>ERZ857480.7723-NODE-11912-length-16611-cov-14.8633_pt1 | contig 16611 bp, 17 predicted proteins | sample MGYA00519767_ERZ857480 | MGnify/ENA primary metagenome ERZ857480 (study PRJEB31778, sample SAMEA3449210) | human gut metagenome | biome: human gut; feature: human-associated habitat; material: faeces | place: United Kingdom | collected 2010/2012 ...
TTGGACAGCTCCCTGCCGTTCCAGCTTTCCTTTATCAACCGCCGTTCCCGTGACCGCAGCCGATACAAGGTGAATATCCCGCCCGCCGAGGATGACTTCAACAGCGTCCGGGAGGAGTTCACCTCCATGCTGAAAAACCAGATCGCCAAAAGCAACAACGGCATTGAACGCACAAAGTATATCACCTTTGGATTGCCCGCCGAGGGTGTGGCCGAGGCCCGGCCCCGTCTGGAGCGTGTGGAGGCCGATGTGATGGGCAACCTCCATCGGCTGGGCGTTCAGTCGGAGCCGTTGACTGGCCGGGATCGGCTGGCTCTGCTCCATAGTCAGATGCACCCCGGAAACCGGGAGCCGTTCCGCTTTGCGTGGAAGGACATCCCCAAGCACGGCCTTGGCACCAAAGACTATATCGCCCCGGACAGCTTCGACTTCCGGGACAGCCGCACTTTCCGGGTGGGCCGGTATTGGGGCGCGGCGTCCTATTTGCAGATTTTGGCATCGGAGCTGTCTGACAAGCTCCTTGCCGAGATTTTGGAATTGGATGCAGAACTGACCGTCACCATGCACATTCAGACGGTGGATCAGCTCAAGGCCATTAAGACCATCAAGGGTAAAATCTCTGACATTGGCCGCATGAAGGCCGAGGAACAGAAAAAGGCTGTCCGGGCAGGGTACGACATGGAGATTTTGCCCCCCGACCTCATCACTTTCAGCAAGGACGCCGCCGAGCTGCTGGCCGACCTCCAGTCCCGGAATGAAAGAATGTTCCTGCTGACCTTTACGGTGGTGAACATGGCACCCAACCGCCAGCGGCTGGAAAACGATGTGTTTACTGTGGGCGGTATCGCACAGAAGTACAACTGCGCCTTGAAGCGGCTGGACTGGCAGCAGGAGCAGGCGTTTGTTTCCTCGCTGGCCCTCGGCTATAACGGGCTGGAGATCCAGCGGGGCATGACTACCAGCTCCACGGCCATTTTCATCCCCTTTATGACAAGGGAGCTGCGCATGGGCGGCCAGGCCCTCTACTACGGCATGAACGCCCTTTCCCACAATGTCATCATGGCTGACCGCAAAAAACTGAAATCAGCCAACGGCCTGTATCTCGGCTCCACAGGCTCGGGCAAGAGCTTCGCCGCCAAGCGGGAGCTGCTCAATGTGTTTCTGACCATCCCGCAGGATCGAATAATCATTGTAGACCCAATGGGCGAATATGCCTCGCTGGTGCGTCGGCTGGGCGGACAGGTCATTGAGATCGCCCCGGACAGCCCCAACCATATCAACCCGATGGATATTCAAATGGGGATCAGCGACGAGGACAGCCCGCTTTCCATGAAGGCGGACTTTTTGCTTTCCCTGTGCGAGCTGGTGGTGGGCGGCAAGGAGGGCTTGCAGCCCATCGAAAAGACCGTCATTGACCGCTGTGTGCGGCTGGTCTACCGGGAGGTGGCGCTGGGGCTGGAAACAGCAAAAACGCCCCTGCTTCAAGATTTGTATGAGGAGCTTCTGCGCCAGCCAGAGCCCGAGGCCCGCCGTGTGGCGACCGCTTTGGAGCTCTACTGCACAGGCTCCCTCAACCTGTTCAATCACCCCACCAATGTCAATCTCAATTCCCGTGTGGTGTGCATCGTCATCAAGGGGATGGGAGAAAACCTCCGCAAGATCGCCATGCACATTACCAATGAGTTTGTCACGGCGGCGGTGAATACCAACTATGAAAACGGCGTGGCGACATGGTGCTACTTCGATGAGTTCCATGTGCTGCTCCGTGACCCCCTCACGGCCAGTTATTTTGTTCTGCTCTGGCGTACCCTGCGTAAGCGGGGCTGTGTCCCGTCGGCATTGACGCAGAATGTAAAGAACCTGCTGGCCAGTCTGGAGATCGAGAATATTCTGGATAACACCGATTTTATGATCCTGCTGTCACAGGCACAGAGCGACCGGGCGATTTTGGCGAAGCAGCTCGGCATTTCCGAGCATCAGCTTTCCTACATCACCCACTCCAATTCCGGCGAGGGGCTGCTGTTCTACGGCAACACCACCATCCCCTTTGTGGATCGTTTCCCTCGCGGTGAGATCTATGACCTGCTGACGACCCGCCCGGAGGATATGGCCCATGAGCGAAAAGACGAGTAAAGGCACTTCGGGACAAAGTGTCCCGAAGTCTCCAAAATCAAAATTCCGACACAAGAGCCGGCAGGAACAGGCGGCGGAGTCCAAGCTCCGTATGGAAAAGCGGGGTGAAAAGCTGGATAAGGCCCGGGGCAAGCTGGCGAAGCAGAAACCGCCCAAGCGTCCCGGCCCCGTGAAGCGTGCGGGCCGGGCGGCGCTGGGCGGCGTGCATGGCTTTGTGCATGGGAAAATCTATGAGGTGGAGCATGAAAATGTGGGCACCGAGGGCGCTCACCGCTCCGAGCTGGTGGGCGAGTCCGTTCTGCGGCATGGTACGCGCCATGTAAAAAAGGCCATCCGGGAACACCCGGCAAAAGCAGTCCGCAAGGCCGAGGCCAGGCATATCAAGGCCACGGCGGATTATCAGTTCCGGGCGGCGGCTCTGGAACACCCCGAGCTGGATCAAGGCGTATTCTCCCGGTATCTGCAAAAGCGGCACATTCAAAAGCAGTATGCGAAACAGGCGCGGGAGGCCGCCAAGCATGGGGCCAAGGCCGCCGAGAAAACGGCTGTCACCACGGAGCGGTTGGCTGTCCGGGCGTGGGGCTTCGTCAAACGGCATCCCGTGGGCGTGATCGTCGCGCTGGCCTGCTGTCTGCTGATCTTCTCCCTCCAGTCCTGCGTTTCTTCTATGGCGTCGGTTGGAAACGGCCTTGTGGGGGCGGTGGCCGCCAGCACCTATCCGTCCGAGGACGGGGATATGCTGGGGGCCGAGGCCGCCTATTGTGCATTGGAGGCCGAGCTGCAGGAGTATCTCGACACCTACGAGGCCACCCACGATTATGACGAATACCATTTTGACCTCGATGACATTGAGCACGACCCCTATGTGCTGATCTCCATGCTCTCGGCGCTCCATGAGGGGGCATGGACGGTGGACGAGGTGCAGGGTACGCTTCAAAGCCTGTTTGACCGCCAGTACATTCTCACCGAGGATGTGGTGGTGGAGGTGCGGTATCGGACGGAAATCCGGACGGACAGCGAGGGCAACACCTACACGGTGCAGGTGCCCTATAACTACTACATTTGCTATGTGACGCTGGAAAACTTCAACCTCTCCCATGTGCCGATCTACATGATGACCGAGGAACAGCTTTCCCGGTATGCCCTCTATATGGCTACGCTGGGCAACCGCCCCGACCTGTTCCCGGAGTCCGGCTATGTGCCCAAGTACACCAACCCGCCCCCGGAGCATGACATCCCGGAGGAATATCTGGCTGATGAAACCTTTGCGGCTATTCTGGCAGAGGCGGAAAAATATGTGGGCTTCCCCTATGTGTGGGGCGGCTCAAATCCCAACACTTCCTTTGATTGCAGCGGCTTCGTCAGCTATGTTTACAACCAATGCGGCTGGGACTTCGGACGGCTGGGAGCCCAAGGGCTCTACAACATTTCCACCCGGACAAATAACCCCAAGCCCGGCGATCTGGTTTTCTTCACGGGAACCTATGACACCCCGGGCGTTTCTCATTGCGGCATTTATGTGGGGGATGGCTGGATGCTCCATTGCGGCGATCCCATCAGCTATGCCAATCTGAACAACAGCTATTGGCAGTCCCACCTATATGCCTATGGCAAACTTTATTGACAAAGGAGGATTTTTGAATATGGCAATCAGCAAAAGTGCGAAAATCGAGGCCGAGATCGAAAAGGTCAAGGCCAAGATCGCGGAACAGCAGGCCCGGTTGAAGGAGCTGGAGCAGAAAAAGCTGGAGGCGGAAAACAGCGAGATCGTGGACATCGTGCGGGGCATGAGCATTTCCCTCACCGATCTGCCCCTGCTGCTCCAGTCCATCCAGAACAGCGGCAAGGCAGCTTTGGGACAAAGTGTCCCGAAGTCTGCTTCCCCGGAAGTGGAGGTGGCGGAATGAAAAGAGGATTTAGGCTGCTGACGACGGCGCTTTGTGCCGTCGTTCTTTTATGCGGTTTTTCCGTCACGGCCTACGCCGGGGGCGGCGACGAGTACATCGAGGAAACCACGCCCCCCGAGCAGACCGGGGGCGTGAACTGGGAGGGGCTTGACCCGGTGGAGCCCGGCGAGGGCTTTTCCGAGGAGGGCACCCTTGTGACCCGCGATCTGCTCTATGACAAGCACACCAACAAGCAGTTTATCACCGTCCAGACCAGCGGCGGCAGCACTTTCTATATCGTCATCGACTACGACAAGCCGGTGAACGAGGAGGAAGAACAGTATCAGACCTACTTTTTCAGCGTGGTGGACGAGGCCGCCCTGCTGGCCGCTATGGAGGCCGCTGGCGGTGAGCCGCCCGCCTGCACCTGTACGGATAAATGCGCGGTGGGGGCCATCCATACCGATTGCCCCGTCTGCTCCGTCAACATGGGCGAATGTGCTGGTACAGCTCCCGAACCCGAACCTACCCCGGAGCCCGAACCCGAGGAACCCGAGAAAAAAAGCGGGCTGGGCTCGCTGTTCCTTGTGCTTGCCATCTTCGCCATTGGCGGCGGGGCCGGGTGGTACTTCAAGATTTACCGCCCCAAGCACCAGCAGGCCGCCGCGCCCGAGGATGACTATGAGGAAGAAATGGACGCTTACAACGATTTTGAGGATGACGGCTCTCCGTGGGACGAGGACGATCCCGAACCCGAGGAGGACAATGTATGAATTTTACCAACAGCCCTTACGAAACCATGATGAAAAGGCCGTCCCATATCCAGCCCCCGGCCACGCCAAAGGCCCCCAAGGGCTCCCGCTGTGACGGCTGCCCCTACTGGCGGGGCATCGCCTGTATGTCCTGCTACCGGGATTTGCTCACCCCCCCCCGGCTGGCGGGAGGTGATGCTGTGGCCCGTGAGCTGACCCGAGAGGAAAAGGGGAAAATCCGCGCTCTGGTGACAAAGTGGTGCGCCAACTATGACCGGGAATACGGCTGCTTACCGCTGGACTGCGAGTGCTATATGCTGGGAAAATGCTGGACAGGGGCCTTTTGCCGTTACTTCCGGGATGCCGTCCTGCCCCTTGATCCTGTGCTGGAGGCGGGGCTGGCCGCTGAGGGCCCCGCCCCGGAAACCCGGCTCTGCCCGGTATGCGGCAGGGTCTTTCTCCCGGACGGCAGGACGCGCTACTGCTCCCCGGCCTGTGCCAAGAAAGCCCACCGCCGCCAGCAGCGGGATCACATGAAGAAAAAACGGGGCTGGTCTGTTGACAATTAGGCCCGAAAAAGGCCCGGTATCTCAAGGCTTTTTGGAGCCGCTTTAGGGGTGGGCCGTATGTTTTTACTGCCCGCCCCTGTTTGGCCCCGATGCTGTCAACATTTTTACGCCCAACTTCGGGTATTGGGGTCCCCACAAAGTCGGATGACTTTGTGGGGAGAGGAGGCGCAACGGAGCGGGTGAACTTTGGGACACTTTGTCCCGAAGTGAATAAGCGCAGTCTGTGCCGACGAGTCCCGAAGTAGGGCGACTTTTGAAGGGAGGAACCATGCCGAAGTATTATGAAATCAACGAGGCGGCGGCAAAGCGGGCAAAGGATATGAACAGCTTTTCCGACTACAAGCCCGGCTCGGCTACCAGCGCCTACCGCCAGATGGTGGATGAGGCGTATGCCATAGCGGAACGCCAGAAGGCCCGTGTCGATCCCATGTACCATGACAAAATCGACGCGCTGGTTGACCGCTACGCCAAAAAGCTGGCCGCCAACCTCAACGAGTCCCATGTCATTGATGGCCGTGTGCCGTCCATTCTGATTGCCGGAGGCGGCAATTTCCCGGTACGCAAAAAGGAAAAGCAGAACGCCGCCCGTGACCGCAATATGGACGAATACATGGAAATTGAAAAGCTGCTGGATAAGATCAAGTCTGTGGGTACGGGCGGGATCAGCGCCGATGATGACCTTGCCGTGGAAAAGCTGGAAAAGAAGCTGGCGGGGCTGGAGGAGCTGCAAGCCACCATGAAAAGCGTCAATGCCTATTACCGCAAGCACAAGACCTTGGAGGGCTGTCCCGGCCTGTCCGACGAGGATATTGGCAGGCTGCACTCCTCTATGGCGAATGACTGGCGCAAAGACCCGGTGCCTTATCCCTCTTTTCTGCTGACAAACAACAATGCCAATATTCGCCGCGTGCGCCAGCGCATTGACGATCTGAAAAATCGCAGCGAGTTTGTGGGCTGGACTTTCCCCGGCGGCGAGGCCAAGATCAACGAGGCCGAGAACCGTCTGCAACTGCTTTTCGATGAAAAGCCCCCGGAGGATCAGCGGCGGGCGCTGAAATCCGAGGGCTTCAAGTGGGCTCCCAGCCAAGGTGCGTGGCAGCGGCAGCTCAACCAGAACGCGATCCGGGCGGCGGCTCGTCTGGACTTCCTGCGTCCCGAGGACGGCCAGAGCCCCTATCAGCTCCAGCCCTTTGCCCGGAAAGCGGAAAAGGATATATCACGATAAGGAGGAACGATGGATAAAAACCAAGGCTATGCCATTCTGAAGGCCGTCATGCTGGAAAACGGCAGGGGCTTTGCGCTGGGGGAACACCCCACCGCTCCGTCCCCCTATGTCACATGGGCCTGTTACGATGACAAAAACGGCCAGCGTCAATATGAGTGGGGGCACTACGGGAACGATCTGACCGCTACGGAACAGGACTTTGCAGACCGGGTGCAGGACTACCAGCGGCTTTACAAGGTCAAAGTCGTTCAGATCGAGGCCCCCGGCCTTTACAAGTATTATTCCACCCAGCGGCCTGTGGACATCGGCACATTTCCGAAGCCGCCCCATAACGCCCCGGATGAGATCGTCAACTACGATCAGCGCATCCCTGTGGAGGGCGGTGCGTTTGTGGCGTGGGGCCATCTGACCTACACCAAACCGCTGACGGAAAAACAGGCGTCCGACTATGAGCTCCGTCCCGCCCCCAATATTTCCGAGCTGCGGCGGGAAAGCGGCGGCAGGCCCCGGCCGATTGCCCAGCAGATGAAGGAGGCCGCTGCTCTGGCCGAGGCCAACCGGGGCGATCCTGCCCCCAAGAAAAAAGCCCCCGACCGGGGCGACCGATAGGAGGATCAAAATGGAAGAAAGATATAATCCCATGAAAAGCGCGGAGATCGCCGCCGAGCATAACTATAACATGATCGACGGTGTTCTGAACAACCAGCTCCCGGCTCTGCCCCCGGAACAGGAAAAGGAGCTGGATAAGGTAAAAGAGCCCCCCAACAAGCGCCGCAGCCGGGAGCGCGAGGAACGATGACAAAAAAGCGCGTCCGCTGTATGCCGATCTATGTATGGGTACGCCCCGATGAAATGGAGGTTATTCAAGGGCGCATGGCCGAGGCCGGGATCAGCAATCTGAGCGCCTATGTCCGCAAGATGGCGCTCAATGGGTATGTGCTCCATGTTGACCTCTCGGACATCCGGGAGCTGGTGTCCTTACAGCGCCGGTGTGCGAATAACCTCAATCAAGTTGCGATCCAAGCCAATACCTACGGGGGCATCTACCCCGAGGAAATTGCCCAGCTTCAAAAGGACTATGCGGCTTTATGGGAGCCGCTGTCCGATTTACTGAAAAAGCTCTCCGCTGTGACGGCGCTCTGAATGTCCGGGGGATGGCCTTGTGCCGTCCCCCGGTTTTCTCGACTTCGGGACAAAGTGTCCCGAGGTGGAGAAAGCCACATTATTTGCGCTGGTTTTTATAGGCCCATTCCAGAAAGGTTTTCAGCTCTTTGTGGAAAGTGTGGCTGTTGTGTATCTTCATTGCGATACCAGCGTAGTCATCCAATGCCTGTTCCGTTTTGGAAATATGGGCCGTATAGAGATAACGCCTAAACATATCATCTGCAATCCCAGCCCACACATCTGCGACAATAGTGTTTGGCTCATCATGGGAAAGGCCATAGTTGACCGAAATCTCGATGTCATAATTCTGTCTATCTATTGCAACCAATGTAAAACTGAAATAGCGATACTCTTGTATATCAATTTTGCTGGAGAATGCGATTTGCTTTTCCATGACAATCGCCCCCTTTGTTGCATCAGTCTACCATATTTTTGAGCATTTCACAATATAGCGGCAAGGAGACTTCGAGTGCTCCACCTCAAAATTTAGGCTGTCAAAGGCATCCTTGTTGTCCCATTTTCACGGAGTTATAATGGTATTGTAGAGGATAACAACAACTTTTTAAGGAGGTATAAAACCATGCGGATCATTCTGAAAATCATCGCCGCCCCCTTTGTTCTGGCTCTGACCCTCACAGTCGGGGTGCTGTCATTTATCTTTTCTTTGGCATCGTGGGCATTTAACATTCTGTGTCTGCTCTGCGCCGTGACCGCCTTGTTTGCGTGGTTTGTTGGCGGCGATGCTTTTTGGGGAGTCCGGGGGCTGATCATCGCGTTCTGCGTTTCTCCCTTTGGTCTGCCCGCCGTGGCCGAGTGGCTGATCTGCAAACTGGATGGGCTCAACTACTCCTTAAAGTGCTTTATCACGGACTGATAACTTCGGGACACTTTGTCCCGAAGCAGCGAAGCGGAGGCTGTGTGTAGCCGCCGCTTTTCTCTTGGAAAGGGGGAATATCCACGGCCACGACCTACCTAAAAGCCCACCATATCAGCAAGGGAGAAACCATCGCCCAGTCTCTGAAAGACCGTTTTGAATATGGGCAGAACCCGGACAAGACCGAGGGCGGGGAGCTGATCTCCTGCTATGCGTGCGACCACATGACCGCCGATGCGGAGTTCCTGCTCTCCAAGGCAAAATACAAAGCCATCACGGGCCGGGAACAGCGGCGGGATGCGGATGTGCTGTGCTATCAGATCCGCCAATCATTCAAGCCCGGAGAGATCACCCCCGAGGAGGCAAACCGTGTGGGCTATGAGACAGCCATGCGCTGGACGAAGGGCAAACACGCCTTTTTCGTTGCCACCCACACAGACCGTCACCACATTCACAACCACATTTACTACAATTCAACCGCGCTGGACTGCGCCCACAAATACCGGGATTTTTTCAGATCGGCCAGCGCCCTGCGGCGGCTCTCCGACAGGGTGTGTCTGGAAAATGACCTGTCCGTGATTACCAACCCCAAGCTGCACAGCAAGGGGCGTTTCCTCAACTACGGCCAATGGATCGGTGAACGGCCCCCGTCTGCACAGCAGCGGCTGCGCCTTGCCATCGGGGATGTGCTGGCAAAAAAGCCCGCTGACTTCGAGGCGTTTCTGCGGCTCATGGAGGGGGCCGGGTATGCCGTGAAGCGTGGGCGGGGCGGCGTAATCTCGTTCCTCGTTCCGGGGCAAAAGAAACCCACCCGGCTCCGGGCATCCACCTTGGGGGACGGCTACGATCCCGAGGACATCCGGGCGGTGATTTCCGGGGAACGGCCTGCCCCGGAGATCCCGGACGAGGCCCCGCCGCCCCAGCGGATCAATCTCATAATCGACATTCAAGAGCGGTTGAGCCAAGGAAAGGGCCCGGCCTATGAACGGTGGGCCAAGGTCTACAACCTCAAACAAATGGCCGCTGCCCTGCAATATCTCCGGGAGCATGAGCTGGGAGATTATGACGCGCTGGCCGCCAAGACCTCCGGGGTCGTGGATCGCTTTCATGCGCTGGCCGGGGAACTGCGGGACACCGAGGTGGCCCTTGCCAGAACCTCTGACCTCATGGCTGCCACGGTGGAGTATGCCAAGACCCGCTCTGCGTTCGACGGCTACAAGGCGGCGCGGTACAGCAAGAAATATCTTGCCGAGCATGAGGCCGAGCTTGCCAGCTACCGGGCAGCCAAGGCTGCTATGAATGATATTCTGGCCGGGGCCAAGCTCCCCAAGATGGACGCGCTCAAAAAGTCCCGCCGTGAGTTGGCTGAAAAGAAAAAGGCCCTTTATGCGGAATACCGCAAGGCCCAGCAGGATATGCGGGAGGCCGTGGCGATCAAGACCAACATCGATCATCTGCTCGGCGTAACCGGCGGGCGTGGAAATAAGGCACAGGAGCGATAGCACCGGGCCGCAGACAAAAGGCGCTATGCGCCGCCACTTCGGGACACTTTGTCCCGAAGTCTGCCGGGTTTGGGGAGGCTCCCCAACAAGCATTTTTGCAGGCCCCTCGGGGCGCAAAAATAGCGAGTGTCTATACACTCGCCCTGCTTGCCGTTCCGTGCAACCCCGAAAATGGCGCAAAAAAACGGAGTCCGCGTTTTCACACTTCCTCCGTTCTCCGGGCCTTTTTCAACCCCTCCGCTGTGGCTTCAATAATTGTGAGTTCTTTTTCGTCCATTTCGTTGAGCAAATGATTTATATGCTTTCGGCAGTCACTTTGGCCGTTCTGCTTGTCTGGATAGAAAAAATCATCTACGGAAATATCCAACAGGGTGACGATCTGATAAAAAGTATTGAGGCTGGGGTGTTGTCCTCTATTTTCAAAATACATGATAGAGCGCGGGGTGCGGTCTACAAGCTGTGCGAGGTATTCCTGTGTCCAGCCTTTGGCTTCTCTTTTGCGCTTGATTTCCCGGCCCAGCGCGTGAAAATCAAGTTTTCGTTCATCTTGGTACATTCTCATATCACCCCTATATTATTTTACATTTCGGGTGATATTATTTAAACGAAGTATAATTTTATGTTTTGGTAGTATTTTATTTCGCTATAAGGAAACTTGTGTTTCCTAAAAAAAGGGCTATTATGAAGAATAATTTTAAGTGTTTTCACTTTTTTCTCCGTACTATATATGACCGGTTAAATCAATGGCAAAGAGGTGATGTTTTTGAATGACGAAAGAACGATATTAGCAATCAGAAAGCGAGAGGCAGATGCAATCAATGAAGTAATTAAAAAGTATTCCAAACTTCTTTGGTCAGTTTCTGGCGCTATTCTGAACAATATTGGCGCTACACAGGATGTCGAGGAGTGTGTGGCTGATACATTTATTTACCTGTGGGAGCATCCAGACAAGTACGATCCCGGGCGGGGAAGGTTAAAAACATGGTTGTCGATTGTTGCGAGAACACAGGCCGTAAATAGGTGCCGCGAAATTGCAAAAAGAAATACTGTCCCTCTTGAAGAAACAGATTTCATTAACCACATTGGTATCGTAGACGATATTTTGAAAGAAGAAACACGGCGAACCCTTCTTGCAGCGATAAACGCCTTGGGTGAGCCGGATCGTGAAATTCTGATCCGTCGCTATTACTACGAGCAAAAGCCAAAGGAAATTGCACTTGCGCTGGATATGAGTGTAAAGCAGATAGATAACCGTCTATATCAAACAAAGCTGAAACTACGGGAAGTTCTTTCCAACTAAACAAGGAGGGTAATATGGATTCTTTCAATAGGACGAACTTACAGAACATAAAAGATATTTTTGAAGAAAAAACAGGCGTCAATTTGGATGCCCGTCAGCGCCGCCATCCTTTCAGAATGGCGATGGTCGTAGCAGCTGTGATGGTATGCTGTTTAAGCATGACCGCTTTTGCAGTCAGCCTATTCTCCTCGCTGTCCGGGGACGATTTGGCGCTTTCTGCCACCTACGAAGGGAATGGGGTTGTTGCTGTCCAAGTAGAAAACAGGTCGGACAAGGAACTTCACTTCCAACCCACGTTAAAGCTGATGCAGTGGACAACCAGTGCAGAAGTAAAACCTCTTACGGGGGATGTGTCTTTTAGCAACACCAATATACCGCCTCATTCAAGTGGCACGATGATCATCGACCTTTCGGATGCCTACGATATGGCGCTATTGGAAACGCCACTGGCAATCGATGATTGGTACTATTTCGTTTTAACCAATAACAACTTTCTTTTTGGCCAGGACTGGATGTGTACCGTTCATTTTGTGGAACCCGTGATTACTCCCCCCGAATACCCCACCCCTATTTTACCCATTGAAACGGATGCAGAGCTTGTAGCGGAGATTATGGAAGAATTAAGACCTTACTTTGAAAGCTACACCTCTGACCCTGCCGAGAGAAATAAACTATCCAGCGAATATTTGGCTCTGTGCCAGCGGTTGCTGGAGCAAGTGGATGGAACGATTGTCCCCTCTGTATCACCGATGGAATTGACGGTAAAGGACAGCGATCATCCTGTCATTTTTGATTCTTCCGTACCGTCGGATATGCAATTACAGCTTACTGGCCTGCATCGCCGCACAACAGACGGCTATGACAAGATGATCGGCTCTTCCGATACCGAACAGGCGCTGGTGCTGAGTGCTTATATCCCGCAGCATAAGGGTGACATCGACGGTGGCGTGGATATACCTCTGATTTATGTTTTCACATACGAAAAAAGTGCAATTAAAACCCAGCAGGACTATGCCTTTATTCGCGGCCAACTCATGACCTTTGAACAAATGGAACAGTACAAGATTTATGAGGATAGCCAGTATGTTTGCTACGATGTCAGCAACCTGTTCTATTCTGATCTCCGCCAGTATGTAGAGAGTATGGTCAGCCAGAGGAGCGATGTCTATTTTGATGAACAGGTTTGGGCGCGAGTACAGAACATTTATAATTACTATCGAGAGAACATGGGAACGCTTCTTGTTTATAGAACCGACATGGGGCGCGGAACACCAGAGAATGTGACCGGAATATTTGATACATTGAACAAACTGGAATATAAGCCGTACACTTGTGATGGCTTACCGGAGTACCGATTGACCGCTATGGATGGTACAGAATATGCTATAAACCTTTCTGAGAAATGGGTATGGAGAGGAAACAATGAGCAGGCAGAATTATCAGATGAATTGATTGCGCAATTGGATGCCAACGAAACTATTAAAGCATACAAACTGCTACATGCTGAATAATGCTATGACAACCCCAATAATCCTGTTGCAGAACAGAACTATGATGTTGGCAAGCCTAACTGGAATGACTAAATAATCTTCTCGGCCAAGCGATGGCAAAAGAAAAAAAGCCGTCGTATGACCGTTGTATCTCCACGCCCATGAAGCGGCGGCTCATTTTAAGAGCCGCCGCTTCTTTTACCATGAGAAGCTAACGACAATCTATACTTTGCAAAGACACGGCGGCCCGTAGGAGGATGCCGCCGTGTTTGTTTTACTCTTTTACAATATTCATGATTTTTACCAGCTAAAAAAAGCGTAGCTCCCCCTCCGGGTAATTTTGACTACGAATATGAAATATTTAAGTATGTAAATAGAAATATAATTTCGTATGTCCGTATAGCGTCATGCTGTGCGGGCGCTTTTCTTTTATCCTCTGCCCGCTTCGAGACACTTTGTCCCGAGGTTGGTAGGGGCGGCCCCGGCTGTCGATCCCCGCCGCCCCTCCGTCCAGATCGCCACTCACCAAAATCTGAACGGAGGAAAATATAATGACTTCTATCAATCTGAAAGACTACTACCCTTGGTACTTAACCAACGAATATATCGAAGTTCCCGATGAAGTGGCTGCCGAGCTCCGGGCTGGCAAGCTGGCCGAGGCCGCTCACGCCGAGCGTGTCCGCTACAACAAGGCGTACTATTCCCTCGACTGTGATGACGGGATCGAATACTCTGCCTGCGTGCATGAGCCGTCCCCGCAGGAGCTGCTGGAGCGCATGGATCGTTTCTGCCACCTCTGGAACGCCCTCAACTCCCTGCCGGAGATCCAGGGCCGCCGGGTGGATGCCCACCTCATTCTCGGCAAGAGCTATCGGGAGATTGCTCGGAACGAGGGCGTGGATAAGAGCGTAGTCCGCCGCTCTGTCCTGTGTGGTATTGAGTCCATGAAGAAATATTTGAGAAAAAATCTGTAATGGGGGCTCCATTTGCCACCTCTTTTCTGGTGGTATATGAGAGGAGGTTTTCTTCTCCACAACGGAATAGCGGGCGGCCCCGAGCATAGCGCGGGGAGCCGAGCGGCGGGTGCGCTGTGACTTCCTCCACGGGAACGAGCGAACAACACCAGCGCCGCAAATGGGCCGGGCCAGTCCACGGCCACGATCCGCAGTTGGACAGGCTGGCCGCCTGTTCCTCCGGGCCGCAGTTATCCGTTGTGCGGGAGCGTCGTGCCGAATATCGCTGTCTTGTGACAGGGCAAGAAAATGAGCGCGGCGCTCCCAATTTTATAAAACAGCTTCGAGACAGAGTGTCCCGAGGTGGAGAAAGACGAAGGGCCAGCACTTCCGGGTGCTGGCCTTTCCTGTTTTCCCATGCAACAGGAAACCGCAATTTTCAAAATCACATTTTAAGGAGGGTGCTATATGAAAGTAACTGCCGCGCAACTCGAATCGATGCGCCGCATTGATATTGCCGCCGTAGACAAAGACGCACTTGTGGATGTTAGTGGAATGACTTTTGATAACACTCTCCCGAAGGAGCAGCGGGCGGCGAATATGCTGGCCATAATGAAAAATCCCTATTGTTTCCGTTACGGAGACATGGTGATTAAGCTGGAATTTGCCGATGATGGGCCGCCGCTTCAAGAGCTTTTGACCTCTTATTTTCTCCGCATGAAAGCTGGACTGTGATTTTACACAGTCCGGTTTTTGCTTCGAGACAAAGTGTCCCGAGGCTGGGGCTGTCAAAGGCATCCTTGTTGTCCCGCCCGGACAGAGGTATAATATAGGTGTAATGTGATAGGGAAGGAGGACAAATGGCACGAACCAAAAACCGGGGGAACAACACCGCCAATTCCCCTACTTCTTATAAATCGATGCGCTGGCGGCTGGGTAAATATATCCGCCTTTCCAAAGAGGACTTGCTCCGTGGACGGGACGAAAGCAACAGCGTAGTCAACCAGCGGCTTCTGCTGGAACAGTATCACCAAACCCACATGGACGAGTTCTATGAGGGGGACGAAAACGATGTGTATGTTGACGACGGCAAGACCGGGACGGACACAGACCGCGAGGATTTTCAAAGATTGCTGGCCGATATTTACAGCGGGAAAATCAACTGCGTAATTGTCAAAGACCTTTCCCGGCTTTCCCGTAACTATACCGACGCAGGAAATCTGATAGAAAACCTGTTTGTGCGGCTCAACATTCGCTTTATCAGTCTGGCCGAGGGCGTGGACAGCTACCGCAACCCGGATAGTGTTTCCAATATCATTGTGCCGATCACCAATGTTATGAACGATCAATACTGCTATCAGACCTCAAAGAAGATCCGACAGGTATTTGATATGAAACGGCGCAACGGTGAGTTTATCGGCTCCTATGCTCCCTATGGCTACATCAAAGACCCGCAGGACAAACACGCTTTACTGGTAGACCCGGAGGCCGCTGAAATTGTAAAACGCATCTTTTCCATGTTCCTGTCGGGAAAGAACAAGCGAGGCATCACCCTCTACCTCAACGACCACGGCGTTCCTTGTCCCACCGTTTATAAGCAAAGCCAAGGCTTGAAATACAATGCCCCCAATGCCCAGGGAAATCCTATGTGGAGCACAATCACCATTGACACGATTTTGAAAAACCGTGTTTATGTGGGGGATATGGTGCAAGGCCGCCAGCGGGTAAAAAGCTACAAAATCCATATTCAAGAGCGTGTGCCAGAGGAAGAATGGTTTATCGTGGAAAACACCCACGAGGCCATTATAGACCGGGAAACCTTTGACAAAGTGCAGGGGCTGCTGAAGCGGGACACCCGTACAGCACCCAAGCAGAAACAGCTCTATCTGTTCAGCGGCTTTCTGAAATGTGCTGACTGCGGCAGGGCTATGTCCCGGATCGCTTCAAAAGGCACTTATGTCTATTATCAATGTGGGACTTACAAGAGCCTTTCAAAAACCGCTTGCACGATGCACTCCATAAAAAATACCCGTCTGGAGGTTGGCGTGTTGTTCGCCATCCAACAGCAGGTACATTTGGCAGTCACCTATTCGGAGCTTGTTTCCCGTATCAATGCCGCTCCCTTGAAAAAGAGCAAGTCTTGCCGTCTGGAAGATATGATAGCAATTAAGGAAAAAGAGCTGTCCAAAATCATGCGCTACAAACAGGCTCTCTATCAAGACTGGAAAGACGGCGAGATTACTCATACCGATTACCGGCACATGAGCGAGGACTACGAACAGCAGGCCGAGTCCATCAATGCCGTTCTCCGCACCCTGCGGGCAGAACGGGATCAGCTTGAAAATGGTATGGACGCGGAAAGTCCGTTTCTGACGGCGTTCCTTAAATATCAGAACATCGAAAAGCTGACACGCGACATACTCATTGAACTTGTAGACCATATCAAGGTTTACGAAGGCGGAAACATCAGCGTAAAATTCAAATATGCCGATGAGTTTCGCCGTATGGCTGAGTATATCGAGCTCAATTCCCAACTGGCTGTGGGCTGATGCCCACAGCAGAACAACGGTTTGTAAGTTTTCCTAATAAATATGGCCCATAAGAGGTATGGAGTTCAAACGGCTTTCCATCATTTGCTTTTTCCACAATCAATAGTTCTCGGTTAAAGGTTGTTGCGTTTGTCGCAATACGCCCGCCCCGTTCTGCCCATGGACGCCAACGAGCCTTTCCAACAGAATAGTTTAGATTGATATTTTTGAAAAA
>ERZ857480.13728-NODE-21056-length-16565-cov-19.4935_pt1 | contig 16565 bp, 15 predicted proteins | sample MGYA00519767_ERZ857480 | MGnify/ENA primary metagenome ERZ857480 (study PRJEB31778, sample SAMEA3449210) | human gut metagenome | biome: human gut; feature: human-associated habitat; material: faeces | place: United Kingdom | collected 2010/2012 ...
CAGAGGGGCCTTGCCCCTCTGCTCACCGTGGACCTCGCACCCGTGACGGTGGAGCTAAATCTCCGTGAGAGTGGGGCTCGTTTCCCGTGCAAGTGGAGCTCTGTACTCGAAATTTACACGATTGTGGGTTTTATTGCGGTGCGGATTGAAAATATACCATAGATCGTTGCGTTCAATGGCGCTTTCATAGCTGCGGATTTTAGAGCGGAGACGGCTATTTTCCTGTTCCAGATCTGCTGTGCGGAGCTTACCACGGACGGATTTGTATTGTGCCAACTCTGCTTTGACCGCAGACAGCTCTGCGGTCAGCGATTGAATTTTTGCTTTCAAATCGGAAATAGTTTTCTTCGCTTCTTTCAGCAGTTTCTTCAGCTTGCCCTCCTGCTTTTCCTGCACCACATACTTCTGTGCCGCTGTGACGAGATTTTGGTAATCTTCACGATCAACGGCAACCTTGGAAGTCAGCGGCAGGGGTTTGACTTCGATCTGCTCTACGGCTTGAATGGAAATCTGTTGCTGCTGAACACGCTCGATGCTCTGCTCCAATTCAGCAAGCTCTTCTTTTCGCTTCTCACGCTTAAATTCCAGAACACTCAGATGCTCCTTGTGTTCGCCCTTCTGCTCCCACTCAATTCCATGCTCCAACATGATTTCGGCAAGAGCTTCTTTCTCTTTCTGTACCCACAGGTCGCGCTCCGTCAAAGATCGCCCCTCACCGGTAATGCCTTGGTCGGCAAGTGCCTGTTTCAGCGATACACGGGTGGATAGTCCCCGTTTGCTCCCGGTAGTAAAGGGAATAAAGTCAATGTGCAGATGGGGTGTGGCTTCGTCCATGTGCAGGTGGGCAGAATATACACGAAGATGAGGATTGCGTTCAAGAAAACTGCGGTAGAACTTGTCCAGAATGGTCTTTGCCAGTTCTGCATTTTCTCCGACAGTCCCCATATCGTCTTTGTTGCCCACTTGGAAAATCACTTCATAAAAAGGCTTTTCCTGCTTTCCATCACGGATTTTTTCGTAGTAGTTTTCGATGCAGCGGTCTTTGCGTTTCTGCTTGGCGTTGAATTCTGACAGAGCCGCATCAAACAGTTGATGGTATGCCTCCTCAATGGGTGTGTAGCAGTACTCGACATTCAGACGGGTGCGCGTCGGGTCTACATTTTCTGCGAAGTAGGTACGACGGTTATGAGCAACGACTCCATCGCCGGACATTGCGCTGATTGTTCGTTTTATAGGCTTTACCTCCTAAATTATGGTCGTATAATTGGAATTCCTTTCGCCGCCGCAGCGGCGGGTTTTGTTACTTTTGTCAAAAGTAACGCAAAAGCACTTTTGACACTACGCATCAAAAGCGCATTGCGCTCTCCGAGGGGGAACGGGGAATGCGGCTTCTGCGGAAGCCTCCGCCGTGGTTTGCAAGTAGTACCCACTTTACAAAATCCACGGCGTGACCGTCAGTCTTTCAGCAATCGAATTTGCTGCAACGCTGCCGCCCACAGGCAGAGAAGATTTGGGAAATCCTCTCTGCCATCCATCTCAAACTCTGCGGATTTTTCGATGGGGACGGGAGATACGAGGGGCTGTGTCAGCCAGTGCTTTGCCTTGTCTGCCAGCAACAGGAGCGTGGCACGCTCCTGTCACAGCTCCCAAGGAGGAGTCGTCCAGCGATAGCTCTGCGGCACTCCACGGCGAGCAAGATACTCCTGCCTTGCCTGTTCCCGTTCTTCTTCGGTGGGAGCGGTCTTGTACTGGGAATAGAGCTGTCGGTTCAGTATGGCGTCAAGCTTCTGTTCCAAGCCCTGCCGGATTTCTTCGTCAAAATCGTTCTCGCTGTTCAGATGATAGAGCACCAGATCAACAAACAGATCATAGGGTATCTGTACACTTTTCATTCGATTCTTTCCTTTCTGTGACGGTTGTGACGATTGTGACGGTATTTTTGATACCGCTCCTGCTGTCATTTTAATCGTCACAACCGTCACCAATCGTCACACAGCCTTTCGTGCCAAGCTGATAAAGCTGCCGCTGCGGGTGCGCTTCACGGTATATTCAATGCTGTACTCGTTCAGCAGTTCTCCCGCCTTGACATTGAGCCTGCGAGTCAGAATGTTAGGCTGTATATCCTCGCCAAGCAGTGCTACAAGCTCTGTTGCGCTGCCGTTCCATACGGGGGTATCTCCGGCAATCACGGCTGCGAGTTTGCTCAGCAACGGGTCGGGCGGTTTCTTCCAAAGCTCAGTTTCCGCATGATTGAGTTGCCATGTCAGCTTCTCGGCATCCCGCGTCAGATGGAGCTTTTGATCCGGCTGATCTCTGCCGACGATTTCAAGGGCGGCGTTCAAGTCGGTGCGCTTTTCCTTTTGCAGAAGAAATGCCCCATCCGCACAGCCAAGCAATCCTGTTGTGCCGGAGATCATTTCAAATTTGTCTCCAGCCTGCTGCTTGCGTGTGTGATGCACCAAGAGCAGGCACACACCATTTTTGTCAGCAAACTGCTTCATCCTGCCCACGATGTCATAATCGTTGGCATAGCTGTAAGCATCGGTGCTGACCTCGCGGATTTTCTGCAAGGTGTCGATGATAATGAGCCGGGTATCGGGATGCTCCCGGATGAACCTTTCAAGCTGCTCATCAAGTCCTGCGCCGAGCTGCTTTGCATATACTGCAAAATGGAGGTTATCCGTTCCCTCTACGCCGAACATACGGGACATACGCTCCTGCAATCTCTGATAATCATCCTCCAACGCAAGGTAAAGAACCGTACCTTGGTGGACTTCATAATTCCAGAGCGGTTGTCCGGTGCTGATGTGATAGGCAAGCTGCGCCATGAAAAACGACTTACCTACCTTTGGCGCACCGGCAAACAGATAGGTGCCGGAGTAGAGCAGACCGTCTATGACGGGCGGCCTGCTCTGATATACCGTTTCGTACAGTTCGTTCATAGATACCGTGTGCAGATACGCCGGGTCGCTCATTCGCTGCATCTGCCGCAAAATATCTTCAAAGTTTTCCGGAGAATTTTCGTCCGGGTGATTGATTTCCGTGTCCAAAGCGGATATACTACTGATAGTGTTTTGAACGGACTGCCTTTCATCTGCGCCAACAGATGTGCAAAGGGCAGTCTTTTCTTTTGCTTCATTCATTCGCATCCTCTCCTTTCAGTCCCTGCATGGTGACGGCAATGAGGTCGATCGTGCTTAGCAGCTCATCGGGGACGCTGTCCCCGGCAGCAATGCGCTCCAGCTCTGCGAGGATCGCCATCATCTGCGTTTTGAGCGCCTTGTGTACTCTCGGATTTGGCTGCACTACCACCTCACGCCCCATGCATTTGCGATAGCAGTATTCCTGCTTGGGAAGCCCCGATAGAGCTACAGCCCTGTTCAGTTCCTCCTGTTCTTCGGGAGATACCCGAAATCCCACTGTGATACTGCGAAAACGATTGTGTCGGTCTACATTCTTTGCGGACATTAAACTCAAACTCCTTTCCCAAGATCATCTAACCTGTTTGCCATTTCTTTCTGCTTGGATGGGAACAGGTGCGCGTACCGATAGGTGATTTCGATGCTCTCGTGTCCAACCCTGTCGGCAATGGCAACCGCCGAGAAGCCCATATCAATGAGCAGACTGATGTGGCTGTGTCTCAAATCGTGGATTCTGATGCGCTTGACGCCTGCTGCCTTTGCACCCCTCTCCATCTCATGGTGGAGATAGCTTTTAGTTACCGTGAAAATACGATCTTTCTTTTTCAGACCGTACTGCATTTTGAAAAACTCCTGCATCTCCTGGCAGAGAAAGTCGGGCATTTGAATGGTGCGGTTGCTTTTCTTTGTTTTTGGTGAGGTAATGACATCCTGCCCTTTGAGCCGCTGATAGGTCTTGCTGATCTTGACAGTGCCGCGCTCAAAATCGAAATCCGCAGGCGTCAGCGCCAGCAGTTCTCCTTCGCGGATGCCTGTCCAGTAGAGCATCTGAAAGGCGTAGTAGGAAACCGGCTTGTCCATCATCTCCTCAGCAAATTTCTGATATTCTTCTTTCGTCCAGAACAGCATCTCCCGCCGTTCCTCTGTCCCCATGTTTCCGGCTTTCGCTGCCGGATTGGAGTGGAGATCGTAAAACCGGACAGCGTGGTTGAAAATGGCGCTGAGCTGATTGTGTAGCGTCTTGAGATAGGTCTGAGAATATGGCTTGTGTTTTTCATCCCGATAAGCGAGCAGCTCGTTTTGCCATGCAATCACATCTTTTGTGGTGATCTCGTTGATTTTCCGCTTGCCGAAATACGGGAGCAGTTTTGTTTTGATGATATTCTCCTTGGTCTGCCATGTGCTTTCTTTCAGCCGCGCCTTGAGATCGTTGGTGTAGATTTCGCAGAACGCCTCAAAGCTCATATCCAGATCACCGGCGCTCTGCTGTTGAAACTTCTGCTCCCATTCCAATGCTTCCCGCCTCGTGGCGAATCCGCGCTTGCATTTGGGCTTGCGTTCTCCTGTCCAGTCCGTGTACTGTGTCACCACATACCACGAACCATTTTCCTTGTTCTTATAAGCTGGCATCTGCGTCCTTCCTTTCTGTTCCGTAGAACCGTTCATTGAAATACTGTCGGTTGACGCGGCCTGCGATGGTCAGAAATCCTTTTGCCTTTAACTCCTCATTGAGCTGTCGAATGAGCTTGTAGGCGTAGGGCTTCGACACATCCAGTTCCGCGGCGACTTCCTCTGCTCGAATAAATCTGTTGTCCATAAAACTCCTCCTTGTTGATTTTCGGTAATACTTGTCCTTATTTCGTGTCGGATACTTTCTGGCCGCCTTCCGATTTGCCCGGGCGGACACACCATGACTGTGATGTGCGACAGGTATTAAATTCCCAAACTTAACTGATAATGTTTAAGTTCGCACTTGCATTATACTAAGCATATTCCGTTATGTCAAGAGGTTTTCGAGAAAAATATTAAACTTTTTTATTTAGGCTGTATTGACACAAACTAAGCATATATGCTATAATAATCGCAACGATACCAAAGGAGTGTAGGTTTATGGCGATTGGTGAACGAATCCGTTTTATTCGTAATTTGCGTGGCATGACGCAGAAATGGCTTGGTCAAGCTGTTGGCTTTCCGCCTAAAACGGCTGATGTCCGCATGGCGCAGTACGAGTCCGGTTCCAGAACGCCGAAAGAGGATCTGGTAAAAGCTATCGCCAATGTGTTGGAGGTTTCTCCCTTGGCATTGCAGATTCCCGACATTGACAGTGACCTTGGATTTATTCACACCCTTTTTGCCATCGAGGACATTCACGGCATCCGTGCTGAAAAGCAGGGAGATGAGGTGCATCTCATCTTTGACGGCAGCAAACGTACCATGAATGAATCAATCTTTACCATGCTTTCCGCATGGGCAGAACAGTCGGAGACGCTGCGCTGCGGCAAGATAAGCAAAGAGCAGTACGACCACTGGCGCTACACCTTTCCGGAAGAGGACACCACCCAGCGTTGGGCAAAAGTACCGTCGCAGGGACTGAGCGATCTGCTTGTGGAAGCGTTCAAGGATCAGCAGAAAGAAAAATGAACATAGAAAAAGCCCGTACTGACATCCAATCAGTACGGGCTTCAATCATATGGGGATGTTTATGAGCCGAGAGAAATTACTCTTTACTCACAAGCCACTGGCAATGCAGAATAACTGCGCACCGGCGGAATCTTATCAAAATCTTATCAGAAGGGGGCGGGTAAAACCCAAAAACCATTGGCATTCCTGCACTTTTCGGCTTTTCTGATTTATTCCCACTCCACCGTTGCGGGGGGCTTGCTGGTAATATCGTATACGATGCGGTTGATGCCCTTGACCTCGTTGACGATGCGGCCGCTGATCTTGTCGAGCAGCTCGTAGGGGATGCGCGCCCAGTCGGCAGTCATGAAGTCCTCGGTCGTCACGGCGCGCAGGGCGAGCACACGGTCGTAGCTGCGGCCATCGCCCATGACGCCAACGGTACGCGTGTCGGTCAGGACGGCGAAATACTGGTTCATTTTCTTATTTTCACCGACCTTTTCCAGCTCCTCGCGGTAGATCGCGTCGGCAAGGCGCAGCGTGTCGGCCTTCTCCTTGGTGATCTCGCCCATGATGCGAATGGCAAGACCCGGGCCGGGGAACGGCTGGCGGGAGACGAGATACTCGGGCAGCCCCAGCTCGCGGCCGAGCTGACGCACCTCGTCCTTAAAGAGCAGGCGCAGCGGCTCGATGATCTCCTTGAAGTCGACATAGTCGGGAAGACCGCCGACATTGTGGTGGCTCTTGATGACCGCGGCGCTGCCGAGGCCGGACTCGATCACGTCGGGATAGATCGTGCCCTGCGCGAGGAAATCGACCGCGCCGATCTTTTTCGACTCTTCCTCGAACACGCGAATGAACTCCTCGCCAATGATCTTGCGCTTGCGCTCAGGCTCGGTCACGCCGGCGAGCTTTTCAAGGAAGCGGCTCTCGGCGTTCACGCGGACAAAGTTGATGTCCCACTTATCGAATGCCGACTCGACCTCGTCGCCCTCATTGAGGCGCATGAGACCATGATCGACAAAAACGCAGGTGAGCTGCGGGCCGACGGCCTCGGCGAGCAGCGCCGCCACGACCGACGAATCCACGCCGCCGGAGAGCGCCAGCAGCACGCGGCCGGAGCCGACCTTTTCGCGCACAGCGGCGATGGCGGTGTTCTTGTAGTCGCCCATCGTCCAGTCGCCCTTCGCGCCGCAGACCTCGTAGAGGAAGTTGCGGATCATGTCCTTGCCGTACTCGGTGTGGTTGACTTCGGGGTGATACTGCACGCCGTAGAAGCCGCGCTTTTCATCGCAGATGGCGACGTTGGGGCAGGCATCGGAATGGGCGACGAGGGAGAACCCATCGGGTACCTTTTCCATGTAGTCGCCGTGGCTCATCCACGTCACGCTCTTTTCGGGAAGCCCCTTGAAGAGCTTGCAGGACGTATCGAAGAAGGTCTCAGTCTTGCCGTATTCGCGCGCGGACGCGTCGCTCGCGGCAACGACCTTGCCGCCGAGGTGGTGCGCGATGAGCTGGCAGCCATAGCAGATGCCGAGCACGGGCACGCCCGCATCAAAGAGCGCGGGATCGACGTGCGGCGCGTCCTCGAGGTAGACACTGTTCGGGCCGCCGGTGAAGATGAAGCCGATGGGCTTCATTGCAAGAAGATCTGCGAGGGGCGTCGTGTAGGGCTTCACCTCACAGTAAACGCCGCATTCACGCACGCGGCGGGCGATCAGCTGGTTGTACTGACCGCCGAAGTCCAGGACAATGATGGTTTGATGGTTCATGTTGTTTTCTCCTGCCGTATCGTAAACTCAGCGCAATAGCGCAGTTTGGTAAAAACATCATATCATAGCTCTTTTCATTTTTCCACCAATTTGCAAAATAAAAATCGCACAGCCGGACGGCTGTGCGATCGAACGGCGCCTTGAGGCGGCAACGGGCCGGAGCTGCACGCGCTCAAAGCAAAAAGGACGCTCTTGATAGAGCGTCCTTTTTGAAACTTACACGGAGAAGAGCAGTTCGCAGAACGTCGGATACGGCCAGTACTTGGAGGCGGTCAGCACTTCCAGCTTGTCGATGATCCTGCGCACATCGTCCATGCGCTTTTCAACTTCGTCGTGGTAGTAGTGCAGCAGCTGCTCAGGGGAAAAGCTCTCCGACACGGTCTCAAGCGCGGTCTTGAGGCCGATGGTCTCTTCCAGAAGCTGCTCATTGAGCGAACCGATGGCGTTGGCAAGCGAGGATTCCACATGGCACGTCAGCTCCGGCGCGGCGGCGCGCTTGACGGCGATGGTGTTGCACAGCGCGGCTTCGTATTCGGAAGCGGCGTTGAGAATGCCGTGCTGGACCATGTCAACAAGCGTCGCGGCCTCGATGCGGATGACCTTGCAGTACTTCTCAATGTGGACTTCGTGGCGGGAGAGGATCTCCTCGCGGGAATACACGCCCTGACGGGTGAGCATTTCGATGTTTTTCGGCAGAAGATAGGTCGGCAGCGCCTCGGCCGTGTTGCGCAGGTTGGCAAGGCCGCGCTTTTCCGCTTCGCGGATCCAGGCGTCCTCATAGCCGTTGCCGCTGAAGATGATGCGGCGGTGGGCGGAGAACGTGTCTCGAATGAGTTTGTGGAGCGCAGCGGTAAAGTCGCTTGCGTCCTTGAGCGTTTCGTAGAACTGATCCAGCTCATCGGCCATGATCGCGTTGAGGATCGTGATCGGGCCTGCGATGGACTGCGAGGAGCCGGGCATGCGGAACTCGAACTTGTTGCCCGTGAACGCGAGCGGGGAGGTGCGATTGCGGTCGGTGGTGTCCTGCGGAATGGAGGGCAGCACGTCTACACCGATGCGCAGAGACTTGTGCTCGGGCGCGGTATAGTTGTTGTCGCCGACGATGGCGTCGATGATACCCTCAAGATCCGTGCCGAGAAAGACCGAGATGATGGCCGGCGGCGCTTCCTGCGCGCCGAGGCGGTGGTCGTTGCCCGCAAAGGCGACCGAGCAGCGCAGCAGCTCCTGATAGTCGTCCACGCCCTTGAGGAAGGCGGCGAGCAGCAGCAGGAACAGCGCGTTCTGGCTGGGGGTCTTGCCGGGGGAGAAGAGATTCTTGCCCGTATCGGTCGAAAGAGACCAGTTGACGTGCTTGCCCGAGCCGTTCACGCCGGCGAAGGGCTTTTCGTGCAGCAGACAGACAAGGTCATGGCGCTCGGCGACCTTTTTCATCGTTTCCATGACGAGCTGATTCTGGTCGCTCGCGGTGTTGGCATCGGTGTAGATGGGCGCCATCTCGTGCTGGCCGGGGGCGACCTCATTGTGCTTGGTCTTGGAGAGCACGCCGAGCTTCCACAGCTCTTCATCGAGCTCCTGCATGTAAGCGCCTACGCGGGGGCGGAACGCGCCGAAGTAGTGGTCGTCCAGCTCCTGCCCCTTGGGGGGCTTTGCACCGAAGAGCGTGCGCCCGCACAGGCGCAGATCCATGCGCTTTAAGTACAGCTCGCGGTCGATGAGGAAGTATTCCTGCTCCGCACCGATCTGCGGCGTGACCTTTTCGGCGTTGTCGCCGAAAAGCTTCAGCACGCGCACCGTTGCGCGGTTGACCGCGGCGATGGAGCGCAGCAGCGGCGTCTTTTTGTCAAGCGCCTGCCCGCTGTAAGAGCAGAACACTGTGGGGATGCAGAGGCTGCCGTCTTTGATGAAGGCGAAGGCCGTCGGATCCCAGGCGCTGTAACCGCGCGCTTCAAACGTCGCGCGCAGGCCGCCGTTGGGGAAGGAGGAGGCGTCGGGCTCGCCGCGCACCAGCTCCTTGCCGGAGAAATCCATCATAATGCGGCCGCCGCCGGCATTGTTGATGAAGCTGTCATGCTTCTCCGCCGTCACGCCGCTGAGGGGTTGGAACCAGTGCGTGAAATGCGTTGCGCCGTGCTCCAGCGCCCAGGTTTTCATCGCGTCGGCAATCTCATTTGCCGCGGAAAGGGGAAGAGGCTGCCCGCTTTTCAGGCAGCCGCGCCAGACTTCCATGGCGCTCTGCGGCACATACTGCTCCATCGTGCGTTCATTGAACACCAGAGAACCGAAAAGCTCAGGAATGCGAATCGCTTCACTCATGATCCAGACCTCCTGTTTCCAATCAAAAAAATCATAAGTAATGATACTGCACGGGGGCGAGCAGCGTCAATACCTTGTTTTCCTAACTTTTCCCGCGCTTTACCACGGTGAAATGTGCGGGGTGAACGAAATGACAAAAGCGCGGTAACTTTGTCTTGCACGCCAGATACCGCTGTGCTATAGTTAACCTGAACCCGCCCATGCTGAAAAAGCAGGGGCGGGTGCTTTGTTTTTCAGCAGACAGGGGAATTCCCCCTGCCATCGAAGCAGAAAACGGGACGTGTACGCCGCAATCGGCGCACACGGCCCGTTTTGCACTTATTTGATGGTCGCGCTGTCGTTCAGCACGCTTGTGCTGTAAAGAAACAGCACATCCTGCGCATCAAAATCGACAAATCTTCCAAGCGAGGCGGGCGAGAGATAGCGAATGTCGATCAGCGTGATCTCACGGTAGCCTTCTGCGAGCAGCGGAATGAGGCTTGCACCGAAGGAATCACGAAAGACAATGAGCTTGCGCTCCGTCTTTGCGTTCGGATTCTCGATGCGCAGCAGCGACTTCGGCCCTGAGAGGAAAATCTCGTACGGGTCGCTGCCGCCTGCCTTGTCGAGCGTGTAGACTGGCAGATATTCGCCGCTTTCATAGTCGTACACGCGGCAGCCTTCGAGCACGCTGTTTGTGAGATATGCAAGCTTGTCAGACTCCATCGGCAGCGCCGACTGCCCGCGGTAAACGCCGTAAAACGGCGTATCAAGCGTCACCTCAGTAAAGTCTTCGGTGAGCGAGATGCCCATTGCGTCCGCCAACGCCTGTGCCGTGGGGAGAAGTGCTTCCTGCCGCCAGTGGAGATCGGTGCGGTAGTAGGATTCAAGCGAGAGCGTGTCCGTCAGATCGACGAACTGCGCAAAATCGACCTTTTCCCGCATCAGGGCAAAGAATCTGTCGTAATCCATTACCGGATAGCCGTTTTCGGCGGCGAGAAAGCAATTCTTGTCGGGAATAACAGAGAGATAGATGTTTGCCCCCGTGTCCTTGAGGTATGTTTCGTACACGTAGCGGAAGCGGTCGGCCGCATGGTCGAGGGAATCTTCACGGATCGTGTCGTCGAGCTTGGCGGCGTATCCGCCGGCAATGTAGATGCCGTTGTTGTCCTTTTCCCCGAAGAGATAGCGGACGGACAGGGCCTTGAGCGTGCGGAAGGTATCGCGCAGCGGGAACTGATCGAGCGTGTAGCTTTCAAAGTTCGACTGGAAGCGCCCAGAGAGCACCTCCTGCGCGCTGAAAAGCGGAAACTGCTTGAGCGGCCGGCGCTCGCTTTCCGACACGGCGTCGTCGCTTTTGAAGATGCCCCACAGTGAGAGCGTCAGCACCAGAAGCACGGCGGCGCCGAGAGTGAGGAGGTCTTTTACTTGTTTGGTCATACGCTCTCCTCCTTAAAAGCGGAAGTAGAGGAACGGATTGAACGATCCGTCCACTAAGAAAGCTGTGCCGATCAAAAGCGGGAGCAGCACGCAGAGCGGCTCGAGCACATCGAGAGCGAGCGCCACGCCCTTTTTCTCGCGCAGCAGTGCTACAGCCTTTTTCGGCAGCGGCGTTGCGCAGAGCATACCGAGCACGAGCAGCGGCGCATAGCTCTTGAGATAATAGACCGCCTGCGCGCTCACGAGCGGCAGATCTCCTGCGCCGAGCATCGCGCCGATACGCGAAAATGCCTGCGCAGCGGTGCTTGCGTCGAAGAGCACGAAGCCGAGCGTGACGAAAAAGAGCGTATAGACGTGGCCGAAGATGCGGTGCTTTTCCAGTATCGGCAGCAGTACGAGCTTTTCAAGGAGCAGCAGGATCGCAAACCACAGCCCCCAGAGGACGAACGTCCACGCGGCGCCGTGCCACAATCCCGTTGCGAGCCAGACGATGAAAATGTTCAGCAGCTGGCGCGCCCTGCCTCTCCGGCTGCCGCCGAGGGGGATATAGAGGTAGTCGCGGAACCACGAGCCGAGCGAGATGTGCCACCGGCGCCAGAATTCGGTGATGCTGGTCGAAACATAGGGATAGTTGAAATTCTCCGAAAAGCGGAAGCCTAAGATGCGGCCAAGGCCGATGGCCATGTCGCTGTAACCGGAAAAGTCAAAGTAGACCTGAAGCAAAAACGCGAGCGCATAGAGCCAGACGAAAAGAACGCTTTCCTGCTGTGTCTGCTGATAGGCGCTTGCGAGCGCGCCGAACTGGTTGGCAAGCAGGATCTTTTTGCAAAAGCCGATCGTGAAGCGGCGCACGCCTTCCGCCGCGGCGGAGACGCTGTGCGTGCGCTCCCTGAGCTGCAAAGCAACGTCGCTGTAACGCACGATCGGACCTGCGATGAGCTGGGGGAAGAGCGAAACATAGGCGGCAAGGTCAATGAAGTTTCGCTGTGCCGCCGTGTCGCCGCGATAAACGTCGATGACATAGCTGAGCACCTGGAAGGTGTAGAAGCTGATGCCGATGGGAAGGCTCAGCTTCAAAAGCGGCAGGGAGAGCCCTGTGACGGCATTGACGCTGGCAAGGAAGAAATCTGCATACTTGAAATAGCCGAGCAGCCCAAGACTCACGAGGATCGACAGCGACAGAAAGAGCCTTGACGCATTTCGCCCGCGGTGCTTTTCAATCAGCAGGCCGAAGAGATACCCCTGCGCGATGGAGACGAGCATCAAAACGACATATTTCGGCTCGCCCCAGGCGTAGAAGAAAAGACTTGCGAGCAGCAGCGCCGCGTTTTTCAGCCTGCGCGGCACAAGAAAGTAGAGCAGCAGCGCCGCAGGCAGAAAATAAAAGAGAAAGGGAACGCTGGAAAAGAGCATGGACGCCTCCTGCCTTTCAAAAAATCAAATCAGACGATGGGCTCGTCGCAGACGACGGAAGCGCCGGAGAATGCGGCGGTGACATTTTCGCTGAACTCATCGACCAACTCCTCCGCGCCGAAGCAGGAGACAACATAGTCGCCGAGCGTGAGGACAACGAGCTTGTCGGGGAAGCCGCACATCCACTGGCGGTTCATGATATTGTCCTTGAGGTCGGAAACAACCGTGTCGACGTCAGAAGAGTTCGTGACGTGGAAAGCGCCGGCGGTGAAGGTGTTGGCGTTCATCATGTGGCTGAGGGACGCGGCGTCGGTCAGCTTGTCCGCGTCGGCGGCGGGGAAGCCGAGCATGGAGTCGAGCGTGTCGCCGTCCTCCACGCCGAAGCGGCCGGGAGCGTCCTCGGTCATGTTTGCCTCGTCATAGTCGCCGCCGACAACGGCAAACTTATCGTCGTCGGCATAGCTCGACCAGACGGTATTCAGCAGGGCAAGCGCGTCGGCGGGCTGAGAATCGCCGCCGTTGGCGTTGCCGTCGTTCTTGCTGCCGCAGGCGGCAAGGGAAAGGGTCATAGCTGCGGTGAGCAGCAGCGTGAGAAACTTTTTCATGGGAATTTACCTCCAAAATAATGTTGTATGTGTTGTTTGGTTGCTTCAGGGCCGCTCGGCGACCCAATAGCCGTTGGCGCTGTCGCAGCGCAGCACGGCGGCGGCTTTTCCGTCAAGATAGAGGGTGTAGACCGCGCTCTCGTCGGGGGGATCGATCGTCCAGAGCAGTATTTCTCCGGCGGAAACGGTGCGGGCGGAAAGCGCGCGCGGAGAGGCATCGGAGGGGGAATCCAGAACACCCTCCGAAACGGAGACTTCCAGCGGCGCATCTGTCCGGCTCTCAAACGAGAGGGACAGGCACAGCGTCTGCACATCTGTGCTGCGGCCGTCGAGCGCCATTGGCATTGGCTGATCGATGGGGACGGGATCTGCGGAAAGCGCCGTGCCGTCGATGTAAATATCCGTTTCCGGCGTGCGGTGCATCACAAGCGCTGCCGTGGCAATGAGCACAAGGCAGGCCGCCGCGGCCAGCATGCGCGGGAACAGATAGGTTTTGTGCGGCTTTGCGCGGTATTGGCAGGCTGAGGCGATGAGATCGTCGTCCAGCTCGCTCATGGCGCGCGCCATTCCTTCATGCTTCACAGTATCCCTCCTTGATCAGATGCTCCCTGAGTTTTCTGCGCGTGCGCAGAAGTGTGGTTTTGATCCGGCTCTCGCCGCAGCGAAAGCGCGCGGATAGCTCCTCGATCGACTCGCAGTAAAAGTAGCGAAGAACGAACATGCTGCGCACCTCCTCGCTCTGTGTGCGAAGAAACGCGCTGATGCTCGCGCCAAGCTCTGCTGCGGCAGTCTCGCTCTCCGGGTCGGGCAGCGAAACAGCGCAGTCGTCCAGCTCGTCGAGCGAGAGGGCAAAGGCGTCGCCCTGGCGCTTCTGCGCGCTTTTTGCCTTATAGCGGTTGAGCGCCAGATTGCGCGCGATCCTGCCGAGAAAGGCGGAGAGGATCGCCGGACGCTGCGGCGGAATGGCCTCCCAGGTGTGCAGGTAGGTGTCGTTCACGTTTTCCTCACTGTCGGCGCGGTCAGATAAAATGTTTTGCGAAATTTTCATGCAATAGGTTTCGTATTTTGCGGCGGTCTCAGCGATGGCCTGCTCGTTCCGCTGCCAGTAAAGCTCGACGATCTGTTTATCGTCCATGCCTGCGCTCCTTTCCGTCTATCAAGTGCCATCATGGCGTAAAGACAACTTTTTTACTCCCTGCGTTACAGGAAAAAGCAAATATTTTTGAAAGTATACCACATTCGCCCGTTTTCTAAAAGGTCGGTGCGCTATTTTTGGAGGGGGCGGGAACTTTTTCTGCCCGCGCGCCGTCTAACAGAACAGATATCAAGAAACGGAGGTCACCCGACATGAAACGAGTTTTTGCTTTGCTGCTGGCTGCGGCAATGGCGTTTGCCCTCTGCGCCTGCGGCGGGGGAGATACAACGATCCGGGACGATGAGGAGGATACCGCGAAGAAGGATCCCGTTGCCGCGCAGTATTTACAGGAGCTTGCCGTGAAGCTTGCCGAATATCCCGAGCTTCCCGCCATGCCGAGCACGGAGGAACTGGACAAGGCGTTCAGCACCATCGACTATGACAAGATGGGCGCGGACGCTTACGAAAAAGCACAGGAGAAGATCTGGGAGGACTGGGACGCACGCAGCAACGCCTATTATGACGCGCTCAAGGCGCTGCGCAGCAAGGGGGCGGGCAACCCCGCGGCGTTTTTGCACTTTACGCGGGCGGCGGCGGGCGCGCTGCTCTCCGCTGAGGACAATATCGTGCTCTCTCCTGCGAACCTCTATCTTGCGCTTGCCATGCTCAGCGAAACAACGGACGGCGAGAGCCGCGCGCAGATCCTGTCTCTCCTTGGCCTTGATGATACGGAGCTGGCGCAGAGCGCGGGCAACTACATCTGGCGCAACCTCTACGGCGAGACCTCGACGGGAAGAACACAGCTGGCGAGCTCCATTTGGCTCAAGGAGGGCGTGCCGTACAACGAAGAAACGCTTGCAACGCTCGCGCAGCAGTACCTTGCCTCGACCTTCTCTGCGCCGATGGGCGAGAAAAAGACGGACAGCGCCATCGCCGAGTGGATCAACGAGAATACCGGCGGCCTTTTGCGTGACGCCTCGGGCAGCATCGAAACAAAGCCTGAGACGGTGATGATGCTTTTGTCAACGCTCTACTTCAAAGACCAGTGGCGCGATGAATTCTGGGAGAAAGAGACGAAAAAGGACACCTTCACCGCAGCGGACGGCGCGCAGCAGACCGTTGACTTCATGCACCTCACGCAGGATCGCGCCGACTACTGCCGCGGCGAAAACTTCACGGTGGCGCAGCTGAGCTTTCGCGGCGGGCAGACGATGCGTTTCCTGCTGCCCGACGAGGGGACAACACTTGAACGCCTTCTTGCGGACGATACCGTCGTCGGCGGATTGATGATCTACGATATGGGGGTGAGCCTGCCGAGCGGCAAGCTCGTCTGGAGCGTGCCGAAGTTTGACGTCAGCTCGGATCTTGAACTGACGGACGCGCTCAAGGCGCTGGGTGTCACCGATGTGTTCGACTTCGATAAATCGGACTTTTCGCCTCTGATCGACGAGGAGAAGTTTGACGAGAGCGTCGCCGTGATGCGGGTGCAGCATGCCGCGCGCGTCAAGATCGACGAAAAGGGCTGCGAGGCCGCCGCCTTTACAGCCGTCAGGGCGGACGCCCAATCCGCCGCGCCGGAGGATCTTCCTGTGGTGGAGATGGATCTGAACCGGCCGTTCGCGTTCATGATCACCGGCGTGGACGGACTGCCGCTCTTCCTCGGCACGGTGAATAGCCTATAAGAGCAAAGCTGGCGCGCCGGCAGTAAAAAACAAATGATGCGAAAATGAAAAGGGGAGAAACGATGAAGAAATTATTTGCCTTTTTGCTCGCCTGCGTGTGCACGCTGGCGCTGTTTGGCTGCGCGGGAGCGAACGATGACAAATCGGACGGCGGACCGGAGGATGATTGGGCGCCGCTGACGGAGACGCAGATCGAAGAATTTAAGGAGTTGTTTGCCTCCACTGCCGATGTGACGGATGAGACAACGGGAGAGTACCGCTATACGACCTCGACGCCGGTGAGCTGCTTTTTCACCTCGCGTTACGACGATCCGCGTGATATCGACCTTGCGGAATTTTTGCGGTACTGTCCGCTCAGCACCACGTTGGGAGACGCGGACGTGGAGGAATTCCACGCTGTACTCGACACGCTGGGAATAGAGGATGCGGAGAGGTTCAAGGTGCCGGATGACTGGGCGGTCCCCGTGCGGCGCATTCCCAAGAGTGACGTTTCCGCGCTTTTGACGCAGTGGTCGGATATCACGGTGGACGATCTGTGCAATCAGGATGGTGTGACGTACCTTGCACAGTATGATGCATTCTATGAGTTTACGAGCGATTTCGGCCCCGGATCCTTTATTCCGATGGGCGGCGAGCAGTACGGCGACAACATCCGGTTGTGGAATGGGGACGGCGAAGGAACGCAC
>ERZ857480.63708-NODE-98618-length-16349-cov-9.0000_pt1 | contig 16349 bp, 23 predicted proteins | sample MGYA00519767_ERZ857480 | MGnify/ENA primary metagenome ERZ857480 (study PRJEB31778, sample SAMEA3449210) | human gut metagenome | biome: human gut; feature: human-associated habitat; material: faeces | place: United Kingdom | collected 2010/2012 ...
TGTAAATAATTCTTCTGCAGTTAATCTATATTTGTTTAATAACTCTTTTTTCTTTTCTAAAGACATATCTTTTAATATATTTATTTCATTCATATCTACTTTAAATTCTTTGCTTTTACATATAGAATATAAAAATTGAGTAGATAAAATTCTTGTAGAAGTTGCATGAGTTAATATATTACTATGATTTAATAGTGTATCTTCTAGTAATCCACATCTATTTAATATGGAAAGTCTTGCTTTAAAGTCAGCAACATCTGCTAAATAAACTGAACCATTTTTAATTAAATAATATCTTATATCATCTTCATCTTTACCAAGTGCTTTTAAAGTGTCTACTAAATACTTTAATGTATCTTGTACAGTACCTACTCTGATAGTTATATTATATAAGTAAAATTTACTAATCTTATCAATTGAAAATCTATCTAATCCAAACCTTTCTTTAATTTCAATACATTCATTCATTATGGATTCAGCTCTTTCAGGTGTTACTAAACGAGCATTATCAATATTTTTTTTAAATCCCATAATTCTTATCCCCCTTAACTGATTTTAATTATACCATATAAAGTACAATAAGTCAACACTTTGTATAAAATTAATTACATTTATCAAAAGTAATACCTTTTAAGGTACCATTTTTAATGGAATTAATTATATATTTATTTATTCTATCAAAGTCAGGTTCTCCACCAACTTTTGGAAAGTTTTTAAATTTTCCTATTATTTCGTATACTTCATATACTTCATTAATATCAAAATTATCTAATCCAAATGTGCTTTTTAGTATTTCTTTATAGTACTTATTTAATGTTTCAAGTATATATATACATACTTCATCAAGCGGTAAAACTTCCTCTTTAATAATTGTCATACTTGCTAATTTGAATGCAATTTCTTCACTTTCAAATTTTGGCCATAATACTCCTGGAGTATCAATTAAATCTATTTTATCATTAATTTTAATCATATTTATACTCTTTGTGACTCCTGGCATATTACCAACTGTCTGAACTTTTTTATTCACAAGTTTATTTATTAACGTACTTTTACCAACATTAGATACACCTACTACCATAACTTTTGCTTTCTTTGGAAGTAAACCATTTTTTTCCCTTTTTAAGTTTACTTTTTCCATTAAAAGATTAACAGCATCTATTATTTTGTTTTTAACTTTGTTATCGTTTAGTTCACTTAATATAACAGTATAGCCTAGATTTTCATAATAGTTTTTCCATTTCAAAGTTTCTTCTTTATCACATAAATCATATTTACTGAATACTAATATCTTTTCTTTATTTTTAGTAAATTCGTTTATATCATTTATAAAAGAACTTTTTGGAATTCTAGAGTCTACTACATGCACTACTACATCTACTAAATCTATTCTTTCTTTAATTTGTCTTTTAGTTTTAGCCATATGGCCTGGATACCAGTTAATTCCGACTTTAGTTAACTTTTCTTCTTGATTGATATTTTTCATTTCAGCTCTGATTTTTCTTTTTTGATACATATCCATTTTTTTCACTTCTTTCTATTTCACTTTATTTTAAAAAAATACTTAAAAAGTATTTTCTGACTTCGTCCTTTAACTGGATAATATTATATCATAGTTTTGTCTTTTTATAAAGTCTAGTGCCTCAAAATATTTATCTTCGCATTTAAAAATTATTTTTATATTTTGATTTTCATCAATAACAATATCTTCTATTAATTCTTTTATTAACAATCTATCGATTTTTTTCACTTCTTTTAATTTTTTTATTTCATTAAACCAATCTTCATTATTTTTAGATTCAAAAGAAATATTTTCTAATCTATCTTCTAAATTAATTTTTTCTTTTCTATATTCACTTATTTTTTTACTATAATCTGCCGAATATTCCCAATATTCTGCTTCTGTTATAAATTTTTCTTTCAAATCATCTTTTATTTCATTTCGTAGTTTAACAAATTTATTTATTTCATTATCTATATTATCTATTTTTGCTTTGATAATATCGATGTCATAACTTATTTCTTTTTGGCTTACTATTTGTTCTATTTTTTGGTCTATTTCTATTACTACATTTCTAAAATTATTTATAAAATCAATTACGAGACTTTCTAATTTTTTAGAATTCCATAATTTAGTTAAATCATTAATATTATAATGTGTAATGCCATTTTCTAACTTATACACTCTTGGAGTAGATTTTTGTAATGAATTTAGTTCATTTGCAATTTCCTTTTTGCTTTTTCCAGATAAAATCATTGAAAATATTTTTTTTACTATTTTAGCAGGTTCCTTATCTATTATAAATTTATACTTATCTTTAGGATCTCTTAAATAACCATAGGGAGCATAGGAACCAATAAACTTACCTTGTCCCTTTTTACTATCTAATACACTTCGGACTTTTTGAGAAATATCTCTTGCATACTCATCGTTCATTAAATTTTTAAATGGGACAATAATACTACTTGCAGATTTTGGGTCTTTACCAGTATCTATATTATCATTAATAGCAATAAATCTTATATAATTTATCTAAATGATTATATTTTTCTCCTAATCTATTCATGCCAGTATTTATTTTTATATGGCATTTTAACTTTTCATTAAAATTTAACTCTTTTATCTTTTCAGAATAATCATAGTCTATAATAGTTTGAATTAAATCATATTTCATAACATATTTTAAATCATCAAAATTAGTAAAACCTAATATTAAGATATTACCTTGTATATTATTTTTTCTTAAATATATACCTTCTTCTAATGTAGCCACTGCAAAATCAGTTATACCAATTTCTGATAATTTTTTTGCTGTTAATAATGCCCCGTGTCCATAAGCATTTGTTTTTACAACTGCCATTATCTTTGTCTTTGGAGAAATTATTTTTTTTATTTCACTTATATTATTTACTAAATTGTCTAAATCAATTTCAATCCACGCTCTGTCTTTTAACAAATTATTTTCTTTCATTTTTTACTACTTCCTTTATTTTTTCTATTAAAAAGGCAAATATTGTTGTTGTTATACAAACCAACAGATAAAGTATTAAATTATTTTCAACAAATATTTTATCCATTCCAATAATGCCAGAAACAAACCTAATTTCTACAATAAAAAGTGGGTGGAAAATATAAATATATGTTGCAATATTTCTTATTTTCTTATTTGATGTTTTACTATGATCCATTAAATAGCAAAACAAGAAGTACATAAGCGGAAGTAAAAATAAATACATACTATCGTGTCTTTGTAAATTATAATAATGTAAAATACTTCCTTCCACACTCATAAGAATAAAGAATAATAAAGCATACAATAAATCAAACTTTGTGGTTTTTCTTGTGCCTGCCTTTATAATATGTCCTAAACATATAAATATTGGTACATAGAATAAACCATTTCTCGTATAATCAAAAATATTAAAAATTAATTCATATATATTTTTTGTAATCTGATTCATAATAGTTATGCCATAATAACTATCTCCAAACACACCTATTATGTATAATAATATCGTTGCAATTAAAGTCTTTTTTCGTCCTAATTTTTTAACTAAATAATATGTAATCCACACTCCAACAATAAGTGCTGGAAAATACCATAAATGATATAATGTTCCATTTATAAAAAAATCTTTTAATATTGTAATAATATCAGTGTTCTTAAAACTACCCATATAAATATTTATTGGTAAATAAAGTAATATGCAAAGAAGATAAATTTTTAGTATTTTCTTTGTATAGTCAACTAAAACTTGTTTATCTTTTAAAGCCCTGTCTAATATATAATATCCAGTTATCATTAGAAATAAAGGAACTGCTATTCTTCCTAATATTCTTGTAAAGAAGAAATCAAATTCAGGACTAATTTTGGCAAATGGTGAAATATGTATAGCAACAATCAAGAACGATACTATAAATCTCCATATATCAATATTTATTTTTTTACTCATTATTTTTCTCCTTTGATAGTTAAAATAAATCCATCAACATTGTTTCCAGAAATATTATAATTTTCCTCCACCTCTAAACTAATACTTTCTTCTTTATAAGGAATGAAAAATATCAATCAAGAAGAAAAGTTAATTAAAGTCGGTATATACCAGTTGATATTAGTTTTATTTTCATTATTCATTATTTTCACCCTCTTCTAACATTCCAATCTTAAAAACTTTTTTTATAAAATCTTTTGCATTACTATATTCAGGTTCATCAAGTGTAGGATATTTTTTAAAAACTTCTTCAACCCATAAACTTCCATGCCCATCAATTTCAGTAATAAAACGTTCTATTTCCCCGCACTCTACTACAAAAATGTTACTCTTATTCAAGAAATTTATAATTTGGTTATATTTTTGTACACATTCCCCGGCAGGAAGACAAGATTTACCACAATTTTTCAATAACTTTAAATGGCTAATGTTCTTTAATACTTGCCTAATTTTACTAGCTGTTTCATCAGACATATAAGGTGTATCAGTAATAAAACTAAGTATTTCTTCTTTAATTTCAGATTGTTTTTTTACTTGATCATCAGTTTTACTTTCAAACAAATTCAAAAAATCATTGTGTATTGATGAAATTTGATTATACTTATTAGTTTCTATAGAATTTATCAAATCTTTTAACTTATCACGATTATTTATTAAATCTAAATCTGCAATAACTAAAAAATTAATTTTCAATTTATTTAATAATGGAATTATTATTTTAAATTGATCTTTCCCACCAACTGCACAGAATAAAGTATTTTGATAACAATCATTATCTATTTTTTCCAATAATGCAGAATAAAATTTACAATCGCTTTCGTTTTCACACAAAACAACTGTATTATAAAATAAGCCATTAAGTATATTAGAATATTTTAAATTTTTATCATCGGAAACAACTTTAATACTATCATTATCTAGAACATAAAATTCATTTACATTGTCAGTTCTATTTATTTTTATAATTTTAATTCTAGCATAATTTTTTTCTAACATCCCACGTAACAAATCAATATTATGAGTAGATATGAAACACTGCTTATTTTGAGATAAATCAACAATATTTCTTCCTAAAATTCTAGCCTGAGGTGGATGAAGGAATGTTTCGGGTTCGTCTATCAAATATAACGAATGAGTAGTTGTAATTAAAGATGCCAAAATCGCAACAGCACTTCTAATTCCATCACCTTGATCATTTAAATTTTCTAAAGATTCTAATAAACATCTTGCTTCTCTCGTATCAGCACTAACAGATTTATCTATTTCATCTTTCGTACCAAACTTGTACAGTTTGTATACAGCATTTTGCCAAGTTCCTTCACTAATATCAATTTTCTTTCCAAAACACGAAAATACAATATCATTCAATGTAGTTATGTTTTTTTTATCTCTTTCAAGTTTTCTCATTACATTAAACCTTAACTTGTCATTAATAAAAGAATACGAAATAGGTGCCGTCATATTCAACCTACTTTCTGTAGAAAGAAAACTAAATAATACTTTATAAAAATGTTTATCTCCTGATTTCACATTTTGAAAATTATGTTCATTATAATTATGCGTATGATTTACATCAACAGCAATATCATAGCCATTAGGCCCCAATTCAAAATTATTCTTAAAATAATTTCTCATATTAATTTCTTCAAAATTAGTGTCTTGATATTCTATTTCATCTACTATTACCTTTTTTGAGGAAGATTCTAATATATCATTTTTAATATCTTTTAGTACTCTGCTTTTTCCCACATTATTAGCCCCCACAAAAACAACTATATCATCATTATTTAATTCTATTTCTGTATTATCATTAAATTTTATTTTTTTAATAACAACTGAAGGATTAATATTTATATCTTCATATATATCACTATTCATCAAACTACCTCCTAAATTAATAATAAGTTACTACATAATACCAATTATCTTTTAACTTATCTATAATAACTATTGGATGTTCTATCTCACTAGACTTATCTTTTTTTCTCCACTAGTTGAAACTTTCTTATATTTATCTGATAATTCAACATTACATAAATTATCAACTTCTAATTTATTATCTTCTATCATCTTTATTATTTCTAAATTGGAATAATATTTAATAATCCTTTTATCGTTTTTTTTAGTTTTATAATATAAAATCTTTATTACTCCTTAACTTTATTTAACATTTTTTATTTTATACCTTCAATTTTCTTTTGCTCTTTCGTTTCTAATTGTTTCTTTTCTCTTTCTAGTTCTTTTAAGCTCTTTTTAGGTGTTGGCATTTCTTCAGGCATCATTCCACCAATATCTGCAATTGCCTTTCTAACTTTTTTTCCTACCTCATAATGTACATCTTTTGCTTCTTTCTCACCTTGTACATTATCTTTTAAAAGTTTTTGCTTTGTTTGATTTATTCTAAATAAATTAGCAACTAATTCATCTTCATTCATATTATCTAAAATATCTTCTCTATAGCGTAATTTTTTTCTTTTAAAAATATCATCAGCTGTTTCTCCGTTATATAATCCTTTATATCCAGCATTATGAAATTCAGCCATATTTTTAACTCCAGCAGCTGAAGCAACTTTTTGAAGTGTATAGTTACCTTGCTTTGTTAATTTTCTTTGATAAAATCTTTTTTCATCATCTGATAATGAATCATATTCCTGTTCTGTTATTTCTTGTTTTCTTGTTTGTATAGCAAAATAGGTTTGTCCTAAAGCAACAACTTCTTTACTAGGGTCAGCATTTTGTACTATTAAATAACATATATATCTTGAAAGTTTATAATCTTTAATAATTTCTTTTTTCCCTTTACCAGTTTTTATTGGCTTGTTGACCTCAACAACCCAATCTTCTTCATTTGAAACACTATTATTTGCTGATAAAACTGCTTTATCTATTACTTTTTGAAAATTTCTCCAATCCTTGTATTTCAGTACTTTTTGTAATTCACGTGCATACCAATATTCATTTCCATAATCATCAATATGTTTTATATTTTCAAAAATATTGTTAGAATATTTATTTTCAATTATCTTCATTGCTACCTCCTTGTTTATTGCTTCATATAAAAGTTTTCCATAAGTCGTTATTACCTCTATTTTATTTAAAATAACTATCATTTTCCAGTTATAAAATATAAAAAGGAATAAGACTAAAAGACTTTATTTATAAGACTTAATAGGAAGTTTTCCATAAGTCGGTTTATACCAGTTAATATTTGTTTTTTGAAAACTTTTTTCTTCATTTGACATTTCAATCACTACTTCTTTCATTTAATAACTTAATTCTTTCTGCATTATTAAGTATATCTAATTGATATTTACATATATTACTTAATATTTCAAATCTTTCTTCTTTTGTTTTACCTTCTTTGATTAATTCCACATTATGAGATTCTAAATTAGATAAAACTGTTAATTCATTTATTGCTGCATAATCTCTTACATTTGAGTTCTTAGCTAACTCTGGATTTAATTCTCTCCATTTTTTAGCAGTTCTATTAAATAATACTACATTAAGAATATCAGCTTCTTCGGCATATTTTAACCATTCTTTATTTTTGAAAAAATCATTATCTGGTAAAATATAATTCTTAATGGCATCTGTATGAATTAAATAATTATTTTTAGTTAGTATTCTTTTTACATCCCATTCTCTATTTTGATTTTCTAATTCTTTTAATCTCTCAAATTCTTTAATTAAATACAATTTAAATACTGGACTTATTGCTGATGCAAATTCAAATGCAATATCTTTATGTGCATATGTTCCACCATATTTGCCTCGTTTTGAATATATGCCAATAGCATTTGTTTTCTCACACCATTCAGTAACACTTAAAGTAAATGTATGAAGTCCAGCACTTTTTCTAAACCCGTCGAATTCGACGGAATTAAAATTTGGATTATAAATAGATTCCCATGTTCCTAAGAATTCTAAAGTGATTCTATTTCTTAACCAGTTTCTAATAACATCATCTGCTTTAGATTTTCCTGCTTTAAACTTACCAAAATCAGAAATACAAATATAATCAGTATCATCTATATTTGTAACATTTATTTTGATGTTTTGAACTTCTATTATTTTATTTGACATATATTCACCTTCTTTCATTTTATAGTTAATACTTGTTTTTGGAAACTTTGCAAACTGATTATATCACTATTTATCAGATTTATATACCATTTTTACCCTATTTTTATCAAATATTTCTATTTGTTTTATATATTGATTTACCAAATCCTTATTAAGTTTTTTATAATCTTTTTTATATTTATCATTAATATCAACTAGTATCATATTTTTAGCATATCTTTTCTAATTGATTTTAAATTACAATCTGTTTTACGATACGAAAATTTACACCAATAATAATATATTTCCTTAACTTTTCTTCTATAGAATTCACTATTCATTCACCACATTTAATTTTAGTTATTAATAATTCATTTTCCATTATTTTTTCCTCACAAATTACTATTTTATTTTGTTTTCTCAAATTTCTTTTGCTCTTTTATTTCTAATTTTTTCCTTTCTCTTTCAAGTTCTTTTAAACTCTTTTTGAACTAATTCCATTTTGGAATAAGTTGAAGCTTTGTCTAACTCCTTTTCATTATATATATTTATAAGATGCTTTGCTATTGCAGGTTGTTCAACATCAAATAATTCTGCCATAGCTTTTTGTGTCATCCATAAAGTCTCATTTTCATATCTAACTTGAATGCCTTTATCTTTTTCTTGAAGTTTAAATGTTATAAATTCTTCAGTACTACTTCTAATTATTAAATCTTTTGCCATTGTTATCATCTCCTTTGTCTAAAATATTAGTTTTCAATAAATCGTAGTTACCATCCTTTTTTTAATTCTTTTGTAAATTCTATCTAAAAAAAGTAAAAAGAAATTTAATTAAAAGCCTTATAAAGTAAGGACTTAAATGAAAGTTAATATAAGTCGTTCTTTACCAGTTGATTCCGACTTTAGTCAACTTTTCTTCTTGATTGTTTTTTTCTTTTCTGATCTAATTTTTCATTTTTGATACATATCCATTTTAAACACTTTCTTGTTCATCACTATTATTTTCACTTAAATATTTATTATAAAATTCATCCATTGAAGAAATGTATTTTTGATCTTGTATAACTCTAAATTTTTCATATTCTTTTTCTGCTTTTTCTACTGCTTCTTTATGAGATATACTGCCACTATTATTTAACACTTCTTTTCTTCTAAACTTTAATAAATCATCAGTTGCATCTATCCAATCCTTCATTGTCATTACATGTCTTTGCTTTGCTTCATCCTCTGCAAATACCAAAAATAAATTTGTTAAATCTTTCAAATTATTCATTTCTTCTTCGTTTAAATAATTCTTTGCAATAACTACATCATATTTATATATTAAACCATCTGGAGAATTTTTCCAATTAGTTAGTCCCATATGTTCTTTATCTGAGTTTGCTCTACTAAATATTAATTCGGCAGCAGTATGTCCACTTATAGCGAAATGCAACTTATTTTGAACTATTTTAAAGAAAGTATACGCTTCTTCTGACTTAGGATTGTAATCAGTTGCTGTTGCAATAAATAAATCCGTAATTTTTTGATATGCCATTCTTTCACTTACTCTGATTGTTTTGATACGTTCTAATAATTCATCAAAATATTTTGCATCATATTTATTTCCATTTATAAAACGTTCATCATTTAATGCAAAACCCTTTGTCATATATTCTTTTAATACTTTTGTTGCCCATATTCTAAATTCTGTTGCTTTTTTCGAATTAATTCTATAACCCACAGCGATTATGGCATCTAAACTATAAATAGTTGTGTTATAGTTTTTTCCGTCATCGGCAGTTAACGAGCATTTCTCGGTAACTGATTTTTTATCTAACTCTTTTTCTTCAAATATATGTTTCAAGTGTAAACTTATATTATCTGTAGAACATTCAAAAACTTTTGACATTCCTTTTTGTGATAGCCATAAAGTTTCATCTTTATAAATAGCATCTACTACAATATTACCTTCGCTATTTTTATATATAATTAATTTATTATTTTCCATCAATACTCTCCTTTCCTTTTGTTTTTCATAATTTATACACTTATCAATTTAAATTAAAACTTATTTAGTAAAAAAATTTTACACTTTTTTATAACTTTTTTTATAGTAATTCAATTTTTCAGTGTCGGTTTTTCCGACGGTGTTATTTTCATCAGGACCCAACTCTAACATTGTATTTATCTTGATAGTTATTTGTAAGTTTTTATTATCCATATGTTTTTCTGCTCCATTGATTATTTTATTTAAAATCAATTTTATTATTTTTTATTTTTTCAGTATTAATAGTGTATACATTAGTTAGTATTTGATCACTAGGGTCAACTTCTGATAATTTTAATATTCCACCCAAAGATAAAATAGTTTTATTTGATGCTATATTACTATTTTCACAGGTCAAACTTACTTCATTAATTCCTAACTTTTTACATTCTAATAAACTCAAGTATAAAGCAACCTTGCTATATCCTTTTCTTCTTTCAGTTGGCTTAATTCCATAGCCGATATTCCCATCAAACTTTTTCATACCACCAATATGATTCCAACGAATATTTACAGCACCTATTACTGAATTGTCACTTTTTCTTACTAATAGATAAGTTTTCACTTGGGCTTTTTTTAATCTTTTTGCATATTCTTCAGTTTCTAATTTTAAACAGTAATCTAATGTTTCTTGAAAAGTTTGACCATGAAGTATACCTGTTAATACCTCTATACCATTTATATCAGAATTATATTTTACTAACTCTTCACAATACTCAATTATTTCTTTTTTTCTTTTAATTGATGGTTTTTCCAAATAAAACTCTTCCATAACCTCACACATCCTTACTAACAATTAATTAAATTATTTATTTTTGTATAAAAAGCATTCTTCATCATGAGAATAAATTATACCAATAGCCTGTAAAAAAGAATATATTATAGTACTTCCTACAAACTTCATACCTCTTTTTTGGAGATCTTTTGATAAAGTATCTGATAAACTATTTGTTGTTAAATTGGTCTCATATATTATTTTATTACCTGTAAACTTTTTAATATAATTAGCGAATGAACCATACTCTTTTTTTATATTTTTAATTAACTTAGCATTGTTTATTGTGCTTATAATTTTCAACTTATTTCTAATTATGTTTTTGTTTTCTAACAACTCATTTATCTTACACTCATTATACTTACTAATTTTATCTATATCAAAATTATCAAATGCTAACTTCAATGCTTCTCTTTTATTTAAAATACACTCCCATGATAAACCTGCTTGAAAACTTTCTAAAATAAACATTTCTATTAAATATTCTTCATTAAAGTTAAGACGACACCATTCATTATCATGATAAAGAATATATTTAGGATTTTTTAAATTACACCATTTACATCTATTCATTATAACTTACCTCATGAATTAATAATTCTTTTTTTGTTATTTATTCCTCCACCATAACCAATTAATTTATTATTTGTACCAATTACTCTATGGCATGGAATAATTATACATAAAATTTATTACGTGTTATATGTTCATATTTGTATATCATACTACCTCTTTAAAACTTTCGTACTTTCTAAATACATTATTTCTTTACCAGTCATTTTTGCATATTCTATTTCACTTTTAGTGCTGTCACCAATATATCCACCTACATTAATGACATAAATTGCATCAGATAAATCTATTTTTCTTTTATGCATATCATCTAACATATTTTTAGCTTTTGTAAGAGTACCTTCATCCGTATTTTCCCATACTTCAAAGTCTCCTGAATGACTAAACAAGCCTACAGAAATCACTATATTTCCTTCAAGTGTAAGACGTTTTTGCACTTCTAAAAATTCACGTTTAAATCTTGTTGAACCACATAAAGTAACTATTTTATAATTCCCTATCACGTTAGTACCTCCTTAATTTATGTTTAACTTTTCAATTAAATTTTCACTTACATCAATATATTTGATACCTAGTTTTTCACATGATACTTTTTCTTTTTTACTTAATGAAATCAATTCATCAAATATACTCAAAAGTTCAGCATTACTTTTCTTATAAGTCCAGTCTTCTTCAGTTTCATACTTTCTTATTTCTTTTAATTTATCTTCTTTAGTTGTATTTGGGTATCCTAAATAATATATATCCCATTTATCAGCATTTAAATACTTTATTATATCTTCTGGTAATATATGTGCTGAATCAATTATAAATAGTTCAGAAGTTGTATTTATTATTTCTATTACTCTTGATATGAATAAACTTAGGTTCTCACTAGACTCTTTCGTTACTAATACATTACTTGTTATTTTTGTCTCTGGAAAGTTTCTTTTAAAACTTGAGGCAAAATAATCTAGGGGTATATGGTTATAATTGTTTTCTTTTAATCTTTTACTAAGAGTGCTTTTACCCGACTTACTAACTCCACCTATAAAAATATTTTTCATAATATTCTCTACTTAACACTTCCAAATTTAGTAAATGGGAATAAAACAAATCCTACTTTACCTTTTATATCCTTTATGTTAAATGCACCTATAACTCTTGAATCTTTACTAATGTTTCTATTATCGCCTAAAAGTATATACTCATCATCTTTAGTTACAAGTTTAAAGTCATGAGTATACTGAAAATCTAAGTCAGATGTTACTTTTTTTCCATTAATATATAATTCATTATCAACATACTCAACTGTTTCATTGGGAAGACCTATAACTCTTTTAATAAGGGTATCACTTTCATATTTTGCAGTTACTATGTCAAATCTTTTTAACCCACTTGTTTTAAGCCCAATTTTGTTTACAATAACTAATTCTTTATCATTTAGTGTTGGCTCCATTGATGAACCATTTACTATGGCTGGTGTAAATAAAAAGCTTCTAATTAATACTACCACTATTACTATTCCTATATAAGGATATAATTCTTTTAACTTATTCATACATACTCTCCTAACACTTAAAACTATACCACAACCGAATAATATTGTCAATGTGTTTTCATATATTTGTTTGATATTTTATTAAAAAGAAAAAACTAGATAACTAGTTTCTTTCTTTAATTTTGAATGTTCCCTTAATATCTTTTAAGAAATTAAGTTTAGCACGTCTAACTTTACCCTTTTTAATAACTGTAATTTTATCAATTAATGGGCTGTTAACTGGGAATACTCTGTTAATTCCAACACTTCCTGATTTTTTTCTTACAGTAAATGTTTCACTAACACTTCCACCTTTTCTAGCTGTTACAATTCCTTCAAATGCTTGAATTCTTTCTCTTTTTCCCTCTTTAATTCTAACATCTACTCTTACAGTATCTCCAACACGAAATTCTGGAACGTTAGGATTAATTTGTTTCTTGTTAATCTTATCGATTAAATTCATTCTAATCTTCCTTTCTTTTGCTTTATTTAATCATACAACTTCATGCATCGGATTAAGCATATATAATATACTACAAATACGTGATTTTTGCAAGTGTTTGTTAGATTTTTCTTTTTAAAATATTAGTATTTACTACTTCTGTTAAAGTACTTTTGTTTTCACATAAACCAAATAATACTTTATCTTTATCACTTAAAGAATTAAAATCATAATTTTTAAATACATCATATTTACCTATTTTTTTATAAAACTCTCCTACTGGACTTATTACTAAGGAACCATTTACATAGTAGTTTCTTGTTACATAAGTATAAATTGTGTGTAAAAAGTCCTCATAAGAAATAAAACTATCTCTTCCAAGTTTGTCATAAATATCTAATAAAAATGAATAAGAAACCCCATCAGCATGTCTTTCATTAGGAAATATATCATAATACTTGTTATATATATTTATACCTTCAACACCTTTTAAATACATTGCTAATTCCTTAGATACCTTTTCACTTAGTTTTGTTAAATGGTTAAGTAAAGTATCTACTTTTTCTAAATTTAAACCAGCTAGTACTTTATAACCAAAAGTAAACATTTTGGATAAGTCTCCAGTACATAAATCACTATCTTGATAAGCATGAGCAATTTCATGAATTAGAAACATTAAAGTGACTGTGTTTTTGCTGAACTGATTAACTTCATTTATATGATACATTGATACAAACGAAGGAAATGATTTTTGTATTGAATTTTTATAAAGTACTATTTTTTTATCTTCATATCCTCCTACATAACTTTTTACTTTATCATTTATTTCAATTGTTTCAATTTCTTTATTAGTAAATATACTATATCTATATAAATATTCTTTAAAATATTTAATAAACCTTTCTGATAAGAAATCACTCTCGCACATATTTTCTGCTATAAAATTAATAAATTCTTTTTCAAACATCCTAAACCCCCCTCTTTTTAGAATAACTATCAATATTTATTATCTCGCTTACTACCTTATTTATTTTTTCTTCGCTATCTAATACGCCTAGTAGAAATTTATCTTTATCACTAAAATTATCAAAATTATATCTTTTTATACTTTTTGTTATGAAAAATATTTTATAAAACTTTTCTATGGGTGACACTACCTTTCTAGGCATTATGTCGTAATCTTTCATCATTAGTTTTACTACAGATGATTTAAAATTTGGATAAGCTTTAGTACATTCAAGTTTATCATATATATTAAGTAAGAAACCAAAAGTAAATGCGTCTGCTATTCTTTCAACTGGAATTATATCATGATAGTAGTCATATTTCTTTTCACTAAATAGTTTACTATCCAAAACTTTATTTGAGTCTATTATTAAATCGTTCATTAGGCCTTTTGTTTCAGTTAGATTAATCATAGTTTGAAAAGCGTGTACAGTTTCATGTAAGTAAATACTTAATACGAGTAAGTTTTTTACAAGTAAATTACTTTGAATTCTATTTATCTCTAAAGTGTTAGAATAAAATTCATTCATCTCTTTAGTATTAATGTATACTTTCCCTTTAGTATATATTCCCACACATTGGAAATCTTTTCCTATAATAGTATCTCTTAAAACATATTTAATATCAGGTACTTTTTTTATTATAAGCATTCTAATATTTTCTAACGCATCTTTACTCATAAAATCTTTGGTATAAATATTATTTATTATAAAACTTTCTAATTCACTACTAAACATATATCCCCCCATAAATATGTATATATTGTACCATAAAAAGCACAAAATGTCAATTGTTTCGTAGGTTTTGTTTGTTTTATTAAGTTAAAAGTAAGAGTAATTTTCTTGCATTTTTTAATTCATTTCTATTTCATATGGATTAGAAGCAGATCCATCTCCACTAGACCAAAGGACATTAGATTTTAAACTTATTACTGGTCTTATAACAGGCGAATTAGTACCAAGTTTACTCCTTATACAAAATATATGTGTTAAATTCATGTAGAAAGAAAAAATTTCTTATTTCTAAGAAATTATAATCCCATAATCATTGAAAGTATAATGAATAAGAAACCAGTTGCATATGTAAGTCTTGTTATAAACTTTTCTGCTCCTCTTTCTTTCATTTGACCCATTAACATAGAGTTGCCTCCAGTAATGATTTGTCCAGCTTCACTAGCCTTGTTACTTTGAAGTAATACTAATGCTATTAAAACTATACTTACTATTATTAATAATATTTCCATTTTTCATCCCTCATGTTATATTTTACTATAATTCTTCTTCTATTTCAAGTAGTCTATTATATTTTGATAATCTTTCACCTCTTGAAGTTGAACCACTTTTCATAAAAGGAATATTTAAAGCAACTGCTAAATCGCTTATAAATGTGTCTGTTGTTTCTCCACTTCTATGACTCATTATACAAGTATATTTATTTTGTTTAGCAAGAACAATAGTCTCTAATGTTTCATAAAAACTTCCCACTTGATTTGGTTTAATAAGTATTGCATTACATAAACCATCTTCTATTCCTTTTTTTAATAGATTTTTATTTGTTACGAATAAGTCATCTCCTACTATGCTTATTTTCTTTCCAAGAGAGTCAGTAATCATTTTAAATCCTAGATAATCATCTTCATCAAATGGATCTTCTATACTTATTATTGGATATTTTTGCAGTAATTCGATGTAATAATTAAGTAGTTCTTCTCTAGTTTTATTTGTGTTATCAATATTGTATGTATCAGTTTCAGAGTTATAGAAACTACTTGCTGCTATATCTAGAGCAATAAAGATGTTTTTTCCTGGAATGTATCCTGCTGTTTCAATAGATTTAACTATTACACTTAGTGCTTCTTCGTTTGAACTTAAGTCTGGTGCATATCCTCCTTCATCTCCAACATTAGTATTAAGACCTTTATCAAGTAGTATTCCTTTTAATGCATGAA
>ERZ857480.32145-NODE-49654-length-16332-cov-8.0000_pt1 | contig 16332 bp, 19 predicted proteins | sample MGYA00519767_ERZ857480 | MGnify/ENA primary metagenome ERZ857480 (study PRJEB31778, sample SAMEA3449210) | human gut metagenome | biome: human gut; feature: human-associated habitat; material: faeces | place: United Kingdom | collected 2010/2012 ...
GGGCCTGCGGCCCCCGCCCATCCCTCTGCACAAACCTACCAAGAATCTAAAAAAGGAGCATCAATCTTCCCATGGAACTCATCCCCTTTACCACCAAAGATCTCGCCTCATTTCTGGAAATGAGCCACGATATGTACGATTCCCCCGCGGTGGCGCACCCGGTCAGCCGGGATATCTTCATTTCCACCTTTCGGGCGTGCCTGGCCGGCAATCAGAATGTCGAAGGCCGCATGATCGTGGAAAACGGCTGTACCCTGGGCTATCTGCTGCTGGCACACAGCTTCTCCAGCGAACTGGGCACCCCCATCATTATGATCGAAGAGCTGTACCTCATCCCGGAGGCGAGAGGTCAGCACATCGGCCGGGCTATTCTGGAATCTCTTTCCTCCCACTATCATAATAAAGTCGGCGCGCTGAAGCTGGAATGCACCCCCGAAAACCAGGTTGCTATGCGGCTGTATCAGTCGCTGGGCTTCCAGGCACTGCCCTACACCGCCATGGTATGGGAGCTGCCCAACACCTAACATCGAAGGAGTTTGCCGCCATGAAACACATCTTCGTTATCAATCCCGCCGCCGGAAAAACCAATGTGACCGAAGCCCTGCTGCCCCGTCTGCATGCCCTTTTTGTCGGGCGGGAGGAGGAGTTGGAAACCTACTTGACCACCGGCGTGGGGGATGCCACCCGTTTTGTGAAGGAGCGCTGTGCCGCCTCCAATGGAGAGCACCTGCGCTTTTACAGCTGCGGCGGCGACGGCACCATGAACGAGGTGCTTCAGGGCCTGGCCGGCTGCGCCAACGCAGCTATGGGCGTCGTTCCCTGCGGCAGCGGCAATGATTTCGTGCGCAGCTTCCCGGATTGCGATTTTTCCAACCTGGAGGCGCAGATCACCGCAGAAGAACGCCCCATCGATCTCATCCACTTCAATAATCAGTGGTCGGCCAATATCTGCAGCGCGGGCCTCGATTCCGATGTATGCAAAAACATGGCCCGCTACAAGCGCCTTCCGCTTGTTACCGGCAGCGGCGCGTACATTCTCGCTCTCATCTCCACTTTCTTCAGCCCCATGGGCAAGCAGGCACATATTGTACTGGATGACGGCCGGGTATTGGATGAGAATATTCTCATCCTGGTGATGTCCAATGGCGGCTTTTACGGCGGCGGCTGGAACGGCGCGCCCAAGTTCAATGTGGAGGATGGCCTGATGGATCTCTGCATTGTGCGTAAGATTAACCGCCTGCGCATCCTCAAGGTAATCGGCAAATACCAAAAGGGCCTTCATGTGGATGACCCCTCCCTGCAGGATTGTATCATTTACACCCGCTGCCGCAGCCTTACCATCGATTTTGATAAGCCCACCAACCTGAACGCCGATGGTGAAATGAGCGAAAGCACTCATGTGGATGCCGCCATCGTGCCGCTGGCCCTGCCGCTCATCCTGCCCAGGATCAAAAAATAAACATGATGTCATTCCTATCCCCACCTATGGAGCTTTCTCCCCGGTGGGGATACTTTTTGCCTGCTAAGTGATCCGCCAAAATCCCTCCAACTTCATTTCAAAAAGCTCTTGACCCTAAGGTGAGCTTTAGGTAGTAAAGCGAGTACGGAGCAAAAAACCATCGCACCGTCTATTGGTACGGCAGAATTATCAATCCACATCAAGAGGTTTTTTGCAATGAAGTACGAAAGCAAGGAAGCCTTTGAAAAGGCAAATATCTTTGGAACCGGCACAGCCAATACCGCGTACGCGCAGTATTTTATCGGCAATTCCTTTTTGAATCCGCTGACTGACCCCAAAAGCGGCCTGGAGGAAAATAATGCTGTTTGACGTGCACTGGAGGATGCCCAGGCCACTGGGAAGGTACGGGTCATCGGTGTTTCCAATTTCCTGTGGGATGACCTTGAAAACCTGTTGTCGGATTGCCGAGTAAAGCCCACGGTCAATCAGATTCTGCTGTACATCAGCAATATTGATATGGCACTGATCAATTACAGCCGGGATCCGGGCATCTTAGTGGAAGCCTACTCCCCTATTACCCACGGTGAAGCGCTCAAAAACCCTGCCATTGTGGAAATGGCAAAGAAATACGGCGTATCCGCCGCGCCGCTCTGCATCCGTTATGTCGTCCAGCTTGGGAACCGTTGCGTTGCCTAAAGCCGCCAATCCTGACCCACATGGTCAGCAATGCCGCTCTCGATTTTGTGATCTCCGAAGCGGATATGAAGGCCCTCCAGCAGATGGACCGCATCACGAATCACGGCGAATTTGATATCTTCCCTATATTCAGCGGTAAACCGCTGGCCTAATGCAAAAACGGCATGGCCCCCGCCACGCCGTTTCCTTTTATCCCATCACGATAAGAAATATATTCACGCAAGTTTTCCTTTCCGCCCACCCATCACACCATGGCGCGCGGCGCCCCGGCAATCTGGCTGCCGGCGCTGGTCCCGGCGCTTTCAATCGCATTGGCAAGGATCACCGCCGCAATGATGGTTTTTTCCAATCAAATTCCGATGTTCCTTCATTTCCATTTCTCCCCGCCGTCAGAATTCCGGTCCGCCGTTGTTGCTCTGCGGGCGCAGCATCCGGTAGGCATTATACAGCTTGCGGGTCTTGTTCAGGCTCACCAGCAGCATAATGGTCACCACCACCATGCCCAAAAGCAGCAGCACACTCAGCACCGGCACCCAGGAAAGCGCCACCGCCACAATGTTCAGAATGGCACAGATCTTCCAGCTGCGCATACTTTCCGCTGCGGCGATCCCTGCCGAGTTGTTTTTCTCGATGTCCTCAAAGCCCTTAATGACCAACCAGGTGGCATAATAAGTCACGGCCGCTGCCACCAATGTAAGCAGTGAAATGACCCAGCCGCCATTGAGTCCCAGCAGATTGATCACCCAGCTGGCAATGCCATAGGCGGTAAGTCCCAGCAGCCAGGGACCGGCTGTGGTGTAGCGGGGGCTTTCCTCCAGCAGCTCTCGGGTGCCCATATACAGCAGAATAAACCCGACAAAATCCGGGAGCAGGTTAATGACATAGGTATCGTTCAGGGTAAAGTTAAAATTAAGGAACACAAACAAAAAACCCACAAAGATCTTGGTCACGGTAAAGACCTCCTTGAAAATAATAAAAGGGGCAGAGCCACCTTTACGCTCTTCTTCTATTATATCAGTTCTTTGCCGCTTCCGCAACCTTGCCCCGCGCCGGCAGCTGAGCCAGCACTACCGCCAGCAGCATCAGCGCGCAGCCCAGCAGCTCCCGGCCGGTCAGCCGGTCATGTAGGATAAGCGCCCCCGCCAGCACCGAGAAAACCGATTCCAGGCTAAGCAGCAGCGAAACCACCGTGGGGTTCGCGTCCTTCTGCGCCAGTATCTGCAGGGTATAGCCCACACCGCCGCTCATTATACCTACATACAGCAGCGGCCAAATACACTCCGTAATCCCCGCGAGGGTGGGCGTTTCCGTCAGGGCGGCTCCTATCCCGGAAACGATCGCCGCCACCGCGAACTGCACCGTGGAAAGCGCTACACCATTCACCCTTTGGGTAAAATGATCGATGACCAAAATGTGCACCGCAAAAGCCACAGAACAAAGCATTACCATCAAATCATTCTTTTCGATCGTCAACGCTTCGTTCATGCACAGGAAGTAAAGCCCCACAGCGGCCAGCACCACCGAGATCCACACGGCAATGGTGACCTTTTTACGCAGGAACAGTCCCAAAATGGGCACCAGCACAATATACAGCGCGGTAATAAAGCCCGCCTTACCGGCGCTGGTCCCGCCGGAAATGCCTGACTGCTGCAGGAAGGAAGCCATAGCCAGGGCCACACCGCAGCAAATTCCGCCCAGCACCAGGTCCTTCGGGGAGCTCGCCAGCGGCTCCACCTTCTCGGGCGCCTTCTTTTTCTGCACCATACGCACGATCCAAAGGCCCAGGGCCAGCGCCGCAAAGGCCATACTGCACCGTATGGCGCCAAAGGTAAGGGGCGGTACATATTCACTGCCCACGCTCTGCGCCACAAATGCGGTGCCCCAAATGAACGCCGCCAACACAGGAAACAGGTTTTGTCTGATTTTCTTATTCATGGGGTTCATTCCTTTTGCTTGGGTTCTAAAATACGGCGGCTCCCACCGCTTTTCGGCAGGAGCTCCGCTTGATTTCGTAATTATAGCACGCCGCAGGGCAATTTGCAACCTTCTTCGGCAAAGGGGATTTCACCGGAGATTTATTCTCTCAGTCCTCAAATCCGCTGCCCAAAAAGGCCCGCAGCTCGGCGGTTTTAGGCGCGCCGAAGATCTCCTCCGGGGTGCCCTCCTCCGCGATCAGCCCGCCATTCACATACAGGATGCGGTTCGCTGCCCCGCGGGCAAAGCTCATCTCGTGGGTCACCACCACCATGGTGCGGTGCTCCGCCGCCAGCTGCTGCATAATCGCCAGCACCTCGCCCGTCAGTTGGGGGTCCAGTGCACTGGTCGGCTCATCAAAGAGCATCACCTTGGGGTCGCGCATCAGGGCGCGTGCTATGGCTACCCGCTGCTGCTGTCCGCCGGAAAGCCGGCAGGGATATTCATCCTTTTTCTCCGCCAGGCCCACTTTTTCCAGCAGGGCCATGCATTTTTCTTCGGCATCGGCCGCGCCGGGCTTTGTCAGCAGGTACGGCTTGATGAGATTTTCCTGCACCGTCATGTGGGGGAACAGGTTAAAGCTCTGGAACACCATGCCCATTTCGCTGATAAGCCGGGCACGCTCTGCCTTGGAACAGTATTTCCCGTCCTTCACCATGGCGTCCTCGCCCACATAGATGCTCCCATCGGTCACTTCCTCCAGGTCAATCATGCAGCGCAGCAGGGTGGATTTTCCCCCGCCGGAGGGCCCGATAATGGCAACCACTTCGCCCTCCTCCACCGCCAGGCTGATGCCCCGCAGGACCTCCGGCCCGCCTTCAAAGGTCTTTTTCACATTTTCCAGCCGCAGTACACTCATCCGGGACACCCCCTTTAGTTATAGTAGTTCATTTTCTTTTCCAGCTTTTCCATGGCCACCGCCACCACCAGGTTAAAGATATAGTAGAAGATAGCGGCGCCCACATAGGGCAGCACATTGGCCTCCCGGCTGGCGATGCGTTTCACCAATGTAAACAGCTCGGCGTAGCCGATAACAAAAGCCAGCGAGGTATCCTTTACCAGCGTAATGACCTCATTGGTGATGGAGGGCAGAATGCGCTTGACCACCTGCGGCAGAATAATGCGGAAAAAGGTCTGGCCCTTATTGTAGCCCAGCACCTTGGCCGCCTCGTACTGCCCCACTGGCATCGATTCAATCCCGGAGCGGTAAATCTCCGCAAAGTAGGCGGCGTAATTCACCGCAAAGGCAATAATCACTGCATAGAACTGGTACTCCAGCGTGATCGGCACCTTAAAGATATAATAAGGCCCATAATAGACCACCATCAGCTGCAGCATCAGCGGGGTGCCCCGCAAAATGGAGATAAACAGCTTGAGCAGGAGCTGCACCGGCCGGAATTCCGCCGCCTTTCGCCAAAAGGGGGATTTGCTCTTTTTCAGGCCCGCCAGCGGAGCCCAGCGGTTCATGCGGCCAAAGGCTACCAAAAGGCCCAGCGGCAGCGAAAATACCAGCGTCAGCACAAAGATGAGGATGGAATTTCCCATCCCCTCCCCCACCTGGGCAAATATCTCTAACAGGTTCATGCGGTGCTCTCCTTTTATCTCTTACTTGCAGGGAAAAATGCAGCCCCTCAGCACATCGTGTCGAAGGGCTGCTTTTCTTTTTTCTTTTTGGGGCGTTACTTACCCAGGCAAACCGCCTCGGAAAGGCCCCACTTTTCAGCGATCTTGGCGAAGGTACCATCGGCCGCCATCTCATCCAAGGTCTTCTGCACGGCGTCGCGCAGTTCGGTGTTGCCCAGCTTAAAGCCGATACCGTAGGTCTCACTGGCAATGGTGCCGTCCAAGATCACAAACTCATCGCCACGCTGGGAGATCTGGTACTGCGCCACACCAATATCCATAGCAATGGCATCCACAGCACCCGCCTCCAGGTTCAGGAACGCGGTGTTGTAATCCGGCACCTCCACCATCTGCTTAAAGCTCTCGGCCAGCGCGATATTCTCCGCATTACTGCCGTCCTCGTTCTCGGTCAGCGCCGCCAGCGCGGAAGAATCTGCCTGCACCGCTACTATCTTCCCAGCAAGATCTGCATAGGTGGCAATGCCGCTGTCCTTCTTCACCACGATCACCTGACTGTTATCCACATAGGCCTCGCTCCAGGTGTACTTATCCTCACGGCCCTGCATGGTAAAACCGTTCCAGATGCAGCTGATGACCTCGGTATTCAGCTCCATGTCCTTGCTGTCCCAGTTAATGGGTTTCTTCACCAGTTCCCAGCCATTGCGGGTGCAAACCTCAGCGGCCAGGTCCAAATCAAAGCCGACATACTCACCGTTTTCATCCTGGTAGCCATAGGGCGGGAACTCCGCGTCAAAGCCTACCGTAAAGGTGGTGGTTTTTTCGGTGTCATTATCATTGTTAGCAGCAGGCTCCTTGCCGCAGGCGGTAAAGAGACTCAGCAGCATCATGGCAGCTGCGGCCAGCGCAATCAATTTTTTCATGGTGTTTTTCTCCTTCGCTTCGGGGTTAATGAAATGTTATGTTCGTATTATACGCTTTAGCGTGCTACTACGCTACTATGCTAAACCACATTAATCCGCGATTTTTCTCGTTTACATCCAGGTTATCTTCTGATATCTCACTTTTTCGCACGAATACACACTTTTTTGCATCTTCTATTATGCTTTCTGGATGCCGCCGGCTTCGGACCGCAGGCCAAGCCGCCCTCCGGGCGGCTTCAGCGGGCGGAGCCCGCTGGCGGCGCTGCGCGCCGCGGCCTGCGGCCCGCCCTGCCCCCTACCGGCAAAAGACTCCCCCTCACCCATCCTGGGCAAGGGGGAGATCCTCGCTTATTTACAGCAGGTAGAATAAATAACTCGCCACGCTCAGCACGATCAGCACCGCCAGAATCAGCGCCACGATCCGTTTCATTTTGTCCATTCGGTCTCCTCCTTACGCTGTCACCAGCACGATCTCCCCGTCTTTTTCTTCCGCGTGGATCAACGCCGGCGGCTGTTCGGGGCAGCCCGCCAGCAGCGTGCAGATGGGATCTTCCACTCGGCGTCGCAGCACATTGCGCAGGTCCCGGGCGCCGCTCTTGTGTCCGTAGGCTTCAGTAGCCGCCAACCGCAGTACCCCGTCGTCCCAGCCAAACTTGATCTCCCGCTCTGCCAGGCCCTTTTTCAGCTCCTCCAGCATTAGGGCGGCTATCTTTTCCATATCCGCCTCGGTCAGCGGGCGGAACACCACCACTTCGTCCACACGCGCCAGGAACTCCGGCCGCAGGAACTGCCGCAGTGAGGTCTCCGCCTTGTCCTTGGCGTCGTCATAGCGGGTCTTATCAAAGCCCAGGGCGCTGCCCTGCCGCTCGCTGCCCGCGTTGCTGGTCATAATGATGATGGTATTCTCAAAGGAAACCTGCCGGCCCTGCGCGTCGGTGATGCGTCCCTCATCTAGAATTTGCAGCAGAATATTCATCACATCAGGGTGCGCCTTCTCTATCTCATCAAACAGCACGATGGAATAGGGTCTGCGCCGCACCTTTTCAGTCAGCTGTCCCGCCTCATCATAGCCCACATAGCCGGGGGGCGAACCGATGATGCGCGAAACCGAGTGCTTCTCCATAAATTCCGACATGTCCAGCCGGATCAGCGGCTCCACATTGTCAAAAAGCTCCTCGGAGAGCACCTTCACCAGCTCGGTCTTGCCCACGCCGGTCGGCCCCACAAAGATGAAGGACGCCGGGCGCTTCTTGGCGGAAAGCCGGATGCGGCTGCGGCGCACAGCGGCAGCCACGGCGTTCACCGCTTCGTCCTGCCCGATGATCCGCTTTTTCAGGCCGGTTTCCAGGTCGGCCACCTTCTGCAGCTCGCTTTCCTTTACCTTGCTGGCCGGGATCCCGCTCCACAGCTCAATGACCTTGGCCAGGTGGTCCTCCGTCACCGGGGAATTAAAGGCCGCGTCGTGCAGGGCGTCCATCCGCTCCTCCAGCCGGGCGATCTCGCTTTTCAGCTCCGCCATGCGCTGGTAGTCTATCTCCGCCCCCTCCTCGGGGTTGATGACATCACTGAGGGCCCGCTGCTTTTCTTCCCGGTCCGCGGCCAGCTTATCGTACTCGGTCTGCGCCGCGCATTCCAGCGAAGCGGTGGAGCAGGCCTCATCCAGCAGGTCTATCGCCTTATCGGGCAGGAAGCGGTCCAGGATGTACCGCTCGGAGAGCACCACAGCCCGCTCCACCATAAAGTCGCTCACCTTTACACGGTGGTAGTCCTCGTAGTATTTCTTAATGCCCCGCAACACCTGGATGGTGTCCTCAATGGTCGGCTCTCCCACCTTCACGGCCTGGAAGCGCCTCTCCAGCGCAGCATCCTTTTCAATGTTCTTGCGGTACTCGTTAAAGGTCGTAGCACCAATGACCTGAATTTCTCCGCGGGAAAGCGCCGGCTTTAGAATATTGGCGGCGTTCATGCTGCCCTCACTGTCACCCACGCCCACCAGGGTGTGCACCTCGTCAATGAAGAGGATGACATTGCCGTGTTTCTTTACATCCTCCACCAGGCCCTTCACCCGGCTCTCAAACTGCCCGCGGAACTGGGTACCGGCCACCAGTCCGGTCAAGTCCAGCATGTAGACCTCTTTTTGAGCGATCTTGGCCGGCACTTTCCCCTCCACAATGCGCTGGGCAATGCCCTCGGCAATGGCGGTTTTGCCCACGCCCGGCTCACCGATGAGGCAGGGATTGTTCTTGGTGCGCCGGTTCAGGATCTGCACCACCCGGTAAATTTCCTTTTCCCGCCCGATGATGGCGTCCATCTTACCCTCACGGGCCTTTCGGGTCAGGTTCTCACAGTAGTTTTCCAGGTATTTATACTTGGGCGCGCCCTTTTCCGGCTTTTCGCTGCGGGGATTTTTGGGAGGCGCCTCGGTGCCCTCCTCCTGCTCCCGGTTCATCAGCCCGCCGAACAGGTTCTGCATAAAGGGGAACGGCATGGCCCCGCCTTTTTCAAAGCCGTCCTCGCCATCCTCCATGTCGCCCATCACTTCCATCATCTGGTCGCTCATTTTATCCAGGTCCTCCTCGGAAAGACCCATCTTATTCATCAGGTCATCCACCGGCTTCAGGCCCAACTCCTTGGCGCACTTCAGGCACAGCCCCTCGCTGATGGTCTGTCCGTTTTCCATCCGGGTCATATAGATGACCGCCAGCCGCTTTTTGCAGCGGGAGCACAGCATATTGTTCTTATCCATCGTTCCACTTCCTTTCGTGGGGAGTATCATTCCGCAGGGCTGACACGCCGCCCGGCCCCGTTTTTCGGCGGCACAAATCCGTGCTGGCTGCGTCAAGGGCCTTGTCAGGCATCAGTCCATTTTCAATGGGCACAAGCCTGTCAGCGGCCCATTTCCTTGCCATCCCATGATTTTTACCGTCGCAAAACGGGTGCGAACACTTTCTAACATAAAATCGCTTTTATTGTTATGCCCGTTCCCGGGCAGGATTTACACAGGAAATTCAAACTGCACAAACCAATTGAGGATCGTCGATTTCTGCACCACAGCCGTATTCAGCCAGCTCCACTCATTTTCGCTAAAGGTGATCAGCACCGCCGCCGCCATTCCGATGAGATAGCACAGCAGAAAGGCTTCCGCCGCGCCCAGCACACCGCCCAGCACCCGGTTCACACCGCCCACCACCGGCACCCGGTTTACATTCCGGGTCAGCTTTGCCAGTGCCCGCACTATAACCATCGCCACCAGGAAAATGACCAGGAACGCCACCATCGTCAGCAGGGCCACCATCACCGTCCGCAGGGCATCCCCCGCCGCCCCGGTAATGGTATCGGTCGGGTCTATGCGGTCCAGCAGCTCCGCAAAGGTTTGCAGCTTCTGCCGCAGGGTATCGCTTACGGCTGTTTGCAGCCGCTCCGCCAGGTAGCCATCGTACAGCCAGGCCGCGGCCTTGCCGCTCAGCAAAGCCGCCACAATGCAGGCCGCCGCCAGCCCCAGCAGATGGATAAAGGAACTAACAAACCCCCGCCCCACTGAGCGGATCATCACAAACAGGATCACCGCGGTCAGCGCAAGATCCCAAATCAATGAAGGGGTAAAAATATCTCTCATTTTGCCGCCCCCTTTCTCTCTTTTCTCGGGTTTTCGTCGTTATGGCGGCACAGCTCCATTTTGTCTCGAGCCGACCCTCCATTCCATTCCGGGCAGCCCTCGCCCATTTCGCTGCGCCGCCCCAGACCCTCTGCCATTACAGCCGCCGGTGGGTCAGCCCCTCCTCGGTGACGCAGTAATAGCCGTTCTGCCAGGGCGCCATCTGCTGGATGCCGCTCTCCTCCCGGTCGCTCACCTCGGTCAGGGCGGCATCGCCCAGCAGCAGGGTGTTTTCGGTCAGGATCAGCACCCGGTTCTTCTCGGTATGCAGGGAAAGCACCCGTTCCGCCACGGTTTTGGTGCCCACTGCCGCCAGTGTGGCATCATAGGCCGTCACCGTTACTCCGGCCGCCTCCCGGCTGTCGCCGCATGCGGTGTAAAGCGTCCCGCCTTCGCCAATGGCCATCGCCGTCGGCGTTTCGGCAAAGCGGGCCTCATACAGCACCGTCCCATCGGTGGAGATCACCCTCGCACCCCGGTCGGTCACAGCCAGCAGCTTATCGCCGCACCACTGGGCTTTCAGCAGGATCTCATCCGGCCAGCTCAGCGAAACCGCCGGCTGCCGCCCGGTCATATCGTGCAGCTTGATGCCGCACCCCAGGGCTCCGCCGCCGCTGGTCACGCCGCCGGCCGCCAGCCAGGTGCCCTTGCCGTTCAGCGCCAGCACCGAAAGATAGCAGTCCCCGCTCTCCAGCAGGAAAATTTCCTCCCCGCGGGCGTTATACACCGTCACCGCGGAAAGTCCGCTGCCGCCCCGCCGGGAAAGCGCCACCGTGCCCTTATCGTTCAGGGTGCCGCCCAGCAGGATGCCGCTGCCGGTGCCGCTTTGCAGCGTCTTGGTCTTATTGGTCAGCATCCAGTCGGTGCCGCCCACATCGTAGGTCAGCAGCCGCCCGCCGGAGTACACACTCACAGGGCTGTTGTAGCTGTGCAGGAACTCCCCGGTGATCACACCCCCGGTATTGTATACCGTCACGCTGCCCTCGGTGCACAGGGCTACGCCGCCCTTTACCCCGATGAGCTGCCTTGTTTCCTGCCGGTCCAGCGTAACGGGGAAGCCCTTGCCCCCCCGCAGCGAGGCCGCGAGGTTCGTCAGGTGGCTACCCCACCCCAGCTGCCGCCCCGCAAAAACGGTGATGCCGATGACGGCAACCACCGCCAGCACAATGGCCAGCTTTTTGGTTCTCCGCCAGTTTTTCTTACGGCGGCGTCTGCGGCGCGCTTCCTCAAATTCCGTCAGTTCGCTCACAGTTCCGCCTCCTTTTGCTCATAGAATACCCGCTCCAGATAAAGCCCGCAGGCGGGGGCTGTTTTGCCGGCTCTTTCCCGGTCCTCACTGCGCAGGATGGCCGTGATCTCCCCCGGGGGGTATTTGCCCTGTCCTATTTCCAGCAGCGTCCCGGCCATAATGCGCACCATGTGGTAGAGGAACCCGTCCCCCGTCACCGTCAGGTGTATCTCATCCCCAGTTTGGGTCACGGCGCATTCGGTCAGGGTACGCACCCGTTCCTCGGGGGGGATTTTTCCGCCCGAAGCGCAAAACGCCGAAAAATTATGGGTACCCAGCAGCCTCCCGGCCGCCTCATTCATGGCTGCGGTATCCACCGGCCGGGGCAGCTGTACCGCCAGCCCCTCCCGGAACGGATCCCGGACAGCGCTTTGGTACCAGCGGTAGCGGTAGCGCTTGGCGGCGGCATCATACCGCGGGTGGAAGTCCTCTCCCACCTCCTCGCAGGCCGTCACCGCAATATCCCGGGGCAGGTTTACATTCAGCGCCCGCAGCAGCGCCTCCGGCGGGATGCGGCAGCCCTCGCATTTCAGCGCCGCCACAAAGCCCACCGCATGCACCCCACTATCAGTGCGGGAGCAGCCGGTCAGCTCGCCCCGCTCGCCAAAGAGCCGTTCCACGGCAGCCTGCACGGCGCCGCAGATGGTCGGGGCGTTCGGCTGGACCTGCCAGCCGCAGTAATGGGTCCCCAGCCAGCGCAGGGTCAGTTTGTATCGCATGGATGGAGCACCCCCAATCTTATCGTATCACAAAGTTGTTACCAAATCGTTGGCAAGAGATTAACATATTTGTTCAGCAGGATCACCCCGGCAAAAACCGCCGCGGTCGCCACACCGGAGATGAGGTCCCGGCCGTGCAGCTTCATCTGCTTCATCCGGGTGCGGCCCTCGCCGCCGTGGTAGCAGCGGCATTCCATCGCCAGCGCCAGCTCATCCGCCCGGCGGAACGCCGAAACGAACAGCGGAATGAGAATGGGCAGCAGCGCCTTGGCCCGCTGCATCACGCCGCCGCTTTCCAGGTCGGCGCCCCTTGCCTTTTGGGCGGACATGATCTTGTCCGTCTCCTCGATGAGGGTGGGGATAAACCGCAGCGCGATGGTCATCATCATGGCCAGCTCGTGCACCGGCAGCTTGATCTTCTTGAGAGGCGACAGCAGCCGCTCTATGCCGTCGGTGAGGGCGATGGGCGAGGTGGTATAGGTCAGCAGCGAGGTGCCCGCGATGAGGCACAGAATTCTGACCGACATGAATACCGCCGTCTCGATGCCCTCCCTGGTGATCTTGAGGAACTTCCACTGCCACAGCGGGTCGCCGGTAGAAAGAAACAGGTTCAGCACCGCCGTAAAGATGACGATGGGCACCACCGGCTTCATGGATTTCCAGATCATCGAAAGGGGAATACGGCTGATAAGATAGGCCGCGAAGCCGAACAGCACGCCCAGCAGCAGGCCCCACATGTTATCCGCCACAAATAGCATCACGATGTAGAGAATGGAAAGCAGGATCTTGATGCGGGGGTCCATTTTGTGAATGGCGCTCTTCCCAGGGAAATACTGACCAATGGTAATATCACGAATCATCGGGCGGCACCCCCTTTCACGGCATTCAGGATGGCGGCAGCCGCGCCCTCCACAGTGTAGATGTTGCCCGGCACCTGGTACCCGGCGGCCCGCAGCCCGGCAAAGACCCGGCTGATCTGCGGCACGGCCAGGCCCATGGCGGTCAGCTCCTCCACCCGGCTAAAGATATTTTCCACCGTATCGTACATGGCGGGCTTGACCTCGGCGAGCACCAGCACTTTCTTGGCGTACTGGGCTATATCCTCCATGCTGTGGCTCACCAGCAGCACGGTGTTTTTGCGTTCCTCGTGGTACTCCCTTATCTCGCCCAGGATGGTATCCCGACCGCGGGGGTCCAGTCCCGCCGTCGGTTCATCCAGGATAAGCACCTTGGGGTCCATGGCCAGCACCCCGGCAATGGCCACCCGGCGCTTCTGCCCGCCGGAAAGCTCGAAGGGGCTTTTTTCCATCATGTCCTCCGAAAGGCCCACAAAGCGCAGCGACTCCCGCACCCGCTTTTCCACCTCCTCGGGGGGCAGCCCCATATTGGTGGGGCCGAAGGCCACATCCGCCGCCACCGTTTCGCCAAAGAGCTGGTACTCCGGGTACTGGAACACCAGCCCCACCTTGAAGCGGAAGCGCCGCAGGTCCTTTTTATCGGCCCACAGGTCCTCGCCGTCAATGTAGACCTTGCCCTCGGTGGGGGGCAGCAGGCCATTCAGGTGCTGGATGAAGGTGGACTTGCCGGAGCCGGTATGCCCGATGATGCCGGCAAACTCCCCCTCCTCTATCTCGATGTTGAAATCCTGCAGGGCGGCCCGCTCATAGGGGGTGCCCTGCGAATAAATATGCGTTAAATGCTCGGTTTTGATGATAGACATATTTGGCACGGTTCCTCTCTTAACGGGTCAGCAGGGCTTCCAGCGCTTCTATGCACTCCTGCTCGTCTATGATATCGGCCTGCACCGGCAGACCGGCTTCCTTCAGTATCGTCATCAGCTCGGTGGTCTGGGGCACATCCAGTCCCACCTGCCGCAGCTCCGCCACATGGCTGAATACCTTACGGGGCACATCGTCCATCAGCACATGGCCGTCATCCATCACGATCACCCGGTCACAGGCGGCGGCCTCCTCCATGTAGTGGGTGATGAGCACCACGGTGATGCCCTTTTCGCGGTTCAATTGCCGCAGCACCCTCATTACCTCCTGGCGGCCGCGGGGGTCCAGCATGGCAGTGGGCTCATCCAGCAGGATGCACCGGGGCTGCATGGCGATGATGCCCGCGATGGCCACCCGTTGCTTCTGCCCGCCGGAGAGCTGATGCGGCGCGCTTTCCCGGTATTCGTACATACCCACTGCCTTCAGGGCCTCATCCACCCGCCGGCGGATCTCAGCCGGCTCCACGCCCATATTTTCGGGCGCGAAGGCCACATCCTCTTCCACCACCGTCGCCACGATCTGGTTATCGGGGTTCTGGAACACCATACCGGCGCACTGGCGGATCTCAAACAGCTTGTCCTCATCCCTGGTATCCATACCGTCCACCATCACGGTGCCGGTGCGGGGCAGCAGCACGGCGTTGCAGTGCTTGGCAAAGGTGGACTTGCCGGAGCCGTTATGCCCCAGCACCGCCACAAATTCGCCTTCCCCTATGGTGATATTCACATCCTCCAGCACCAGCAGCGGCAGGCCGGTCTCTTCCTCGTAACTGAAGGAGATATGCTCGGTTTCTATCAGCTTTTTCAAAATGCGTTCCTCGCTTTTTTCGTAGTCTTGGTCCCTGCTATGCCGTGCGGCACGGCAGCGGCTCTTGCCCCGCTTCTGCAGGGGGCTGGCACCCGGGCCGCAGGCCCGGCGGCAAAGCCGCCGAAGCGGACCTCCGGTCCGCTTGCCCGCCCAAAGGGCGGGCGGCCTGCGGCCCGCCCTGCCCCTTTTTTACTCCCTGCTGTGCCACACGGCGGTGGAGCCGCAAGGCAGGGGGCAGCCGGTGGCTTTTACCGGCAGCCCGATCTCAGAGGAGAAGGTTGTGCCCTTCCCCGCAAATCGCCGGCTGACGGTCGTGTTCAGGATGTATTCCATCACGCTGGGGCTCAAGCCCGTGGTGTAGGAATTGATGGCAAAAAACAGCGGGTTTTCGGTCAGCACCCCGGCGCACAGCTTCACCAGGTCATACACCGAATCCTCCAGCTTCCACACCTCGCCGCCCGGCCCCCGGCCGTAGCTCGGCGGGTCCATGATGACCCCATCGTACAGGCTGCCCCGGCGGATCTCCCGCTCCACAAATTTCTGGCAGTCGTCCACGATCCATCGGATCGGCTTTTCCCCCAGTCCGGAAAGCTGCTGGTTCTCTCTCGCCCAGGCCACCATGCCCTTGCTGGCATCCACATGGCACACCGCAGCGCCCGCCGCGGCGCAGGCCAAAGTGGCTCCGCCCGTGTAGGCAAATAGATTCAGCACCCGGATGGGCCGCCCGGCTTTCTCGATCTTCTCCCGGAAGAAATCCCAGTTGACCGCCTGCTCCGGGAACAGCCCGGTGTGCTTAAAGCCGGTTGGGCTGATCTTGAATTTCAGATCCCGGTAGCCGATGGTCCAGAACTGGGGGTGGCTGCGGTAGATCTGCCAGCTGCCGCCGCCCGCCGAGGAGCGGTTGTACCGGGCATCGGCTTTCTGCCACTCGGGGCCCTTTTCCGGTCTCCAAATGACCTGCGGGTCCGGCCGGATGAGGATGGTATTACCCCACCGCTCCAGCTTTTCTCCGCTGCTGGTATCCAGTATCTCAAAATCCTGCCACTGGTCTGCGATGCGCATGGTTTTTCTCACTTTCTGTCTTTGGTGGTTTCGTTCCGCCTGCGGCGGGGATGGACATGACATAGACTGTTGTCGCCTATCGGCGGCGCAAGTTTTACAAAAGATTTTAATCTGTACGCCTGTCGGCGGGGCGTTACTTTTCTATGAAGAAAAGTAACCAAAAGTCATTCAGGGCTGCGCCCTGAAAACCCGGTCGCCCTGCTGCGCTGGATACGGATTCAGATTTTTCGGTCACGAAAAATCTGAATCCGTACTGCACGCAGATGGGCTTCAAAAGTGCCTGCGGCGCATTTTTATCGCCGCTGCGCTGGAGCGCAGAACGGCGAACCACCACCCCTGTCCCCTCCTCAAAGGAGGGGGACTATGGGGGAAGGAACGAAATATTTTCTA
>ERZ857480.55322-NODE-85612-length-16297-cov-6.0000_pt1 | contig 16297 bp, 9 predicted proteins | sample MGYA00519767_ERZ857480 | MGnify/ENA primary metagenome ERZ857480 (study PRJEB31778, sample SAMEA3449210) | human gut metagenome | biome: human gut; feature: human-associated habitat; material: faeces | place: United Kingdom | collected 2010/2012 ...
CATTAGCCGCACCGTATCTGAAATATAATTCTTCATCATAATTCATACCGAATATTTTAGATACACTCTGTTGATTGAGCAGCAGAGCGAACAATCTCGCTGTTTCTTTTTCAAGGACTTTCATGCCGTTTGCGGAGCTGTCGCTCTCTTCCAGATTCAGCCGGAAACCATTTTTGTCGTTTGTAAATATATAATCGCATACACTTATGTCAAAGCCGCCTTCCGCCTTGCAGGCTTCAAGAGCCTCGGTAGCTACTTTGTGATAGCAGTTCTCCATAACATCAAATGTTACAAGCGAGGACTGTTCTCTCGAGAAAGAGTCTGCAATGCTTTTCTTTACCTTAGCAGAGCGTTCACTCAGTATATTATGCGCCCTTGTAAACAACGGATATATATTATTAAGCTCGTCGATCCACTTCTTGACTACTGCCTGTTTCAGCTTGCATAGAGTTACATTATACATAGCATTATATTTTAGCTTGACGGCGGCAGCAACTATATCACAGCCATTGGGTTTCTTTGAAAACAGGCATCCTCTCGGTATCGATATTATCTCATTTTCAATGCTTGCTATCTGCTGCTTTTCATATATTTCGTTATTTTTGAACTGTTCCATCAGTTCACGCAGACGGTTAAGAGCAATGTTTTCCGGACTTATCATAGCGGTTGCCGATGAGAATGCAATATCACCGTTATTTATGGCATTTATCAGAAATTTGAGAACCCTGTCGCAATTGATTGATTTAATCATAGGCTTTTCATATTGATTTTCGTAGAAATCCATATCTGCCCCGTGAAAGAAATCACTAAGAATAGAACCGACATTTGTATTTCTGATTGATGCCGGAGATATATTTTCGTTAGGTACTACTGACAGAACCGCATCGCTTTGTATCGGAAAATCAGCAAGTACACGGTCGCATATTTCATTGACCGTTTCTTCCGAAAGAAAATCGCAAAGTGTCTTCTTTTCTTTTTCGGTAGGCTCGCTGTTGATACCTGTCAGCGAATCAAAAAGAGTGCTGTATATACAGTGTGCTATTATATCGTTGGGCTTTTCTGCTGCTGAATAACCGGCAGCTAAAATCTTGCCTCTGCTGTGGCTGACAAGGTTATACGGACTGCGTCTGTTGATAAGATACATTACCGCCGCAATAACATAGGCGTTTTCATTATCATTATTTTCACAAAACAGACCATCCTGTCGATAAAGCTCCTGACAGAATATTTCGTTGAAAACAGGACCGTTCTGCTCGGTGTCAAAGCAAAATTCACCCTGCTTATCAATCGGCAGACTGCACGAAAATGTAGGCGAGTGGAACTCTTCCATTTCTTTCATAAAGGAAATGTTGTCAAAAGTATTTTCACTTTTTACCTTCTCATCGAGGGAATTGAAAAGATAATTGATAAGAGTAACACCCTCCATTTTCTTTTTCAGAAGCATTACTGCTTCCGGCAAAAGTGCATTTAGTTTTTCATCACAGTATGTTACGAAGAAAACATAAGCATTCTGCATTTTCTGAAAGCTGGAATGTTTTATCTTTGTTGCGAAATCGATTACTTCATTGTTAAAAGCCGTCTTGAACTCGTCGTTGTTCAGCAGCTTATCATAAAGTTCTTTTCGGCTAATGCCTTTATCAACCCCGTTCATAAATGACGAATCGTTGTTGATATTGAAATAGATCACATTTTCTGCGTTATCCCAGCGCTTTTTCAGATATTCGGCGATAATAGGCTGCCTTGCGGCAGCCCTTTCACCGATAAATACGAAAATTGCGGGAGCGGCGGCATTTTTGCCTGTCAGGGTAGAAATGTGATTCATCTGACGTGATCTGTTTTCAAAGGTGTCCCTGACTTTATTCAGTATTTCCATATTTACTCCTCTTCGGATTATCCGAGCAGATCAATAGTAGTATCTGCCTTCTCAACGATCTTTTTATAAAGATCAATGATAGCGTCCTTGTTGCTGTTAAGCTCATTAAGCTCATAGTCGATATCATCGAGTCCTCTGAGCGAATCCTTGGCTTCGGCTGAAAGATCCTTCACAAACTCAATATCCTTGTCGGGTATATCTTCCTCGTGAGCCTTATCGGCCTTTTTGCTTATAAACGTTCTGGCGTTTGACTCGAGTTCCTTGAAAGCGTTATAAAGTGCAAACAGCGGGAAATGTTTCTGTTCGGTAGTGTCTTCGATTTTTAATGTGTTGATAAGAGTGACAGCTTCTTCCTTATTGTTTACATATCTGTAGAATGTTTTTTCCTTGTAGATTACACCGGTATAGAGTGCGTCAAAGAATTCGTTGAATGTCTTGTTACCTGATTTCATCGACTCTATAGCTTCTGTCGCCTTGTCTATGCCTGCCTGTGCAGTTTCATAGATATCAAGCATAGCCTCAAGATATTTCCATGCACCGTAAGTAGTTACATAACCTGCACACATAGACTCTTCGGGGGTTGCTTCAAGGAATTTTACAGGTGCTATGCTTATAGCGTCGCCTGTGGTTTCTTTCAGCTTATCCTGAATAGCCTTGTAGCTTTCTATAGCCTTCTTGCACGAACCGGCATTTGTAAGATCGAGTTCAACCGCATTTACATCATCGATAGTTATATCCTTACGGTAACGTATCTTTGAAATACCTTCTGAGAGATCGATTAATCCGTAATTGTTTGCACGGTTGAATTCATCTCTGTGCTTACCGTTCTCACGGCATACCTCAGCATAACCTGTTGCTGTACGCTGATTGTCATATCTGCCCTCGTCATATAAGGGGCTTGATAACTGTGTCCAGTCACGTCCTCCGCTATGTGTTCTGTCAACATAAATATGCTGACCTACCATACCGTCGGGATTTTTCTGCTTAGTGATATAATATGTGTTTTCATATTCATGCATATTGTTATGATATGAAAGAGAGATACCCACCGCAAATCTGAACATGGATACACGGTTGTTTATAAGGCTGGGAGCTATGTATTTCTTTGTATCGTTATCCTGCGTTGCTGCTGCAATCAGCGTGCCGGCATCGGGAGGAAGTATTGTCTGTACATACTGCTGTACTTTATCCAGATCCATAGAATTGCAGTTGAAGTTGACCACAGACTTCTGCTTGAGCTCATTGATAAGAGCTGTAGCGGCGCTTGACTGTGTCTGAGCGGTAGAATATTTGATTCTGAAGAAACCATCTATATTTTGGTTAAATACATTTGAATAATATTTTGAAATTAAGTCGCTGACATACGACGCAGTATCAAAATTATCCTTATCACGTTCTGCGGTAAATTTAGCAAGCAATCCTGACATAAGATTTCTTACACACTCGTTTGTGCTTACATTATATATTACGTGATCAAGCGGCTGCGTGAATTCCGGGCTGCCTGTATCTACTAATTTTACCTCATAACTGTCTTCGATACCTTTTGTCGTAGCCGCTTCAACACCGGTAACAATTCTGAGATTCTTTGCAAATACCGTATCGAGTTCATTCAGTATTCCTACAAGGTGTTCAACTATTGTGTTGTTATAGTCGGTTATCATTCTTCTCAGTTCTGTGAGGAAATTCCGGATATTCTGAAGACGGCGTTTTTCCTTTTCTTTTTCAAAATATTCGTTGATAGCTGTATAGTATCTTTCAAGTTTTCTGCCTGTCACATCCAGCAATGCGCTTCTGAATTGATTATAATAATTATCAGCGTCAATTTTCCTTGCTTTCAGATTTTCAGGGCGAAGACCTTCTAATCTTGAATCTGTTTCTGAAATTGAGTTATCTATGCTTTTGAGTACACAATACGCATCATCGGAATTTATTAGACGAGAAGCGTAAAAAGGACCTTTTTGGGGATCTTCAAATATTCTGCCAATCTCACGCTTGAACTTTTCAAACAGAACAGTTATATTGTCGCTGTAAACGCTTCTGTAAGCGTCGTCCACAGAAGTCAGCCATGCGTTACCCGTATCTTCAACAGGCTGTCTTGTCGCTTTCAGAGCAGCAGGAACAAAGCATGAGGACTTAAGACCGGCAGGGAACGCAGGTGGAACATTTGCATCGAACATATTCTCCAGTAAGAACATATCAAGTCCAACGGTAGACTGTGCAAATATATCACGCTGTTCGGCGGTGGGAGAATTGCCCCACAGACCTTGTATATTTGCAAACAGCTTACCTGAAATATACTCAAGCGTTTTGCTCTTAGACAGTGTTGCACAAGAAAAGCCTACTGCCATCATATTATTTGTATAAAACATAGTCTGAGAAATGTCAATATGACAGCATATTGTTTCTGCCGCAACAGACATACAGTAAGAGTATCTGTCTTCCGGAGGTATATGTATAAATCCTTCCGTAGCCTGTTCCGAAATCAGTATACACGAGTCGTATATATTATCTGTGCTTTCTACCGAGTAGGCCGCTTCTCCGCCTGCGCCCGAAGCATATGTCTGCTTAAACGGATCATACGGGTGCTGGGATGTGTTCATAAGATATTCCAGTTCCTTCATAGCGGCAAAGCCGTTTTTCATAAGAACTGTGTTGTAGGCGCCGGGGCCAACCTTTGAAATATTTATATCCGGCATAAACAGAATGCCGGTGATTTGAGTTTCTGTCATACAACCGCATATCTGTCTGACAATATATGATACATCGGCAAATATTCCGCTTCCCGTACCGCCGCAGATACCGGTCGTTATAAATACCTGTATTTTGTTTCCGTATACCTGTAAATCGCTTACAATCGCTCTGAGCTTGTTAAACAGTGCCAGAGCCTTGTTGAATAACAGCAGGCGACCACATTGCCTTATAGCTGTTGCACATCCTGCATCGTTATCATCTATGAGCCGTTTCAAATTTTTCTCGTCCAGCCATTCTGTGATATATGACGGCTTTTTGGAAAGAGAAAGTAAAGTTACTATGTTATTGCTGATGCTGAAGAATTCATTCTCACTCAGCGACATTCCTGCGACCTTGCGTGTCTTTGAAGTAGTATCCGAGTCGATTCCGAGAAGACGTACATTTTCGGGAATCGCCGTAGCCTTATCCGGCACATCCGGCAATTTAAACCGCTTGTTCAGAATAACCTTTGTATGCAGAAGCGCATCTATACCCGTACCGCCAAGACCGATAATAAGTACGGGGTTTCCGTCAGTCTTAACTCTGATTTGCGATGAAGACATACTACCGCCCACATCTTCGTTCATAAGGTTGATGTTGGCTTTCTGACCTTCGGTAATTCGGCATTTCATATTATTCCCTCCTGATAAAGCAACAGCGGCATATCAGTTTTTGATATGTCGCCTTTGCCCATAACGTCGCATGGCATGTTTATGCAGATTATGCGATAAACTGTATAGAAATGCTCGTTCTTATGTTTGTTGTTGCATCTGTATATTCCATTTTTACAATACCTCTGCTTGTGACAGCAGTCTCATTCTTGTAAGATGAACCGCCGGACATAGCAACACCGGGTACATTTTTAAAACACATATTTCCCATTTTATCAAAGTGGAACTTGATTTTTGAAGATACGTTAGCAGGTATTATTTTCGCAGAATCTTCAAGTCCGTACAGTGCGTCGAGAACCATCTTCATACTCTGCTGATACTTACCCATACAATTGCTTGCCAGATCAAAAGGAACATTGTTTCTGGTAGCTACCATTCTTGACGAAACACTTACCGCAAATTTGCCCGACACCAGCTTCAGACGTGTTATGCGGTTTTTGATGAATGCAATGATAACTATAATAAGTATAAGACCGACTACACCCGCTGCAATAAATATAAGTGGATTTATCGGTTCTTTAAGAGCATCGCTTCCCAGCGTAAGATCAGTGACGCCACTTCTGATATTTGAGTTTTCGCTGTAGATTACACAGTATGCCTCATAACTGTGGTCATCCGGAAGGACATATTCACCCCTGAATGAATTGCCTTCACTTTTAAGTTCAACTTCCTGTTTAGTACCGTTTTCTGTATCGGTAACAACCACTTTGCCCTTTACAAGAGATAAGAATGTAGCGTCTATATCTGTATCATTTTCACCGCAGTAAAGGCTATAGTTGAATTTTACCGTGCAATCCTTTTTTACTTCCGTTGATGTGAATACTTCTGATTTTACGCTATAGTCACGCAGACATATAAGACTAACCTCGACCTTAGTTTCGGCCGCTGATTTTATAGAAATTTTCCAGTTTCCCTTTTCAGGCGATTTCAGTTTAAGCGTACTCTGATTCTTATTATGTAACAGTTCAGCCTTTTCACCGTTTATCTCTGTTTCTTTTCCTTTTTCATCATATACCTTGACATCATCGAGAGGCTTGTTGTGTGCAATCAGCACATTGGCAAAAAGCACAGAGTTATCGGCTATTTTTACTGTAACGTCGTTGTAATCGCCTGTGGAAACGAACGAATCGACTTCCTCTACCTTTGAGCCTGAGTGGTGAGCAATAATTTCTGAGAATTTTTTGTGCAATGCAGATGCGTCATCTATTATCTGAGTTTCGCCGGCGCCTGTCATGTCGGAAATCTGTTTCAGTTGGTCAATATCGACTGATTTGCCTGCGTTAAGGCCAACGGTATAAATAGGAATACCCGCACCTTTTGCGTCAGCTACAGCATTGTTAAGATCTTTGTTTGATTGTTCGAGAGTTCGGTCGGGATTGTTTTTGCCTATAACTGTTTTTCCGTCGGAAAGGAATACTATACATTTGCCTTCGGTATTTCCGGAATCTTTCTTGATTCTTGCAACAGCTTCTTTAAGAGCAAGGCCTATATCGGTTTTGCCGGAAACATCGTTGCATCCTGAAATTTCTTCGTTAAATTTCTTTAGGTCATCCGTATTGTCGATACTGACTGTATCGAGCTGCTTATATATCTTATCGTTGAAGAATATGGCTCCTATGCGTGTTTTGCCCGGTGTGCAGAGGCTTGCAAAACTTTGTATCGCATCCAATCTGTTATCTGCCGGGTCGTTATTTTTTATAGATAAACTGGCATCTACAACAAACAGCACATCAATACCTAATGTACTTGCAGTAGCTGCCGATACAGCTATGGAACTGCTGATAATAAACAGCATTGTTACTATTGCGACCAACACACAATTTAATCGTTTAATCATACAAACCGCTCCTTATTTGTTTATGCATACTTAATATAACACATTTTACGATATAATTCAACATGTTTTTTTAAATTTTTTATTTGCATGTTATTTTTGAAAAAAATCGGTTAATTTTGCAAAACTGATACGTGTGCCGAATCTTTTTTTCATAAAAACAACTGCTTCGGCAGATATATCTTTCTGCTTGAAATCTCATTGATTCAACAAAGCGTCATATCGGCATAGAATATATCATTTCTCTGCTGATTTCCTCTTTCAAAAAATATAGGTTTATCGGCAGACTGCAGCTCCGTGCATCGAAAAACGCACGGAGCTTTTTTTGCAAACCACAGATCAATATTCTTGAAATCCGCACGGATTAAGTATATAATAAAGTCAGTTCATCTGAACCGAAACGCTCTTGCCGGAAATTTCACGGGCAGAAGCAAGGCTAAAGCATCATGAACAACAGGAGGTTTATTATGTTTGCTCCAAATGAAAACCGTTACGAAAAAATGGTCTACAACCGACTTGGCAACAGCGGACTTAAGGTTTCCGCAGTTTCGCTCGGATTATGGCAGAATTTCGGCTTCGGCTCGGATTTTGCCAATGCCGAAAAAATGATACACACCGCATTCGATCTCGGCATTACTCATTTTGACATTGCCAACAATTACGGACATCCTTACAACGGAAGTGCGGAAGAAAACTTCGGCAAGATTCTCGACCGTGGTATGAGGGAATACCGTGACGAGCTTTGCATTTCCACAAAAGCGGGCTATGAAATGTGGGACGGACCTTACGGCGACAAGAACGGCTCAAGAAAATACCTTACAGCCTCTCTCGACCAAAGCCTCAGACGCTTGAAGCTCGATTATGTTGACATCTACTATCATCACATTTTCGATCCCGACACACCGCTTGAAGAAACTGCGCTTGCGCTTGACAATGCGGTAAGACAGGGCAAGGCTCTCTACGTCGGAATTTCAAATTACAACAGACAGCAGACCGCAGAAATTCAGAAAATATTCAAAGAGTTGAGAACGCCGTTTATAGTAAATCAGCCGTCATATTCAATGCTCAATCGCTGGGTAGAACGTGACAATCTCGATAAATACTGCCTCGACAACAACCTCAGCCTTGCCGTATTCTCACCGCTTTATCAGGGCTTTCTTACAGATAAGTATCTCCACGGCGTTCCCGAAGATTCACGTCTTGCTAAAGGCGGCGCACCGTGGCTTGAGGGACAGCTTGATGATATAATGCTGAAGCGTCTTAATGCTCTGAATGAAATTGCGCTGAGCAGAGGACAGAAGCTGTCGCAGATGGCGCTTTCGTGGGTACTCCATAATAAGGCGGTAGCAACCGTCCTTATCGGCGCAAGCCGCCCGTCACAGATAGTCGAAAATGCGGAGTGCATCAATAAGCTCGATTTTACCGATGAGGAAATATCCGCAATCGAAGCCGTTCTTAAATAAAGGAGAAAATTATGCCGTTAAAGATAGTCCGTGCAGATATTACAAAATTTCCTTGCGATGCGGTAGTCAATGCCGCCAATGAATCATTGCTCGGCGGAGGAGGAGTGGACGGCGCAATACACCGTGCCGCAGGTGAGGAGCTTTATAAAGAGTGCCTCGCACTCGGCGGATGCAGGACAGGCGAAGCCAAAATCACAAGCGGCTGTAAAATGCCTTGCAGATATATAATCCACACGGTAGGCCCTATATGGCGGGGCGGCGATTACGGCGAAAAACGACTGCTTGAAAGCTGTTACAGAAATTCCTTGTCGCTCGCTTTGAAAAATGGTTGTGAATCGGTTGCATTTCCGATGATTTCGGCAGGAGTTTACGGCTATCCGAAAGAACAGGCGTTCCGTGTTGCGTCCGATACGATTCTCGATTTTCTCGCCACTCACGAACAGGCTGACGATATGACGGTCTATATTGTCATTTTTGACAGCGACAGCTTTCTAAGGGCAAATAAGCTGTTTTCGGATATAGAAAGCTACATTGACGATAATTACGCTCAGAGCCATACCGATGAGCCGGCTGAAAAAAGCCGCAGATTATTTAGGGGAAAGCTACCGGACACAGCGACCACACATTGTTTTCCTACGGCTGCAACCGCACACAAAAAAGCGTTTGACGATATGTGCGTTCTTGAAGCAGAAGCGGAAACGCAAGACGGTACGCTTGAGGATGCACTGGGCAGTATAGACGAGAGCTTCTCGCAGATGCTCCTGCGCAAGATAGATGAAAGCGGTATGAAGGATTCGGAGTGCTATAAAAAGGCTAACATTGACCGCAAGCTGTTTTCGAAGATTCGCAGCAACATTGATTATAAGCCGTCAAAGCCCACAGCCGTTGCTTTTGCGATAGCGCTCGGTTTGTCGCTCCCCGAAACCGCCGAGTTGCTGATGAAAGCAGGCTATGCCCTGTCGCACAGCAACAAGTTTGACATTATAATAGAGTATTTTATCAAAAACAACATTTACGACATAATCACAATTAACGAAACGCTGTTCTCTTACGATCAGATGTTGCTCGGCGCATAAACCCATCCTGCGATTCACATACGAATCGCAGGATTTTTCATTTGTCGCTTTTCATGCGACCATTTTTATTCCCTCATATGCTAAAATACAGACAGAAGATAAGAAAACCCAAATCTGTATTAATAAGCGGAGGAAAAAACCATGAAAAAGATAAACATTAAAACAGCAAGAGCAAACCAGAAAAACCATTCGACCGAGATGGTATTCATACTCGACAGGAGCGGCTCAATGGCAGGCCTTGAATCCGACACAATCGGCGGTTTCAACGCAATGATAGAAAAGCAGAAAAAACAGCCCGGCAAGGCATACGTTTCAACCGTACTGTTCGACACATCGACAACCGTACTTCACGACAGAGCGGACCTCAACACTGTAAAGCCGATGACGGCTGACGATTACTTCGCAGGCGGATGCACAGCACTGCTTGATGCAATAGGCGGAGCGATAAACCATATAGGAAATATCCACAAGTACGCACGTCAGGAGGATATACCCGCTCACACAATATTCGTGATAACAACCGACGGTCTGGAAAACGCAAGCTGTCGTTACAGCAAGAGCGATATAAAACGTATGATAGAGCGACAGAGATCAAAATACGGCTGGGAATTTCTTTTTATCGGAGCAAATATAGATGCAATAGTCACAGCCGAATCTTTCGGTATCGGACAATCAAGAGCCGTTAATTATCACGCAGATAAGAAAGGCACAAAGGTAATCTATGACGCAATTTCCGCTCCGCTCACCGCAATGCGCAGTACGGGCAGGATAGATGATAACTGGAGCGAGGAAATAGAGGAAGATTTCAACAACCGTAAATAAAGTAAATAAAATCATCGGCAGACTGTTCTCAAGGTCTGCCGATGATTTTATTTCGAAAACATAATGTCAACTTTGTCAAGGTCAAGCATATAATATGCGTGTCTTTCCCTTGTGTTTTTGATGAGTAAATCAGCGGGTATACTGCTCAGCTTGTTTCGCACCGAGGAGTAAGATACATTAAAAAGGCTTTCGAGTTCTTTTTGAGATATACCGTTTTCTGAAAACAGTGCCGCCTGTATCAACACATAATACAGCCTTTGTATATCTTTATGATCAGCATTGGGCAGTTTTGGACATAAGTCGCCGTAAAAATTGAATTTATCAAGCTTGTTTTTGATTTCATCGTATAATTGCTTCATAGAAATATCGACAAGGCTAAGGAACATCTCCGCAAAAGGTGTAAGGTCGCCTTTGTTCAAAGGATGATTGCAGGTATCAAAAGCGTTATAGTACTTATTTATATTTTCTTTTATCGTATAAGAAATGTGGTATCCGATAAGACTGTTAAGCTCTTTTGACAGAAGATAACTGCTGATGAAACGGTCTGTTCTGCCGTTGCCGTCATAAAACGGATGAATATATCCGAACAGATAGTGAAAAACAGCTATTCTTATTAAAATATCACAGTCGGCATTTGCAAGAAAATTCAACGATTTATCCATTGTTGATATTATTTCCGATTCCGGATGAATACCGGAGTGAATGATATTTTGTGTCTCGGAGTATACATCTACACCGCATTTCCTGAAAATATTTCCATCAGGGAGATTGTTCGGGTTGGAAGAACTTATCTCATCGTAAAAAATATCGTCATATATTCTTCTTATATCCCGGCTGGTTTGCAGAGGTATTTCCTCATTCTGTGACAACGTTACATATTTTTTGACAAGTCCGACAAAACGTTTTTTTCTGTCTTTCGTTGAAAGATCGGACAGTATTTCATTTATTTCTTTTCGTGTGCTGTGTACGCCCTCTATGTTGTTTGTAAGCACGATTTCGTCTGTAAGACAACGTGTACGGTATTGTATAAGAGCTTTCTCAGGTAATACCGAACACATATTGACAATTTTGGTGTTGGTACGCTCAATGGAAATAATACTGCCGAACATTTCTTTCGTCTGACATAAGAAAGCGGCATTGCCCGAAATTTCTATATCAAGATGAACAGTATCATCGTCATTGAAGCGTTTTTCATATTCCGATTTATAAGCTTCCCTATCAATATGAAAGAGTTTTTTAAGCGGCATTTTTTTCATAAAGCTACCTCCTTTGTTATTATAGTACGATTGTAACACACTTATTCACAAAAATCAACGATTTTTGCAAATTACACACCGAAAAACGTTCAAACTTCACAAAAAAGCCCTGTTTTTATAAAGTTCGTGTGAATAGCAGCATTAAAGTTTTAAAAGCGAGCAGATTTTATAAATCCGAAAGCTATTAACAATCCTTGAACTTAATTTACTGCTTCTGACCTATTATGACCCAAAACACATCAAAACTGCTCAATTTTATTCAAACTGCACAAAAACTGTTGCTATATGTTGTCTAATACAACAAAAATCACGCTTTTTTGAATAAATTTGAACGAAAGTGCTTGATTTTGAACTTTTGACATGTTATTATAAGCTCAAGGACAGAGAGTAAAGTCCAAAAGAGCTTAAAACAGCTCACTTAACTAATATCATGATATTTTTAAAGAGGTCTTAATATGCTGACAGAAGAACGACATTCAATGATAATCAAAGCGGTGAACGAACGTGCAAGCGTAACTATCGCAGAGCTTTCGGAGATTCTTAACGTTTCTGCGTCTACCGTAAAACGTGATTTGATTATTCTTGCAAACGAGGGCAAAATAATCAAGGTACGAGGCGGCGCAATGTCAAAGAACGACAGCTTCTCGTCGGTAGAGAAAAACGTCGAGGAAAAATCCGCAATCTGCACCGAAGAAAAAAATTCAATCGCAGGATATGCCGCAAAGCTGATTGAAAAAGGCGACTTTGTTTTTCTTGACGCAGGCACGACAACGGAGAAGATGATAGATCATCTTACCGTCAGAGATGTTACATTCGTCACAAACGGCTTTATCCACGCAAAGAAGCTGGCGGTAAAGGGCTACAAGGTCTTTATCACAGGCGGCGAGATAAAAGCCAGCACAGAGGCGATTGTGGGAGCCGAGTGCGTACTCACGCTGAAAAACTACAATTTCACAAAGTGCTTTATGGGTACAAACGGCATATCGCTGACAGCCGGCTTTACGACCCCCGATGTGAACGAGGCAAAGGTAAAGGCCGCCGCTATCGAGAGCAGCCGAGAGGTTTACGTTTTAGCCGACCATTCAAAGTTTGACGAGGTAAGCTCAGCGACATTCGCAGGACTCGGAAAGGCTGTCATAATCACAGACAGGATTCCCAACAGAAAGTATAAAGAAGCGGCAGACATTACGGAGGTAGGACAATGATATATACGGTAACATTCAACCCGGCGGTTGACTATATCGTGCGTACAAAAGCGCTTACGGCAGGAGCGGTAAACCGCTCGGAAAGCGAGGAGATATACTTCGGCGGAAAGGGCATAAACGTTTCGTTGGTATTATCCGAGCTTGGCGTAAAGTCAAAGGCACTCGGTTTCGTTGCAGGCTTCACAGGCGAGGCAATTGAAAAGGGTATCACCGAAAAGGGCATAGATGCCGACTTTGTTCATCTTGAAAAAGGCTTTTCGAGAATAAACGTCAAGATAAAGTCGGACGAGGAAACCGAGCTTAACGGACAAGGCCCCGAGATAACAGCTAAAGCCATAGACCTGCTTTTCACAAAGCTGGATTCCTTGAAGGCGGGCGACACGCTGGTGCTTGCAGGCAGTATCCCCTCATCGCTTCCCTCGGATATTTACGAGCGTATTATGGCACGTCTTAGCGACAGAGGGATAAGATTTGTGGTAGATGCCACAAAGGAGCTGTTGCTGAACGTTCTCAAGTACAAGCCTTTCCTCATAAAGCCCAACAATTTCGAGCTTGGCGAAATGTTCGGAGTAGAACTTAAAACAAACGAGGATATAATAAAGTACGCAGGAAAGCTCAGAGAAAAAGGCGCTGTAAATGTCCTTATTTCTATGGCAGGCGACGGAGCGATACTTCTTGACGAACACGGCAAGACCCATATCTGCGGAGTATGCAAGGGCAAGGTAAGAAATTCCGTAGGTGCAGGCGATTCAATGGTGGCAGGCTTTATCGCAGGCTGTGAAAACGGCGACTATGAATATGCGCTTAAACTTGGTACAGCGTCCGGCGGAGCAACGGCATTTTCCGACGGACTTGCAGAAAAGAAAACAATAGACGAGCTTATGGAGCAGTTAGCTTAAACCAAAAAAGGAGGAAAAAATGAGAATAGTTGACTTATTGAATAAGGACAGCATTCTTTTAAACGGTGCGCCGAAAAGCAAGACAGAGGCTATTGATATGCTGGTCGATCTTCAGATGAAGAGCGGCAACATATCCGACAGAGAGATATATAAGCAGGGCATTTTAGCCCGTGAAGAAAAAGGCTCGACAGCGGTAGGAGAGGGCATAGCAATCCCCCACGCAAAGAGCAGTGCGGTAAAAGCCCCCTCGCTTGCGGCTATGACCGTGCCGGGCGGCGTTGATTACGAAGCGCTTGACGATGAACCGTCAGACGTACTGTTTATGATAGCCGCACCCGATACTGAGGCAGACGTTCATCTTGAGGTGCTTTCACGTCTTATGACTCTGCTTATGGACGAGGATTTCAGAGCAAAGCTCCTTTCGGCAAAGGATACAGACGAGTTCTTATCGGTTATCGACACCGCCGAAAAGGCAAAGTATCCCGATGAACCTTCAGCTAAGGAAGTGCCTGAAAATACCGACAGGATAAAGGTGCTTGCGGTTACCGCCTGTCCTACAGGTATAGCACATACCTATATGGCGGCAGAGGCACTCGAAAAGGCAGGCAAGAAGCTCGGTATCTCTATCAAGGTTGAAACAAACGGCTCAGGCGGAGCAAAGAACGTTCTTACCGATAAGGAAATAGCAGAGTGCGACGGTATCATCGTAGCGGCTGACAAGTCGGTCGAGATGGCTCGCTTTAACGGTAAAAAGGTGCTTTCGACAAAGGTTTCCGACGGTATAAAGATTCCTGAGGAGCTTATCGGAAGAATAGAAAAGGGCGATGCTCCCGTTTATCATCACGAGGGCGGAGCGGCAAGCTCATCTTCATCTATGGCAAACGAGAGCTTCGGCAGAAAGATATATAAGCATCTGATGAACGGCGTATCAAATATGCTCCCGTTCACCGTTGCAGGCGGTATCTTCATAGCGCTTGCATTCCTTATAGATACGCTGATGGGCGTACAGCCGGGTGATAATTTCGGTACGGTAACTCCCGTAGCGGCATTCTTCAAGACAATAGGCGGTTATGCCTTCAACTTTATGATACCCGTACTTGCAGGCTATATCGGTAAGAGTATAGCAGACAGACCCGGCTTCCTTGTAGGACTTGTCGGCGGTTATCTCGCAACTACAGGCTCGACCTTCGTCAAGATAGGCGGCGATGTTCCCTCAGGCTTCCTCGGTGCACTCTTTGCAGGCTTTGTCGGCGGATTTATTATGCTCGGACTTGAAAAGCTCTGCGACAAGATGCCCAGAGCCCTTAACGGTATCAAGCCCGTTCTCATTTACCCTCTCGCAGGTCTTGGCATCATAGCTGTAGTAATGTGTGCGATAAATCCCTTTATGGGCATCATCAACACTGCGATAGCCGATTTCCTGAACCATATGGGCGCAGAGAGCAAGATATTCCTCGGCGTTATACTCGGTGCTATGATGTCTATAGATATGGGCGGACCGTTCAATAAGGCGGCTTATGTATTCGGTACTGCGGCAATAGCAACAGGCGGCTACGATATAATGGCGGCAGTTATGATAGGCGGTATGGTTCCTCCTATTGCAATAGCACTTTCAACAACCTTCTTCAAGAGCAGATGGACAGAAGAAGAACGCAAGAACGGCCCTGTAAACTATATTATGGGACTTAGCTTCATCACAGAGGGCGCAATTCCTTATGCGGCGGCAGACCCGCTCAGAGTTATTCCGGCTTGTATGGTAGGCGCAGGCGTTGCAGGCGGTCTTTCAATGGCATTCAACTGCACGCTTATGGCACCGCACGGCGGCATCTTCGTATTTGCCGTTGTAGGCAACTGGCCTATGTATCTGGTATCCCTTGCAGTAGGCGCTGTAGTATCAATGTTACTGCTGGCACTGCTTAAAAAGAAGAAAACGGTAAAAGAACCCGAAACAAAGTAAATAAGACTGTAGTTAAAAATATATGTTTTGAAAATGTGGGGTTTAGTGTTGCTTGCTCTTTTGGTTTTGCATCGTGCAAAACTTTTGGCAAGCAACCAAAGCATCCTTGCTTTGGGATAAGCCCCAAGGCAGGTCGCAGGGACGCCAGTCCCCGTATTCCCCCCCTTTCCTGGGGAAAGGGGGCAGGGGGATAGGGGAAATCCATTAGCAGTTTATTTTTAAAAACGACTTTTTCTACAGATGTAATTATTAAAATCAATATTTAAAGGAGCGTATCACAATGGTAACAAAGACAGTAACAGTAGTAAACGAGCAGGGACTTCACATGAGACCCGCAGGACAGCTTGCCGCAGAAATGAAGAAATTCCCCGGTTGCACGATAACTATCGCAAGCGGCGATAAGACAGCAAAGGCAACAGCCGTAATGCAGATAATGGCGGCAGACCTCAAGAAAGGCTCAATCGTTGAGATTACCGCAGACGGCGATAACGAGCAGGCGGCACTTGACAAG
>ERZ857480.41689-NODE-64468-length-16295-cov-59.8869_pt1 | contig 16295 bp, 14 predicted proteins | sample MGYA00519767_ERZ857480 | MGnify/ENA primary metagenome ERZ857480 (study PRJEB31778, sample SAMEA3449210) | human gut metagenome | biome: human gut; feature: human-associated habitat; material: faeces | place: United Kingdom | collected 2010/2012 ...
GTTCAAATAGGGCCTAATTCTATATGCTGTTATTTTATCATTTGGAAAGGCTATTTTTTAGAAACACAAATAAAATGGGCAGGCGGTCAACTGCGCTCCCTCCAGAAAAATCAAAATCCTTGCGTGTTCTTTGTAGAGCGTTTTGCGTGTCAGTTTCTTTTGTATTTGTACGCCTCCTTATACCCTTTCATCAGTGTCTTTTCTATGTCGGAAGCCCGGTAGAGAATCTTGCCGCCTACCTGTGTGTAAGGCAGAATGCCGTTGTTGCGGTAGTCCTGTAGGGTTCTCCGGCTTACTTTCAGCAGGTATGCCACTTCCTTGTCCGTCAGCAGTTCATCGCCATAGGCAGACGGTTGCCGTTTTTCCAACAACTTTTCGAGCAAGGCCAGCAGCCTGTCGAAATTCGAGTGGAACGTCTTTACCCACTCGTGGTCCTTTTCTCTGATTTCATTACTCATATGCTCTTGATATTGGGTTATACATTATTCTTGAAACTCGTTCAAATGCTCTTGCCTTTCCAGCGGGCTTCCTTACGTTTCTCCTCCACATTTCCGACCACACGCTCTACATCGTCAGGACGGTAATAAGTCCGGTTTCCGATTTTTGTAAAGGCCAGCGTTCCGTTATCCCTCAAGGTCTGCAAGGTTCTCGGACTTATACGCAACCTGCGGCAGACATCGTGGTTGTCCATCCATTCACATATTTCCTTCCCGCCGTGTTCACGGCACAGACTTTCCACCCGCTGCACGAAGCAATCCAGCTTGGCGGCAATCTCCTCGAAAGTCCTTTTTTCAAAGCTGATGATTTCCATTGTCTTCATTATTTTCTGTTAAACATATATTCAAAATTCCGGAACAGAACAGGTCTTTTACAGCCGATATGCCATCATGTATCATCGTCCTATTCTCGGCAGGAAACGCGACCGTTTTTTTCTGTTCCCACTGCAAATAAAAGCAGTAGAAATCACACTGCAATGGATTTTCAGACCGGTGACGATGCGTTGCCAGGAATGACATCATGTTACATATCAACTGCATACAATAAGCCTTCTTTATAAACGGAATCCGCTTGAATAATCCGGTATGGAGAGATCACTCTGGCAAATTACGGTAGGCAGCACTGACTGTCCAATCGGTATTGTGCATAGGGTAACATAATTGCCACGGTATCTCCATTTGCTTGATTCTGTTTACTATACACACTTCCTTTGCTCACAACAATGAGTCGAGGTGCGCACCGAGACCAGTGAGTAAACCGATTAAATCAAAAATGTATGGCAACAAAAAAGAACTTGACCAAAGAAGAGTGGGAGGCTATGACAGGTACGGATATGTCACTCATACTCCCGTCAGATGGCAGTATTGAAACTGCACGGGAATCATCCTTGAATGATACCGGACAAGAGAAATCAGAAGGAACGGTAGAACAGACCGACTTCACATTCGAGCCCCAGCAACCGTCAACCGGAAAAGAGGAAGCCATTCCCGCATCTCAGCGACGTATAAGCAGTAGACAGAGAAAACTATCTCTGGAAGAATACCGGAAAACCTTTCTTCAGGTTCCGAGAATCGAAGACCGCAAGCCCGTGTTTGTTAGCGGCGAGGTACGTGACAGGCTGGACGAGTTTGTCCGCAGATTGGGAGGACGCAAAATGAGCGTTTCCGGACTGCTTGAAAACATCGCCCGGCAGCATCTTGAAATCTACTCGGAAGACTTCGAGCAGTGGAGAAAGCTGTGACATTTTCAGGAATGACTGATTTGCTTACTGACTCCAGTCATTACTGTATTCAGACAGTCAGCAGCCGACCAGAGGGAGTAACGGACAAAACTTCAGTTTTGGGAGTTAGCGAGGTTATCTTTCGGGCATCCCGAAAAACCTCGCTCCACTCCCGAAGAGTGGAGGCAATCCGCTCCCGGTGGTCGCAGATTATGAGAAAAAGAATAATCAGAAATCAAACGAAGAAAATATGAATGACAGAAAGAAAAACAGACTGAGGGGACGTCCCCGGGTAAGCGGAGTGTGCAAACTCAGCAAAGCCGTTACAGTGAAATTCTCCAAGATAGACTACGAGCGGCTATGCCGACGCAGCAGACAGGCTAACCTCACGCTGGCGGAATTTCTCCGCGTATCAGCCTTTGAGACGACGATAACGACCAGGCACTCTGCCGAGGAGACTGCCTTCATACGCAGTCTTACGGGTATGGCGAACAACCTGAACCAGCTGACCCGTCTGTCCCATCAGGCCGGATTCCACCGTACCCAAAGGACGGTGACAGAACTCCTGCAGAAGCTCAAGGAGATTATTGTCCGGTACAGGCACGGAGAAAGGAGGCCGTCATGATTGGCAAGATCAAGAAAGGAAAATCCTTCGGCGGCTGTATCCGCTACGTGATGGGCAAAGACAACGCAAAAATCATTGACTCAGATGGTGTATTGCTGGGAAATATCCGGGAAATAACGGCCAGTTTCAACTACCAGCGTGAACTTAATCCGAAGATCAAACAGCCAGTCGGGCACATCGCATTGAGCTTCAAGCCGGAGGACAAGGCCTTGCTGACGGATGAATTTATGGCTAAAATAGCCCGGGAATACATGGAACTGATGGGGATAAGGAACACCCAGTTCATCCTGGTAAGACACCATAACACGGACAATCCGCACTGCCATCTGGTCTATAACCGCATAGGGTATGACGGCAAGGTAATCTCTTCCCAGGGCGATTACAAGCGTAATGAAATCGCCACGAAATTACTTAAGGACAGGTACGGGCTGACATACGCCGAGGACAAGGGCAAGACTAACGTGGAGAAACTCCATGCTTTGGAACGTGTGAAATACGAGATTTTCAATGCTGTCAAGGCGGCTTTGAAGCACTCCGAAACATGGAAAGAGTTCAATGATTACCTGCTTCGCCGGGGCATCAGGCTGGAATTTGTAAAGCGTACCAGGGAGATAAAAAGGCCGGAGGACATACAAGGAATCCGGTTCACCAAAGACGGGAAGACCTTCAAGGCTTCACAGATCAGCCGGGAGATCAGCTTTGCCAGACTGAATGCCCGGCTGGGTTGGAAGACTTCTGAATCCCAACAGGAATCCGAACGTAAGGTGCAGCAAAGGATACCGGACGGAGGCCATCTTCTCGAAAGTACGGGACCGGGACTGTTCAGCCCGACAAGCGGCACCGCTCCCGAAGAGCCGTTATCTCAGGAAGAACTCTTGCGCAGACGCAGGAAGAAGAGACAAAAAAGGAAAGGTTTCGGATTGTAGTCCGTCCTTTCTCATTCAAATTATTCATGAACATTAAAATTACAGGAATATGAAAATGGAAGAATATATCGAGAGCATCTTCGGATGCCTGGAAAGAATCGAGAACAAAATCAACGGGTTGTCCGTCCCATTGCCGGAAAGCAACAGCCCGACAGCTAACAATGAAAAGGAAAAGGATGAGTCCGTGCTGAATGAAGTCCGGAATGGTCATGAGACATTTCGCAAATTGTTGGCTCGCATGTGCGAGGGTCTTGCCGCCATCAAGAACGATATAGTTTCCATGGACAGGAAGAACTCGTCACAGGAAAGACTTGGACAGGTCTTGTCAGAAATACGGAATGAACAGCGTCAGCACCAGGAGAAAGTGGAAGCCTTGTTTTGTGAGACCAATGACACAGTCAGAAAGAATTCAGTTAAGACAAGTAACATCAACCATCATTTCAGCCTGAGTGTAGAATCCCCGTACACTCTCGGGAGTTTTTTCGTGATGTTCGTGACAATCGTAATTCTGTCCGTGACTCTCTATTTTTCTGTGAGGACAGATAACGTGCAGGCCGATAATGATCTGAAGTACCGTTATGTCAAGATGAAAGGAGAGGCTACCCCCGAACAATTTGTGGAACTTGAGAACCTCTTTGGACCGAACCGGGACAACGAACGGATAGAACAAATGCGTGAGGACGTGGAAGCCTACGAGGAAGCGGTACAGAGACAGGCCACCCTGACCGAGCAGGCACGGCTGAAAGAACAGGCCGCGAGAGAACTGGACAGCAAGGCGAAGTCCATCAAGGACAAGTCTATTACGGACGAACCTAAAAAGTAAGCCTATGGCCAGTGTCAAAGTGAAATTCAGACCTTCCACCATAGAGGGAAAGGAAGGTACCATCTATTATCAGATTATCCAGAACCGTGTAATCCGTCAGTTAAAGACGGATTACCGGATATTTACGAACGAATGGAACGAAGCTGGAAGCTGTATCATTGTCGGTAGTTCGGAACGAAGCAACCTGCTCCTTTCCTTGCAGGAACGCATGGAGTGGGACCTGAAACGGCTGGACATGATTATCCGCCAACAGGATAACCGGAAAGCCGGATATACGGCAGATGATATTATCGTTTCTTTTCAAAGCAATACAGAGGGACAGTCGCTTTTCAACTTCATGCAAGGCGTCATAGCCCGTCTAAAACAGATGGGCAAGATACGTACGGCTGAAAATTATTCCTGTACTCTGAAAAGTTTCATACAGTTCAGAGGGGACAGGGATGTTCTGCTGTCCGAAATTGATTCGGACTTGATGCAGCTTTATGAAGCCTACCTTCATGGGAAAGGGGCCGTACGGAATACCAGTTCATTCTACATGCGTATCCTTCGGGCGGTATATAACCGTGCCTTGGAAAAGGAACTGATGGAACAGCGCAATCCTTTCAGGCATGTCTATACGGGAGTGGACAAGACCGTCAAGCGTGCCGTTCCCTTATCCGCCATCAAGCGTATGAAGAATATGGATCTGTCCTTACAGCCTAATCTGGAATTTGCAAGGGACATGTTCCTGTTCAGTTTCTATACCCGTGGCATGTCGTTCATAGATATGGCTCACCTGAAAAAGAAAGATCTTCAGAACGGATTTTTATCGTATCGCAGACGAAAGACCGGGCAGCAGCTGGTCATCAGGTGGGAAAAATGTATGCAGGAGATTGTCGGCAAATACCCGGAAGACAGCCTCAGCTCTTATCTTTTGCCGATATTGAAATATCCTTTTAAGGATATGCACAAGCATTACAGGAATGTCATGTCCGGAATAAACCGGAACCTGAAAGAAATAGCCAGATTGGCCGATATATCCGTTCCTCTGAGCATGTACTGTGCCCGCCATTCATGGGCAAGTGCAGCCAAAGGCAAGAATATTCCGATTTCGGTTATCAGTGAAGGAATGGGACATGATTCCGAGGCGACCACACAAATTTATCTGGCTTCATTGGACAACTCCGTAGTGGACAAAGCCAACGCACAGATATTAAAGGATTTGTAGAACCATATGAAGTGTTTAGTAAAACAATCACATTCTACGTAAGAGAGACATAATTTACTGCGAAATTACTCAAAATATAGCAACTGTTACTATTTAAGAGCCAATAAAAGCATATTGCAATGTTCAAAAACATAGAATTGTTTATCAGATTTGAGTTTTGAGACTTAAATAACAACTGATAACCAGGATATTCCATCTGTCATATTACCTCTTACGTAGAGGGATTTAGTAAGATGGAATATGAATCAGATAAAGTCTAAAGAAAGAGTTGCACAACGAGGTGAAGTATTCACAGCAGAGCGTGAGGTAAACGCGATGTTGGACCTTGTAAAAAATGAGTGCTTGAGACCGGATTCCCGATTTCTGGAACCAGCTTGCGGTGACGGGAATTTCCTTTCTGCCATACTCAGACGTAAACTCGCAGAGTTAAGAAGAAAATATAAGAAGAGCCCTCGTGACTACGAAAAGCAAGCGATCGTAGCCATAGGCAGTTTGTACGGTGTAGATATAATGAACGACAATGTATATGCTTGTCGTGAACGCTTATTCTCAATTTGGAATGAAGAATACACCGACCATTGTAAAGCCGAGGCTTCGGACGAAGCTCGTCAAGCGGCTAAGTTTATTATCAGCCGAAATATCATCAACGGAAATGCGCTAACACTGATGTGTGTCGATGCTGATGGCAACGATACTACAGCCCCCATAGTCTTTTCAGAATGGACACTGATCGGTGGTACTCAGATGCAGCGCTCTGACTATACTATGTCAGATCTTCTTCTTTACAACGATAATAGTGAAGGAAACCTCTTTGCCCTAACAGAAGATCAAAAAGAAGAGGGCGGCATATTCTTAAGCAGATATATCACTCACTATAAAAAGGTTCAGGAGTATGGAGAATAGTTTGTTTCAAAATGTATATAATCCTGATGTGCTGTCTTGTATTGCAAATCTTAGCAATGATGAGGTGTTTACCCCACCGGAATTGGCTAACAAGATTATTGATATGCTGCCGCAAGAGTTGTTTGAAAATCCCGATACGACATTCCTTGATCCTTGCTGCAAAAGCGGTGTGTTTTTACGGGAAATTGCCAAAAGACTGATAAAAGGGCTTGAACAACAAATTCCAGATCTTGAAAAACGTATAGAGCACATATTTTCAAAGCAACTCTTTGGTATTGCTATTACAGAACTCACGAGTTTACTTTCTCGTCGAAGCGTTTATTGTAGTAAATATCCGAGTGGAGAGTTTTCAGTATATCAGTTTCCTGAAGAAAAGCCTCAAGGAAATATAATCTTCCAACGTATTAGACATACTTGGAAAGATGGTAAATGTATCTATTGCGGGGCTTCGAAAAATGAATATGATCGTGGAACGGAACTTGAAACCCACGCTTATCAATTTATCCACAACTTAGATATACACAAAGTATTCAATATGAAATTTGATGTGATTATAGGCAATCCACCTTATCAAATGAATGATGGAGGAGGAGAAGGCAGTAGTGCCACTCCTATATATGATAAGTTTGTTAAAAACGCCATAAAGCTTAATCCTCGGTATCTGACGATGATTATTCCCGCAAGATGGTATTCAGGTGGTAAAGGACTTGATAGTTTTAGAGATGAAATGCTGAATGACAGACATCTACGCATAATTCATGATTTCCCGGAAACATCTGATTGCTTCCCAGGAATTAACATTCGTGGCGGAGTGTGTTATTTCTTATGGGATAGGGATCAAAAAGGGGATTGTCTAATTTACAACCATAAAGGTAACATTGTTACATCTTTTATAGAAAGACCTTTACTTGAAGGTAATTCAACAACTTTTATCAGGTACAATGAAGCTATCTCTATCTTAAATAAAGTACGCAGTTTTAAAGAAGAAACAATGGATAACCGAGTGCAATCGAGGTTGCCGTTTGGAATACCTTCGAATTTTGAAAATTATGAATTAAAAAAAACAAGCAAAGCAAATATAACTCTATTTCGTAGCGATAGAAGTAAATCTTCTCAGAAACAAGTATTTATAGAACCACGATATATAACTAAAAATATTGCTTGGAAAGACAAAAAGAAAGTATTGGTTTCAAAAGCTAGTCCTGGTGGAGATGAATATCCCCACAGCATTATTTCTACTCCATTATATGCAGATGTAAATACAGTCTGCACAGAAACGTATTTGATTGTAGATTTTGTTAATAACAAGATTGAAGGTCAAAACCTTATTTCATATATGACCACAAGGTTCTTTAGATTTATGATGTCTCTAATAAAGAATACTCAAAATATATCTAAAGGCGTTTTTGCATTTGTTCCTATTCAAGATTATTCTAAATCCTGGACTGATGAAGAGTTGTATGCTAAGTATGGACTAACAAAAGAAGAGATCGCGTTTATTGAATCAATGATACGACCAATGAAGTAATTTATGGAAAAAAACTTCTTCCCCCAACGACCTGCTGTTACTCCGACAATATATGCCTACAGATTGCCTGAAGTAAATTCACATAAAGGATATTTGAAAATCGGTTATACTGATCGTAGTGCTAAAGAACGTATTGAGGAACAGCTGCATACGAGTAAAATCAAGTATGAGATTGTATTAGTGGAATCAGCAATGGCTAATGACGGTTCTTGTTTTACAGATAAGGATATACACAAGATTCTTGAAAGCAAAGGTTGTCATCGATTGAATCCTCTTGATAAAACCGATGAGTGGTTCAAATGTTCAGTATCTGATGTTGAAGCAGCTATATTATCCCTTCGTGCAGGTTTGGAAAATAAGGAGAACAGAACGCAAGATTTCAAAATGCGTCCTGAACAGTCTCGTGCAGTAGAACAGACTAAAAAATATTTTGATCAAGCTCTCAAAGAAGAACCTGGCCACACCCCAAAGTTTTTATGGAATGCCAAAATGCGTTTCGGGAAAACATTTGCCAGTTATCAGCTGGCAAAGAAAATGGGCTTGTCGCGGATTTTAATCCTTACATTCAAACCTGCTGTAGAATCGGCTTGGAGAGAAGATCTTGTATCTCATATCGATTTTGAAGGATGGCAGTACATATCCAATAAAGATGCACGCAACAATAATCTGAATATTGACCAGGAGTTTAATCGTGCGGATAAATCAAGGCCCATTGTCGTTTTTGGTTCGTTTCAGGATTTGCTTGGCACAAACGAAAATGGAGGTATAAAGACCAAGAATGAATTTATCCATTCGACAAATTGGGATTTGGTAATATTTGACGAATATCACTTCGGGGCCTGGAAAGAGAGAGCGAAGGAATTGTTTGAGAAGGAAGATGAAGAAAATGAGGTAGATTTTGATGCGGAAAAATATCAGAAAGATGAAGCAAGTAATGCTATCAATGAAACATGGCTTCCTATTTCAACACAATATTATCTGTTTCTCTCAGGAACTCCATTCAGAGCCATCAATACCGGAGAATTTATAGAGGAACAGATTTTTAACTGGACTTATTCTGATGAACAGCGAGCTAAAACAGAATGGAAAGGTAGCGGTAATCCATATATAGCCTTGCCACGAATGGTAATGCTTACTTACCGTATGCCTGATGAAATACAGGAAGTAGCAAAGCAAGGTGAGTTTAATGAGTTTGACCTGAATGTGTTTTTCGCAGCAGAAGGCAGAGGTGCAAATGCCAGATTCAAATATGAAAACGAGGTACAGAAATGGCTGAATCTTATTCGTGGCTCATACCTCCCGGCTAGTATAGATGATATGAAGTTAGGACAGGATAAACGTCCTCCAATGCCATTCAGTGATACTAGATTGCTCAATGTGCTTTCTCACACAATTTGGTTTCTGCCTAATGTCGCATCTTGTTTTGCTATGGCAAATCTGCTTGCTCAACGGCAAAACAAATTTTACCATGATTACAAAGTAACAGTATGTGCTGGAACTACAGCCGGTATAGGTCTGGATGCTTTGTATCCAGTTCAAGCGAATATGGGGAATCCTCTTACAACAAAGACAATAACACTGACTTGTGGCAAACTGACAACAGGAGTTACCGTGAAGCCTTGGACTGGGATATTCATGCTACGAAATTTGAAAAGTCCGGAAACATATTTTCAGGCAGCATTTAGAGTTCAAAGTCCATGGGAAGTAAAGGATGAGGATGGAAGACGTATCATAATGAAAAATGAATGCTATGTCTTTGACTTTGCCCTTGACAGAGCGTTACGGCAAATATCCGATTACAGTTGCAGACTGGATATCAATGAATCCAACCCAGAGGCGAAAGTCGGTGAATTCATAAAATTCCTTCCTGTATTGGCTTATGATGGAAGCAGCATGAAGGAAGTTGATGCACAAGACATCTTGGATATCGCTTTGGCAGGAACTTCGGCTACGCTATTGGCAAAACGGTGGGAATCAGCCCTGCTTGTAAATGTAGATAATGATACACTGAAACGTTTGCTTGCAAGTCCTGAAGCCATGAAAGCCTTAATGAATATAGAAGGGTTCCGTAACCTGAACAATGACCTTACTACCATCATCAATAAATCCGAGGCCGTCAAAAAGGCAAAGAAAGAAAATCCCAATCCAACCCCAAAGGAGAAAAAGGAAATTTCTGACGAGGAAAAGGAAATGAAGAGTAAACGCAAACAGATTCAAGAGAAACTGATAAAGTTTGCTACTCGTATTCCCGTATTTATGTATTTGACCGACTATCGTGAAAGGTGCCTGAAAGATGTCATTACACAGTTAGAGCCAGGACTGTTCAAGAAAGTTACAGGTTTAAGTGTCGAGGACTTTAATATGCTATGTTCACTCGGTGTATTTAATGCACCGCTGATGAACGACGCTATCTTCAAATTCAAACGCTATGAAGATGCGAGTCTTACATATACTGGTATTAATAGGCATATAGCAGACGAAGTAGGTGGCTGGGATACTACCATCCGCAAGGAACAGTATGAAAAACTCTTCTACAGTCAGCAATCCTCAATGACACAGGTAGCTTCTGATTCCTATTCAAAAGGTACTGAGATAGTCAATAAAAAACAAACTGAACAAGGAACAACAAAGGCCTCACAACCTCATTCTGTACAAATTGTACAATCTCGCTCTGTAAATGAGCTCACTACCGCGAAGTCACCATCTGTGCAATCAACAAAAGAGGATAGTGATCTCAAAAAACAACTTGAGAAATTAGCGGTTGACAGTACTGTAGTTCATAAGAAGTTTGGCAAAGGAACGGTTGTAAAAATCAATAAGAATGAGAAGTTTATCTATGTCAGATTTACATTAGGAGAAAAGAAGTTTATTTTTCCTGATGCTTTTTTAATGGGATTCCTGAAACTGGAATAATTACAAAAATTAATTAATCTAATAATTAGGGGATTCCGGCTAAAGATTATTTTTCTTATTAAGTACAAAGTAATCTTTCCCTAATTTACATTCTGGAGGAATTTGTAGCGTAAAATCTACTCGTGTGTATGTCCTTTGAGATGATGATAATTTATTGAAAGACCATTTGATCCCATTATACCAAGATTGAATCATTTCTTGAAAGATTTTGTATTTCTTCGGAGTGGTGAAATGATATTTATCCTTTGATGTAAAGGGTATAATAAATGCAAATATGGTGTTGGCTATCGCAAATAAGGCAAAACAATATGGATAATTGTAATTGTTTGTTTTGCGTATTGATACAATCAAATGCGGGGCTTCCATTTTTATCTGGGCATCCCCAATAGCAACTATTGGCAACTTACAATACCTTGTTGTCGAATTTATCCAATCAATAGTTTTTCTAAAATCTGCTAAGTATCGTTTATTAACAACACTAACTACATATTTACATAAGCATTTATATACATTTTGAGGAATGTATTTTAGGGTGCTAGCATCTAGTGATAACTGCTCTTTAAAAAAATCTTCTATATTCTCAGGAAATTTTTGTTGCAGTTGTATTGTTATGGTCCCTACATTAGTGTCGCTTTTAGTTGCTTCATTTAATGATAGTTTGAAATTTTTACCAGCGGTTGTTCTAATTCCATTTTTCCCGTGAATAGAATAAATAGTTAAAAGAGATGAAAGCATATTTGCAATGTCCGGCTCTATTGTTCTACTGAATCGTTCATTACAATTATCGCATTCTTCTCTACAGATGATACTTTTGTTCCCAAGGGATTCACTAATAGCATGAGCTGTATTATTAAATGAAACTATTGGAACTTGTTGACCACAAAATCTACATTTTCGATTAGATTTATCTGTTTCACCTATATATTGTCTTCGTTTAGCATTGCCATTAAAACTTTGAGTGTAGTACAAAGATGCTATTTGACTAATTGTTTTATCCCAATTATAGGTCGTATCTTCTATGCCATTTAATTTATCTACTTCATTTCTTAAATGATATAGTAAAATAGTATCATCTATTTTTCCAGGTACAACAATAAATTTGCTATCCTCAGGTATCCTGTCAAATACAGCTTTTATTGCTAAATACTTTCTATTAGCCCTGCTTAGCTCGTCAAATATTTTCAAACGAGACTTGAATTTTTTGCTTGCCACTTGGACTCTCAAAATATCTCCTTTAGTATTAGATTCAAATAAGTAAGAGAAAAACCTATAATCTTTGTATGTTGGTATATTAATATTTAAAAATTGATCAATAAGAGATACGATAGTGATTATCATTGTGAATATTTTTAAGCAAAGATACTATTTTATGTCTTGATAGTAAAAACATATGAGGAATAATCCGTACCTTTATATTCAAAATCAAAATATATAAAATAGTGTACGTATGTATAGGCCGTTTCACATTGTGCTATCTTGCCCATTTGCAGATATATTATCAGATACGTCTATCTCTCCGATTGAGAATAAGGATACCTTATGTATGGTGCAGGATTTCGAAGATGGTGCATGGAGAATTAATGATTTTCTAGACTATATTTGGGATAATGTTGCTCAAACTGCACTAAACCAAGCAGAACGAATGGCATTAGGTAGCCGTCCTTCTTCTATGTTAGTTCGGGCTGCAAAGAATCTTAGAATTACAGACAATGACATCGCCGGTGGAGAAATAGCAGAAATTTTGTTGTATGCTATAATGCGTAATTATTATAACGCGCTTCCTGTTGTGCCCAAAATTTACTATAAGCAGAATGTTAATGATTATGCAAAGGGCGCAGATAGTGTCCATATTGTATTGGAGCCAGGCGATAAATTTTCATTGTGGTTAGGAGAAGCAAAATTTTATGATTCTATAGACGATACACGCTTGACATCAATTGTTACTTCTGTTTATAATACTTTGTCTACTGACAAAATAAAAAAAGAAAATTCCATTATTATTGGCATTAATGAATTATCTACATTAGATATACCCGATAATATAGTTTTAGACATAAAGAAACTTTTAAATAAAGATATTTCCATTGACAAAATAAAGCCTTTATTACATATACCTATTCTTATATTACATGAATGCAACATTACATCAAAGGCAACACGACTCGAAGAAAGCTATATAAAATCTATGCGGGATTTTTATATTGATCGGGTTAATTCTTATTTTAAGAAACAAATTGAAAAATGCGCTACAGATGTGTATATGTATTCTGAAATCAAATTTCATTTAATGATTTTTCCTGTTCCAAAGAAATCTAAAATTGTTGAGATGTTTACGAATCGTGCTAATATTTTTAGACTTTAATAATAGTTATGAATGAAGATTTGTTTTATAAGTGTTCAGAAATAAATGATTATCTAATAGATGGAGATGAGCCTAAGGCAAGAGATTTGTTAATTCAACTATTAGATTATGTTGGTAGAAATAATATTCAATACTTTCCTCTGTTGAATTCTCTAATTAGAGAAGTTGGATTGTATCCTTATATGGATGTTAATTCTTCTGAATGGGAAGATGCATTTGTTTACAATCTATTTAGGGCAGACATCGGTTTGAACGAAGAAAAAGTTTTGCATAGAGAACAGTTTAGACTTTTAAGTTCTTTGTTAGCAGGTAAGAATATTGCTGTAAGTGCACCTACTAGCTTTGGTAAAAGTTTTGTTATTGATGCTTTTATTAAATTGCGGAAACCTAGAAATGTAGCAATAATTGTCCCAACAATAGCATTAACTGATGAAACGCGTAGACGAATATATAAGAAATTTGCAAATGAATATAATATAATAACTACAACCGATATTCCATTAGCAGAAAGAAATATTTTTATATTTCCACAAGAACGAGCACTATGCTATGTAAATAAGATTGATTCGTTAGACATATTAATTGTTGATGAATTTTACAAATCAAGTAAAGATTTTGAAAAAGAAAGATCTGCATCATTGATAAAGGCCATTATAAAGCTAGGTCAAATTGCAAAGCAAAAATATTATTTAGCTCCTAATATAACTAAAATAGAGGATAATCAATTTACTAAAGATATGGAGTTCATGAAAATGGACTTTAATACTGTTTTTCTTAAAGTTACAGATTATTATCCTCAAATAGGTACTGATACTCAAAAAAAAGGAGAATATTTCTTAAATCTAAATAGAACATTGAAAGGTAAGACTTTAATATATGCTGGATCTTTCTCTAATATAACGTCTTTATCAAATTTAATACTAGAAACCTCTCCTAAAATTGATTCAGTATTGTTAAATGACTTTTCTGATTGGTTGGGAAAGAATTACGATTATAATTGGAATCTTACTTTATTAGCTAAACGAGGAGTCGGTGTGCATAATGGTTCATTACATCGTTCATTAAGTCAAATTCAGATTAAATTGTTTGAGGAAAATGAAGGTTTGAATCGTCTAATATCGACATCCTCAATAATCGAAGGTGTTAACACATCTGCAGAAAATGTTATTGTATGGATGACCTCTGGAAGAGGTTTGCAATTTAGTAATTTTGCATATAAAAATCTTATTGGAAGAGCAGGGCGAATGTTTAAACATTTTATAGGGAATATTTATGTTTTGGCTAAAAGACCTAATGATACAGAAACTCAGCTTGCAATACCTTTTCCAGAAGAAATATTAGGAGATTTAGATAAAGAGAAATATGAGAAAATATTAACTCGCGAACAAGTTGCTAAAATAGACGAACATGATAAGGAAATGCTAAACCTTGTTGGAAACGCATATAAAGAGTACAAAAATGATTCTATACTGCAAGCTCAAGATTCTAATTTACTCAAAACCATTGCTCATAAATTGTCCAGCAATCCAGAAGCTTGGGAATGTTTGAAATATTTAAATTATTCAAATCCAGATTATTGGGATGCTGCTCTTTATAAAATATTAAACCTACAGCCAGGCGCTTGGGATGCTAAATATGGTACGTTTGTTGAATTTGTTAAAATATTGTCGGGAAATTGGGAGAAAACTATTCCTGAATTATTACAAGATTTAGATGATATAGGTATTGGTCTAGATACTTTTTTTAGATTAGAGCGTAATGTGTCTTTTAAATTATCTTCATTAATTAGCGATGTAAATATACTTCAAAAAGCAATTCTAAAATCTGATTTTGATTTATCTCCATTTATTTCCAAACTATCATCCGTATTTCTACCAACAGTTGTTTATCAATTGGAAGAATATGGTCTTCCTAGAATGATAGCAAAAAAGATTCAGAATTCTGGGTTGATTGATTTTGAAGATAAAGGGTTAACTTTGAGTGCTGCCATATCAAAATTTAATACATTAAATGATGAGGATATAATTTCTTGTTCAAAGTTAGAGTCTTTTGAAATCTACATTTACAATTATTTTAAAGATGGGATAACGCAATAACTAAAAAAATCCTATCTTTGTTCTTGGAATAAGAGCGTTCTTTTTCGATAATGCAAAATAGGACGGATAAGGGAATTCTGCTCGTTTCTAAATCGTTACCTGCTTAATAAAGCGATTCGTATAAACTGCTTATTTTTAGCGTGTAGGATAAATGGTGATGCCTAAAGCAGTGGAAGGTTATGTGTTTCCTGATTCCGGCTTCGGCAATCCATTGTTTCAGGGGATGATGGGTCATGGAGCGAGTTAAGCCTTTGAAGACTTTTCCGGTGCCCCATTCGCCACACAACTCCAGTGCCTCCTGACTGATGGGGAGGGTTGCCTCGGTTTCCGTTTTCTCGGTACAGATACGAATGTAATAGCCTTGGTCTGGCCCGACTTCAAAGTCATGCCAGTCCAACTTCAGAATATCACTGATACGGAGGCCGGTCATGCAGGCAAATAGGGAGGCCTGTTTCAAGACTGGAATTTTGCAGGGTGTAGCGGCCAGTTTCTTGACTTCATCAAGTGTCAGATACTCTTTCTTGACCTCTTTCCATTCGATTTTTTCCAGAAAGTCGTTCAAGTTCTCACGCAGCATCTTCTCTTTATAGGCTATCTTCAACAAGGCACGGAACGTCGAATAATAGCCGGCTGCTGAATTGCGTGAGATATAAGCATTGGGATGATTAATCTGTTTGCATTTAAGCAGGTAATCTCTGAACTTCTCGCACAGTTCCACGGTGACATCTCCAAAGGTACATTTGCCGCCGACAAATTTTTCGAAGTGGTTGTAAACACAATCCCATTTCTCATACTTTTCTCGTGCTTTAGTCCGGAAATAGGCGAGGAAATCTACTTTTTGCTTGTTCTTGTCCAAGAACCCAAATTCTTCATTGATAAGCGATTGGACACGGATACAGCGGATTGCCTCTGCCTTGTTCAGCATATCCTGATTGAACATTCTTTGCTGCTCGTTTTTTGGCTTGGCATAGATGTAGATGCCGAGAAATTCCCGGCGACTCATCTTCATCGTATAAGGATTGCGGATGGCCGGATAATAATCCAGATAAAGAGATATGCGATCGTTACGCAATGGTTTTTGTCTCAAAGTTACGTTGGTGCATGTAAGTGTCATAGCTATATTGTTTTTTGATTAATACTTGTTTTTGTTGCAAATAAAATAGGTGTTCTAATGGTGGTATTTATCACCGGAAAA
>ERZ857480.94731-NODE-147081-length-16270-cov-9.9889_pt1 | contig 16270 bp, 19 predicted proteins | sample MGYA00519767_ERZ857480 | MGnify/ENA primary metagenome ERZ857480 (study PRJEB31778, sample SAMEA3449210) | human gut metagenome | biome: human gut; feature: human-associated habitat; material: faeces | place: United Kingdom | collected 2010/2012 ...
GTCGCCCACGGAAAGGCGGGAGTAAAGGGCTGTAATTTTGCTATAATCAGTCATGTGCATAACCTCCTGTGCGTCCATGTATGTGTCATTTACACTTAAAATTATGCACTCCAGCGGGCCGAGCCATATTCCATATCCCGGCGAAATTTCCGGGCCTTTTTGATTTTGGACTGTACCACGAAATACAGTATCACGGCCCCAGCTACGCCTACGGCAAGGTCAAGGAGGCCCAGCCCCGGTGCATAGCTCTGAAATACCGGGCCGATGGTCTTGACCATACCGAACAGCTTTTCTCCAAGGTTGGCTCCCGCCGCCATGCGGTAGGCTGTGCCGCACTTGGAGAAAAACCAAAATGCTATGAGATAAGGGAAATATGGAAGTACATATTTCTTGATTTTCTTACTTATCGTTCCTCCTTCACCGCCTCTCTGACCTGTTCTTTCTGCTTTGGCCTTGCCGCAATCTGCTCTACGAATTGTCGAAGCTGACCGAGGATAGATGGCCTGTCCTGACTGCGGCCCATGACCTTTTCCGTATATTTGCCGAAAGCCGCTTGAATGGCGTCGGCCTGATCTGCCTTGAAAAACAGCAGATAGTGGCCGGGGCCGGTTTTGTGGAAAGCGTAGTCCACATGGAACTCCTTGGCGATACGGTCAAAATCCTTGGGAGCCCCCACATATTTCATGGCGCTTTTACCGCCATGGTGGTTCATCAGTTTCCGCACGCTCTGCCGACCCTTGGGCCGTTTGGCGGCTTCTTGCTGTTTTGCAATTTCCGCAAATACCTTTTTGCAGGCCGCAGCCAGCACCTTACCCGAGAGCTTGGCCGCTTTCACGGATATAGCGATTGTCCGTTCTTCTACATATTCCTGCATACTGCCTCCTTTCCTCCGAGTGGATCAAAAACCGGACGCCTCGGAACATCGCCCTGAAGGGGGAACCTCGGGCCAAGTTGGCCCGAGGTCTACCGTTCCTCATGGGAAGGCCCCGCCTTCTCCTTGTGAGGAGTAGGTGGGGCCTCCTTAAACTGCTTGATTGCCGCCAGAATAGAATGGGTTTCCTCCTTCTCGTCCCGGGCGTGGACTTTGGAAATACGGTACTCGTCTGGAATATCGTCCAGCCCGGTATAGTGCTCCACAAAGTTACTCCGATTATCCGCCACATAGCCACCGGGAGCGAAGTGGCCGCCGTCATTGATACGAATATCCCGCCCGTATGCCTCATAGTCGATGTAGTCAATCAGGTGTTCAGGCACCTGTATAGCCTCAAAATCCTGAATATACATACGGCCTAGTTCTTCTTCGCTGTTGACATCGGAGTAAAAATCGAAGCAGTCAAGGTTCTGGGTCAAATTGATTAAGTCCTTGACGCTGTTTGTGTACTCCCCAGCATCCATGACCGCCTCCAGCTTTTCCAGCTCGTCCGGGGTCATTTCTTCCAGAAGATGTGCTAAGTAATTAAGCTCGTCAAGGCTTTCATATTCCCCGAGGTGGTCAGTCAGTCCAAGAATATCGCTGTCATAATCGGTAATGAAATACTCCTCATACTGTTTTCCGTCTATACCAATCCGGGAAAAGAGGGCCTGTACTTCTTCAACAGTCGTAGGAAATTTCAGATATTCCCCAGCCCCGGCCCCTCGCTCCGGGTAGAGCCCCAGATTGGTCACATAGGCTTCAAACATCGTGGCGGCCCTGCTGGTTGACCGTCAGGATACCGTCAAGGGTGGTGGCCGTGATGTTCAGCCGCTTGGCAACGGCAATATCGTTTTTCACATCCTCGTCCACCTCGTCACCGCAGACCACAAGCACATGAGAGCGGCGCAGCATATCCCGGCGCATGTCAATCCCGTTTTTGTGTTCCTCCGGGATAGCGTCGTTGATAAACAACGGCAGATAAAGAATAGGGCAAATAGGAGAAAAGCCCGCTTCGTATGCCATGCGGCAATAGCGGGCGGCCAGCTCCATATCGGTATCAGGGTCGCCGCACCATGCGGCGGTAATATACGCTAAAGGTCTTTTCATGGTTTTGTACCTCCGTTTCTACATATTAAAAGCGCCAGACAGAGGAGCCCAACCCCTCCGCCCCTTCCCGTGGGAAGGGGAACGGCTCAAAGGAATATATATCCCCGTCGCTTGCCGCCTGAAAGCATAACCGGGAGAAATCCGTCAAGGGTGCCTTTGGCACCGCCCATGGCGGCTTTGGCCCTTGACTGATTTTCCCGGATATGCTACCCGAAAAACGGCGACGGGGAATATTTAATATCCTTTGAGCTTCGGGGTGCGGGGCAGAGCCCCGCATACTGCCTCGGGCCAAGTTGACCCGAAGAAGCGTTACTTTTCCTGCTGGGCGGCCTTTTTCTCCGGCTTGGCCACTTCCTTCTGCTGACCCTTCCAGTCATCCAACAGCTTGATAATCTGGTCTTTCATTTCCCTCGGAGTGGTTTCCTTCCCGAAGTATTTGCCCAGTTCTGCACCAGTTAAAATCACTTTGTCTACCTCCTTTTTATCCTCCATCATAATTCCGTCGATCACATCGCCATTCAGAACGCCCTTCTGGTCAAGCTCCCTCATGCGCTGGGCCTGCGAGAGCGAAGGGGCCGACTGCTGGCCTTCAATGGCAACGGCGATATACCTCTGATTCTTGGGCTTGATATAAGCCAGCTCCACCGCCGGGGTAAATTTGATTTGCCCGGCGTCCATCATTTTCTGCAAATCAGGAACAAGGTCATTGAGCTTGATATACCGCTGCACCTGTTTGACAGTCATTTTGTTACGCTCGGCTACGATCTCATTGGAGCGCCGCCCAGCGTCCTTCGGGTCAACTTGGCCCGAAGTGGCCTCCTTGGCTCCTTGGTGCTTGATGGCCTCCAACTGCATTTTCAGGGCCTTGGCCCGTTCACTCGGCAGGATATTTTCACGCTGGTTGGTATTGTCCTCCACCATCTGCGTGATGGCCTGTTCGTCTGTCAGGTCACGGACGATACAAGGCATATCCACGAAGCCCGCAAGTTCGCTGGCCTTCTGGCGGCGGTGGCCCGACACAATTTCATACCCGCCGTCCTCACGGGGACGGACGATAGCAGGCTGGGTCACGCCCTTATCCCGGACGCTGGACACCATAGCCTTCATTTCCTCGTCATTACGGACTTGGAAGGGATGATTTTTGAAGGCGTGGAGCTCGGACAGCTTGATATAAACAATCTGTTCCTCTTTGCCCGGGCGGGGAGCCTCGGCAGGAGCCGCAGGCGTTTCGGCCTGAACGGGAGCCTTTACCTCGGGCGTAGCCTTGGCGGGCTTGGGAGCCTTGGGGGCTTTCTCCGGTTTCTTGGCGGGAGCGGGTTTCTGTGCCGCCTTGCCCGGGCGGGGAGCCTCTTTCTGTCTGGGAGAAGCAGTTTTTTCCTTGTCTGCCTTGGGTGGACGGCCCCGGCGTTTCGGGGACTGGGACTGTTCCTCCTGCTTCGGCCCGGCCTCCTTGGAAGGAACGGGAGAAGCCGCTTTTTCCGGGGCTTTTGCCTCCTGCTGGGCGGCGGCTCGCTCCGTGGCCTTCTTCTCGGCCATGATTTCAGAGAAGTTAAAGACCGACACGCTGGCGGCCTTTTCCTTGGGAGCGTCTGCGGCCTTGTCCTGTGAAGCTGGGGTCTCCTGTGCGGGAGCTTCGGCCTTATCTGGGGCGGAAACTTCGGGAGCGGGCTGCTCCTGCTTGGGAGCCTGTGCGGCTGCTTCGGGCTGGGCCGGGGCAGGGCCAGAACCCGGCTCTGTTGCGTCAGTTACGATTTTTGCTTTTTCATCGGCCATTCGCATTTCCTCCTTCTTAATTTGATGGCATGAAAAAAGGGCCTGACCTCTTACAGTCAAGCCCCGCTTGTAGGGATACCTCCTTTCTCTGCCTATGAAAAAACCGCCCTGTGTCTCATTAGGGCGGTGATTTCAGTAGGTTGGCAGTCCATATTTGGTTGTTTTATTGTGTATCCCTTTGTCCACCGACGCAAACAAATATCCAGAAATAAAAAAGAGGACAAAAGTGTGCATAACGAAACCTGCGATTTCTATGCACACATGGCGCTCACCCATGAGCGCCGCTTCGAAAGGTGCTTTTGTCGTTATTCCGGAAATATCACATAGCGATATTTCCTATATAATAAAAAAAGAACATTCTACCGTTTCCGATAAAATGTCCTGATTTCTAAAAAGACGCATGCCTGATCCTTTTCTACACCTTGTTTTCATACTCCTTCGGCTCAAACTGCTCGAAGATTGGCGCAGCGCCCCAGGCCTCGCAGGTTTTGAGGTCCTCATAGCTGCGGATCGTCCACATGAACTTCGCACCCTTAAAATGACGGAACGCGGGCTCATCGCGGTCCTCAAACCGATAAGCCACAAAATCCGGTCTGCCCGCCAGATTGACCAAAAGATTTTTGAGCAGCATATCCTGAAAACGCGTAATTGTCTTTTTCTCCTTGTTGAGCGCCCCGGCGAGCTGCCCGCGCACGACCGCGGGATAAGCTTTTTTGAGATAATCCACCACCGCCGGACTGAAGGATTCCACGCAGAATAAACCCGTATAATCCGCAAGTGCGCGCATCGCCGCGTCTGTCAGCGCCTTTTCGTTACGCCCCTCCGCTTTCAATTCCACGACCAACGGCACCTTGCCGTCCACCAGGCGCAAAAAATCGCAGAACTCTGGAATGCGTTCGTCGCTTTCCTCCAGCGGGTAGTCCCGCGCCTCTGCAAGTGTCAGATCTTCAATTTTCAGATTGACACCGCAGGTGCGCTTGAGACTGGCATCGTGGATCACCGCCAGCTTGCCGTCGCGCGTCAAATGCAAATCCAGCTCAATGCCGTATCCTGCCTCCACAGCCCGCGCGAATGCCGCCATCGAGTTCTCCGGGATCGTCGGCTTTGCGTGCAGCCCCCGATGCGCGTAGCGATGCTTTAATAACTCCTGAATCAAAACACTCTTTTCCATATTCCCCTCATTTACCATTTATTTGTCGATTCGGCATACCGCATGTTTGGAAAGCGGCGGTTCTGCCGCACCGATCTAATCATCGACATCAAAGGCTTCGAGCCTGCCCTTCGGCGGCTGCGGCTTACTGTCCCCATGGCGCACCATCAGCATCGTCAAAAACGCAATCAGCGAAAAAACTGTCGCATAAGGAAACAACGTCCAATAACCGATATGCTCCAAAAACGCGCCGGAAAGCACCGGCGTCAAGACCTGCGCTGCCATCGAGAAGGTATAGTACATCCCGGTGAATTTGCCGATATCACTGCCCTTGCACATCTCGACGACCATCGGATAAGAATTGACATTGATGGACGCCCAAGCGATACCGACCAGCAGGAAAACGATGTTGATGCCAAAGTTCGGCGTCTGAAACAGAAACGCTGCGAAGAAGCTGGCCGCAAGCAGCAGAACGCCGAACAAAATGACCTTCTTGCGTCCCAGCTTGCTGGATATGATGCCGACCGGCACAAATGAAATCAGCGCACCGATCGAAGCAACCATCAAGGCGCTCGCGAAGCCGCCGCCTGCCATGCCCCACATTTCTGTCGCATATTTGGAAAACGCCGTTGTCACCCCATTGTACGCCATATACCAGAACGCCACCGACAGCAGCAGGAAGGTCAAACTGCGCTTGACAGGCTTCGGCAGCACCGCGTTGCCCTTCTCATCGACCTCGGTCTCTTCCTCCTCGATGCCCCAGGCTTCCTCAATTTCTATGCGTTCCGCGACAAACCTGTTTTCATCGACCTTCCAAAGCAGAATCGCCAGAGAAAGCAGCATGATCACCGCGATCGAGATAAACAGCGGCTCGTAGTTCGGCGTATCACCGTCACCGACCAGCAGCATGATCAAACCGAGTGCCGCGATGATACCGACCGCGCCCATCAGGTTGATGATCGCGTTTCCCTTGGAGCGCAGCGGCTTCGGCGTCACATCCGGCATCAGCGATACTGCAGGGGATCGAAAGATGCCCATCGACAGCAGCGTACAGAACAGCGCCGCCACAAACAGGATCAGATTCCGCGCATTCGCGGCGGCCGGCAGAATCAACATGAAGATGACTGCCAAAATCGTACCGACAAAGATAAACGGCGTCCGCTTGCCGCGCTTCGTATTGATTTTATCCGACCACGCGCCGAAAAACGGCAGCAGGAACAGCGCCAGAATGTTATCCAGCGCCATAATACCGCCGGACAGCGTATCGCCGATATGGAAGGTGTATTTCAAGATCAATGGAATGATGTTGTCATACACCTGCCAAAAGGCACTGATCGCCAGAAATGCAAACCCAATCAAAATGGTCCGTTTGTTATCCAGTTTCATGATGTTCTCCCTCGTTTTCTATTTTGTCTTTCAAGTGATATCGATTCGCAGCAGCGCTTTGTCTGTGCGTTCCAAAATGTCGCGCGTCACAATGCAGCGCATTCTGCCCGCACACTGCAAGCATATCTTCTCATGTATGCGCCTATCCGAACACAGCCTTGCAGACTTCTGTGATATTCTCGAAAATATAGGTTGGTTTGCCCTGCCCCTTGGCAAGGTCGGCAAGCGTTCCCTCGCCGCTGAGTACAAATGCCGTATCTACACCCGCGCGATTGCCGCAGGCGATATCCGTATAGAGCCGATCTCCGATTAAAAGCGTTTCCGACGCGCAAAATCCGGTTTGTTCCATCGCCAGCAGCGCCATCTCCGGCTCCGGCTTTCCGATAAACTTCGGCGCGCGTCCCGTCGCTTTTTCGAGCATCCACGCCATCGAGCCGCAGTCCGGTACCGAGCCGAACGCTGTCGGGCACACCCAGTCCGGATTCGTCGCGTAATAATCGACCGCGGGCAGCCCGGCTGCCGCTTTTGCATCACCGAACGTACGCGGTTCCTGCACGCCGCGCATCAGCAACCTGCAGGCATCCTCGAGCTTTGAATAGGTCAGTTCCCGGTCAAACCCGAGAATCAAAATCTCTGTATCGTCATCTGGCGTTTCCGTCAGCAGGAAGCCCGCCGCAGCGAGCTGCGCGCGAAACGAGCGCGTACCGACCACATACATTTTTTTCTTCTTGACCGCTGCGCCGTAGGTCCGCTCTAAAAACACGATCAGCGCGTCGATTGAGGTCAAAAAATCCTCAGCTGTCGCCGGGACGCCCAGGCGAATCATCTTTTCCACATAAGCATCCACACCTTTCGACGAATTGTTCGTCAAAAAAAGATATTTGCCCCCGCTCTTCTGGATTTTGGCAAGAAACTCCGCCGCACCCGGAAACAACCGGTCGTCCAGATACAGCGTGCCGTCCATGTCCAAAAGGAACAGCCTCTTATTTTTCATCTTGTCCATTTTTCAGCTTTTCCATTTCCTTACGCACCTGCTTGCGCACCTCTTTGCGCGCCCGATTCAGATTTCCGGCCGGATTCAGCGCGCGTTCCAGTTCCAGATACCTGGACAAATGCTCCCGCAGGGAAACCGCGGATTTCAGGCTGAAGAACCAGTGAATCTTTTCTTTTCTCTCCTCGGCATTGTCGCGGATCTGCTGCCGCAGCATTTCGTAGCGAATCAAAACCTCATGCTCCTTCGCAAACGCGCGCACCTTCGCGACCAACTGGAGCGAGTACGCGAGGTCAACGAAGAACACACCGTAGAACATCCCCACTACGAAGGAAAACGCCAGATTGTTTGAGAACCATTCCAAAGCGTGCAGGATGTGCGGGTGAATCAAAAAATAGTAAACCGCGCCCAAAATCGCCCAATAAACAGAAAACCGCAGACAGATAATTCCTTGCAGATTGAATTTTTCGTTCGTATAATCCCAGAGTTTGACCTTCATGCCCTTGATAAAAATCAAGCCGGCTATGTATTCCAGCAGCGTCATCACGATTGCCATGACGAGAAAGAGCAAAAGCTTACTGCCGTAGGTCACTTCTTCAATCAGAGAAGTGTTTTCCAGGGAGGCCAAGAGATACAGCGCGCAGAGGCCGAAGCCGTACAACGGCAGATAAGGTCCAACCAAAAATCCCGGGTTAATCCAGCGGTGTGTTTTATTCGCCGGAGAATAATGCCGATACAGCACTTCCAGTCCCCAGCCCAGAACGCAGCCCATAAAAAACAAAAATGCCAGTTTCAAAAATTCATTCATCGCTCTGTCCAAACTCCTTTTTTATCGCATCATCAGATTGATCGCGTGGTGCAGATTTTCAACCTTGATTTCTTCGCAGCCCTCCTGATATTCACCGTCCAGCGTCCACGAGGTCTCCGCACTTGCGTGAATCAAAAACTCGCTCGCGTTGACAAAGGTCAGCATGTCGGATTCGTAATTCTGCGTTGTCAGCATGTGAACGATTTCCGCCAGTTCGATCAAATCGCGCGGTGCCTTGATCAAAAGCATTTCGAATAAGCCGTCGCTCATATCCACCAGCTCCGGTTTGAGTGTCAAAATTCCCGCGATTGAGGTGGAATTGCTGATCGCGCCAAAAATATAGTCGTCCTCATAGCTCATTCCGTCCGCCTCAATCACCATATGCTCCGCGCGGATTGAGGATATCGTGTTGATCCCCTCCAAAATATACGCCAGATGCCCCAGCGCGTTCTTGACGTTCTGCGGTGTCGCGTAGGAGGCTTTTGTAAACGCGCCGAAGGAGGCCACGTAAGAAAATCCTCTGCCGTTGAAGCTGCCGATGTCAAAGGCCACCGGATTGCCCTGCACAATATCCCGCGCCGCTTTTACGATGTTCTTGGATAAATGCAGGCTGTTTGCGAAATCGTTGGTGCTGCCGGCCGGAATATAGCCGATCGGCACCTTCCTGCCGCTGTGCAGCAGACCGGAAACCACTTCATTAAACGTTCCGTCACCACCGATACAAGTAATCAGGTCGGTCTTCCCCGCGTATTTTTCCGCGTAAAGTGTGCCATCCCCACGCTTCGTCGTCGTCAATACGGTACAAATGTAATCATTGACGGTAAAGGTTTCCACGATATCCGTCAGATACTTATTCGCTCTTTTGGTTCCCGAGCAGGGATTCATAATAATCAACGCTTTTTTTTTCATCTCATTACCCCTTCACAGACTAAATAATATTGATCGGTTTCCTGCGCGGCCGCTTTTTGACCGCAATCGGAATCGGATTTTTTTTTCGCGTGGCCCACCAGACACGATTGGTCGTGATTCCCAGGCACATCACCCACGAAATAAACCAAAACCACATCAGCAGCACGACGATATTCGAAAAGGATCCGTAAAGAATATCATAATTCACGCTGTATTTTGTGTAGATATTATAGACAATCGTCACGACCAAAAAACCGATGGAAGCGAAGATACTGCCCGGTACAATGTCCCGGTACGGCACTCTTTCTGTCGGCAGCACGTAATAGTTGTATGAAATCATCAAAAAATACAGTCCCATCGTAACCGGCCAGCGAAAAGCAACCCATGCCGCGTTCGCGAGATCTGTCCCCAAAACCTTGCCGAATACCAGCTTTAACAGGATCGGTCCATATACCAGCACCACCAGAGAAAACGCGATCGTAAAAACTGTGATCAAAATGGTCTTGATGGAGCGAATGCGATCTCGAACATAGCCTTCCCCTGTGGAAGCTCCGTCGGTCAGCGTGTAGTTGGTCACGCGAATCAACGCGAACTGCACGCGCGAGGCTGCCCACACCGCGGTAACCGCGAGAAACACGCTGTTCGCACCGGATGGTGAGTAGCTGAGCATATCGTCGATCAAATCAACACCCTCTCCGCTGATATTGATATTGGCCCAAGTCTGCAGTTCCTCCAGTGACAATGAGAACAGACCCAGAACCTGGGACAAAAGAATCAGAGTAGGCAAAATAGAGAGGAACAGGAAAAAGGCCAGCTGTGCCGCCACACCCTGGTAATATGGGTCCTGAAACTGATAGATGCCGAGGATGATCATTCGCTTGACTCTCTGCTTTGCGTAGCTTGTCTTTTCTTTCATAGGCAGCTATTTCCTTTCCTCCAAAAGGCGTTCCAGCTTTTGCAGCGCCTTTGCCCGATGACTGATGCGGTTTTTTTGCTCCGCGCTAAGCTGCGCGAAGGTCTCATCGCAGCCGTCCGGCACGAACAGCGGATCATAGCCGAAGCCGTTTTCGCCGGCAGGCTCTGACAAAATCCTGCCAGGACATTCTCCTCTGGCTGTCAGCACCTCTCCGTTCGGCCAAACCATAGTAATGACGGATACAAACCGCGCTGTACGCGCCTCCGGCGCCACGCCATCAAGCAGCTTGAGCAGTTTCTCGTTATTCTTGGCGTCATTGCCGTCCTCTCCCGCGAAGCGCGCGGAATAGACTCCGGGCGCGCCGTCCAGATAATCCACCACAAGACCTGAATCGTCTGCCAGCGTGATCCTGCCGCAGAGCTTTCCGATTTCGCTGGCTTTTTTGAACGAGTTTTCCTCGAAAGTTTCTCCGTCCTCCACGATCTCAACAGGTGGGATACCCGCCTCGTCGCGAGAAATCACCGGCATGCCGAATTTCTTCGTAATCGCTTCCATTTCTTTGATCTTATGCTGATTGCGTGACGCCATGACGATGACGTTTTCGTGAATCTGTTTCATTTCGGTTTCCTCCTATTCTAAGCTGCCGATGACTTGCTTCTGCAGCGCATGCAGCTCGCGGCAGCCTTTTTCGGCCAGCGCCAAAAGCTGTGTCAGCTCCGCGCCTGTAAACGGCCGTTCCTCTCCGGTTCCTTGAATTTCAACATATTCTCCCGCGTCGGTCATCACAACATTCATGTCGATCATCGCGCGGGAATCCTCCTCATAACAAAGATCCAGCATCGGCTCTCCATCCACGATGCCGACACTGACCGCCGACACGAAGCCTGTAATCGGGATTTCATCGAGAATGCCGTCCGCCTTGAGACGCTTCATCGCTTCGGCCATCGCTACAAAGGCGCCTGTAATGGAGGCAGTCCGCGTACCGCCGTCGGCCTGTATCACATCACAGTCGATCCAAATGGTGCGTTCCCCCAACTTTTCCATATCCACGACAGCGCGCAGCGATCTTCCGATCAAGCGCTGAATTTCCACACCGCGGCCGTCCTGCTTACCGCCCTTGTCACGCTTCTTTCGTATCGCGGTGGAACCCGGCAGCATCGCGTACTCTGCTGTGATCCATCCCTGTCCGGTGCCGGTCAGATGCCGCGCGGTACTGTTTTCGACCATCGCCGTACAGATGACCTTGGTATTGCCTACTTCTATCAGTACAGAGCCCTCGGGACTCCGCAAAAATTCATCGGTTAAAAGAACCGTTCTGATTTGGTCTTTCGCTCTCGCGTCAATTCTGCTCATATATCTTACCCTCAATTCTAATCTCTGCTTGTCTTTTGCCTGTCTGTAAACAGGCCGTACAGCTTATTTTACCACACTTCAAAAAAAATTTCACCAAAAATTCGTGCAAAACAGGCGCGGTCCGAGTATAATATAGATATCGTTTCGGGAAAATCGCGCGCCGCGCTTCCCGCAATATTACAAAGAAAGGAGTCGGAGAGCCGAATGTTCTCCGTAATCAGCAGTACAACATGAAAATTGTCAATTTAGATGCTTACACGATTCACTTAAACGATCTGAACTGGAACGAGCTCGCGCAGCTCGGCGATCTTGTCACCTATGACCGCGTCGCGCCGGAGGATGTCATTCCGGCAATCGAAAACGCGGATGCCGTCTTCACCTCCAAGGTGAAGCTCACCAAAGAAGTCATTGAAGCCTGTCCGAACCTCAAATTCATCGGTGTGACCGCGACCGGCTACGACAATATCGATCTTGACGCCGCCAAAGCGCGCGGCATCGCGGTCTGCAATGTGCCGGCCTATTCCACAGAATCTGTCGCGCAGCACACCTTCGCGCTGATTCTGGAAATTACCAATCATGTCGGTCACTATACTGAGCTGGTACACGAGCATCAATGGGAAAAATCTCTCGATTTTACCTTTATCGATCGTCCGCTCACGCAGCTTTCCGGCCGTTCGCTGGGTATCATCGGTTATGGCTCCATCGGCAAACGCGTCGCGCGGATCGCGGAGGCCTTCGGCATGACCGTTCATGTTTACAGCAAGGACCCGGATGCGGCCGTACAATCCGATATTCTCACCCTGCATTGCCCTGCCACCGCGGACAATCGGGGCTTTATCAACAAGGATTTTATCAGCAAAATGAAAGACGGTGCGATCTTGATCAATACCGCCCGAGGCGCGCTTTTAAACGAAGATGACGTGGCAGACGCGCTCAAGCGCGGCAAACTGGCTGCTGTCGCCGTCGATGTTCTAAACGGCGAACCGCCGCGCAAAGGCCACCCATTCATCGGCCTTGAGAACCTCTACATCACGCCGCACATCGCCTGGTCCACCAGAGAAGCGCGCGCGGTCATTACAAAAACAAGCGCAGCCAATCTCAAGAGTTTCCTTGCGGGCGGCGATCTGAACCGCATCGTATAGCGCAGGCCGCGGCATCGGCTGCCGCGCCTGCCGTTTGCAAGTGCACATAAGGACAGAAGTGCGCATAACGAAATCAGAGATTTCTATGCGCACATGGCGCTCACCCATGAGCACCGCTTTGGAAGATGCTTTTGTCGTGATTCCGGAAATACCGCTATGCGATATTTCCTAGATAATAAAAACCTGAGTTTCGCGCGTGCCGCGCATCGGCATGCTGCGAAACCTCAGGTTTTTTGATCTTATGCTCCGCGCAATCATCGTGATCGACGCGATGCAGGGCGCGGTATGTTTCTCTCTTGTACTGTGCTTTGGCGTGAACTAGATGCAGCACAAAATCGGCACTCCTCCCATATATCCGCCGCCTCCGCAGCACATGCTCATGCAGAGCATGCTCGTGCAAAGCTGCGCGCAATAATTGGAGCCCTGCATCGACGGATTGCCGCCATAGCGGGCGCTGCGCTGCTGATAACGGGTTTCCCCGCCCTGCAGCTGCCGTAAAAGATTCGCGTAATACGGGTTATTCGGTTCAAACGCGCAGGCCGCCTTCGCGTGTTCCAACGCAATGGCGTTGTTGCCGACGCGATAATTCGCGAATGCGCTGTAATAGTACCATTGTCCTCTTCGCTCCCGCACCTGCTCGAGCACGTTCAGTCCCTCTCGAAAGTATCCGTTTTGGATGTAATTCAATGCCGAACGCATATACTGCTCGTCCTTGCTTTCCTCCTGCGGCCGATAATCGCTGCCGAACGGATTCTGCTGACCGCCGAATCCCCAAAATTCGCCGCCGAACGGATTCCACGCGTCATCGTCATAGGCGCCGCCGTAAGCCTGCCGAGCCTGTCCCTTTCCCTGGCGCTGATCCATGATCATGCTGTAGGCCTGCTGCACTTCCTTGAACTTTTCCTCCAGCTCCTTCTGATTCGGCTTGCCGACATTCGCGTCCGGATGATATTTACGGCTGAGCGAGCGATATGCTTTTTTGATTTCTTCCTCCGTTGCATCATAACGGAGACCAAGTACCTTATATGGATCCATCTGCGGTCGTTTTTTCTCCTTTCCGGCTGTGCCGCGGCTTGTTGTTTTCCTTCGCTTCCGCATGCGCGGTCTTGGTCTTGCCATAACGCGCCCAAACGCCGGAATACAAAATGTTTCTGAGGATTTCCACGTTCTCGACCAGCGGCAGGCGCTCAAACGCGTCCGTACACTCGCTGATCATCAAAAGCAGCAGGTTCAGCACCTGATCTTCAAAGCCCGCGTTTTGATATAAGTCCTTGAACGGATTATAGGCTCCGGTCTTCAAATCGTCCTCGATATCCTCATACGCGTCCAAAAGGTAAATATATTTTCCTAAATAAAAGCCGATTTTATACAAATCATCTTTCCAGTAATCCTCCCGGTACGTAAAGACCTCCGCGAGAATTTCACCGAATACCTTGGCGACCTTGTCCAGCGGCAGATCACGCGCGCTTTCGACTATGGTCAGCATGTTCATCTTTTTTTCGATGAACGCAGCCTTCTCAGGATACGCGGCAGCCACGCGTCCGGCCTTCGGCTTGAGCAGTGCCTTCGCCAGCAGGGCTTTGGTCTTATGCTCATCGTTCCAGTCGTCCTGCAGCTTGTAATAGGCCAGCAGCACGCACATATCCGCGCAGTAGTCAGAAACCGCGCTTTTGCGGCTGCAGTGCTTGTGCATCGGATGCACGATACATCTGGCGCATTTGGTTTCCTCCGGCAGGTCATAGAGGTCCGAAAGGATCATCACTAAAAAGGTCATGTCGTAGTTCAGCGACATTCGTCCCACCAGTCCATGCCGCTCCTTGAGCGCGTGGCAGAGACCGCAGTAGTAGCTGCGATAGGTCTCAAATTCTCTGATTTTTAATTCCGGTTTGTTGACCAATACATACCCAAACAAAGCAAGACTTCCTTTCATCCATATGCGGAGTTTTCGCGGATTTCCCGCGAACCCGCGGATATCTCACGAATTCGCGAGGCTTCCGCGAAATCCGCGGACTTTCTGCAAAGCTCGCGGACTTTTTCACTTCCTACATCTTAACGCACAAAAGCACACAATGTGTGTGCTTTTCGTGAATTTTGCTCAAAGATTCCGCCTGCAAAACGTGACCGTTCTGACGATGTGTTTACGTTCTGCTGCCGCAGCCCTCCGCGCCGCAGCTCGCGCAGTCATGGGTACAGTTTTCCGGTGTCTGCGGCATACCGTCGTGCTTGTTTGGATTGTCAGCTTCCAGACAGATCTTGACCATATTGTCCAGCCACTCCCCGTCGAACAGCTCGATCATGCCTTTGTCACAAGCCGCCGCGATCTTTTGATTGATCGGGATCTCCGCGATCGCCTCGATGCCGTATTTTTTCGCGACCTCGCTGACATGACCGTCACCGAAGATCTTGTGCTTCGCGCCGCAATCCGGACAGACGTAGTAGGAAAGGTTTTCAACGATCCCGATAACCGGAACGTTCATCAGCTGCGCCATCTTGACAGCTTTTTCGACGATCATGGATACCAGTTCCTGCGGTGAGGTTACGATGACCAGCCCGTCCAGCGGCAGCGACTGGAATACTGTCAGCGCGACGTCACCGGTACCCGGCGGCATATCCACATACATCACATCGATATCGCCCCAAACTACATTGTTCCAAAACTGATCGATCACGCCGGACAGCACCGGACCTCTCCAGACAACCGGATCGGTCGTGTCCTCCAAAAGCGCGTTGATGGAGATCACCTTGATACCGGTCTTGGAAACCACCGGTGTGATTTCTTCATCCGTACCGGTCGCCTTGCTCCTGATACCGAAGGCCTGCGGGATCGACGGGCCTGTGATATCCGCGTCCAAAATCGCGACCTTATAGCCTAATCTCTGTGTTGCCACCGCCAGCATGGACGTGACTGAGGACTTGCCGACCCCGCCCTTGCCGGATACCACACCGATCACCTTTTTTACATTGGATTGATTATTCATAGTACACTCCTTTATCTGTATCATCCTACTGATTTTATTTTTTTCGATTCACTTCTACTTTACGCTCTTTTCCTTCCGGCTGTCAAGCGTTGTTTTGGAGGTTCAGCAAGAAAGATGTTCTTCTTCCGGATGAAAATCCTGCATAAACCGCTTCAGCAGAAACGTACAGAAATACGGGAATGTATAGATCCGGTTTTCGTGACCGATGTTGTTGGCAGAAAATTTGAATCCATAGCATATATCCGGATATTTTTCCGAGTCGATCAGCGTCTTCATAGACTTTGTTTTGCCGCTGCTTGCCTTTACTTCTATCGGGATCAATGCTGCGATACCCATTTTACTTCGTATGTGAACTACCCATTGTCTAAAGCCAATGGGCTTCCTGCTTCGCAGACCTCGCAACCTACTATCTCCACAGGCGTTAATTCGGACAGTTCCTGCCCTATATTGTTATTCCTTTTATGCTATTTGTCTTAATCCTTCCTCCAATATATTCTTTGCCGCATTGATGTCTCTGTCATGCGTTGTACCACAGACAGGACATACCCATTCCCTTACTGATAGATTTTTCGTCTCTGTATTTTGGTATCCACAGGCTGAACACAGCTGACTACTGGCATAGAATGTATCTATTTTGACATATTTCCTACCGTTCCACTTTGCCTTATATTCTAACTGTCTTGTCAGCTCATACCATGATACATCACTTATGGACTTTGCCAAATGGTGATTTTTTACCATGTTTTTTATCTGCAAATCTTCCGAAACTATCACTTGGTTTTCGCTGATAATCTCATGTGACATCTTGTGCAGATAATCTTTTCTGGTATTTGTTATTTTCTCA
>ERZ857480.73299-NODE-113529-length-16258-cov-6.0000_pt1 | contig 16258 bp, 12 predicted proteins | sample MGYA00519767_ERZ857480 | MGnify/ENA primary metagenome ERZ857480 (study PRJEB31778, sample SAMEA3449210) | human gut metagenome | biome: human gut; feature: human-associated habitat; material: faeces | place: United Kingdom | collected 2010/2012 ...
GAACCACGCTGCTGCCCGGAACGATTCTGCGCGGAAATACTAAAATCGGCGAGAATTGCACCATCGGCCCAAACAGCTTGATTGAGGACAGCACGGTCGGCAATAATACAACCTTAAACGCCGTACAATGTTACCGCTCCAGCGTTGGCTGCAAGGTCTCCATCGGCCCCTTTTGCCATATCCGTCCGAACACGACAATCCGGGACGGCGTGCATATCGGCGATTTTGTCGAGCTTAAAAATTCGGATATCGGCCAGAGCACGCACATTGCGCATTTGACATACATTGGCGACAGTGATGTGGGAGCGCGCGTCAACTTCGGCTGCGGCGTTGCGGTCGCCAATTATGACGGCGTTCACAAATACCGCTGTACCATCGGCGATGACGCCTTTATCGGCTGCAACACCAATCTGGTTGCGCCGGTGAACATCGGAAACGAAGGATACACTGCCGCCGGTTCTACAATTACGGAGGATGTACCGGATGAGGCTATGGGCATTGCGCGGGCAAGACAGGTCAACAAACCCGGTTACAACCGGCTTCTGCGCAGGAAGAAGGACGCAGAGTAAAAAATATGTCTCTCACGCCGTTTTCCGTCCGGTACCGCAATAAAAAATTCACGAATCAAAGCAAAAGAAAAGGTTGTTTCTTTCTTTATAATGTTGTATACTAAGATCATACAATATTTGATCGGGAGGTATCAGTTATGTATGATAAAACCATGACTTTTTCCGTCAATGATGAAAAAGACTTGGAGATGAAGCGGATTCTTACCACCGTTTATGATGCGCTGAGTCACAAAGGATACAATCCGGTCAGCCAGATCGTTGGTTACATTCTGTCTGAGGATCCGGCATATATCACCACCTACAACAATGCGCGCAGTCTGATCCGCCATGTGGATCGCGACGAGCTTTTACAGGCAATGGTTAAAGCATATTTAAGCGAATAAAAACAGGTAAGAAAAATCGGGAAGCGGCCGCTTCCCGATTTCGCTTTATCAAAATATATTGTTACAGCCAGCTTCCAAATCTGCTTTTCGCAAATTGCGAATAAGGCAGAAGACTAATTAAAAGGCCCCGAACGTGTTCGCATTCGGGGCCTTTTGGTGATCCACCGGAGATTCGAACTCCGGACCCTTTGATTAAAAGTCAAATGCTCTGCCAGCTGAGCTAGTGGATCATGCATATATGAAAAACTCGAAATCCGAATATAACGCATCGTCTTTCGAGCGCTTAATTATTATAGCAAAGGGAGCTATGCTTGTCAACATCTTTTTTCAAAAAATTCTCTGTTTTTCGATTTCGCCTGCGTGTAAACATTGCGGCTTTTTAAAACCTGTGATATAATATGAACACTTAACGAGTCGGAGCCAAAGGCGAACGACGAGTTTAGTGATAATAAATACCTCAATTCTTAACGAGCTGGAGCGAAAGCGAACGGGGAGTTTAGTATTGACGGCATAATATGAACTCTTAGCGAATCGGAGCCGAAGGCGAACGAAACGTTCCCGCATCAAATATAAAAAATTTTTGATTCAGAAGGAATTTATGAAAGCGACTTCTTTCTCTTCGTGCCGGCTGTCTGACGTCTTTCATTGTATCCGAAAGAAAAACGGATATGCTATACCGCGCTTAAAAAACACAAAGAGGTGAATCTTTTGCAGGATAAACAGAAAAATATTCGCAATTTCAGCATTATCGCACATATCGACCACGGAAAAAGCACGCTTGCCGATCGTATGCTTGAACTGACAAGCGCCGTTGCAGGCCGTGAAATGGAAGAACAGCTTCTCGACAATATGGATATTGAGCGCGAACGCGGCATAACAATCAAGGCGCGGGCCGTCACCATCTGGTATCATGCCGACGACGGAGAGCTGTATCAGCTGAATTTGATCGACACCCCCGGCCACGTGGATTTTAACTATGAGGTTTCCCGTTCGCTTGCCGCATGCGAGGGCGCGATCCTTGTCGTAGACGCCTCTCAGGGGGTTGAAGCGCAGACGCTTGCGAATACTTATCTTGCAATCGATCATGATTTGGAGGTCGTGCCGGTTGTCAACAAGATCGACCTTCCTGCCGCCGATCCGGAGGCTGTCTGCCATGAGATTGAGGACGTCATCGGCATCCCTGCTATGGACGCGCCGCGCATCTCTGCAAAAACGGGTGTGAACATCAAGGCTGTGCTTGAAGCGGTGGTGCAGCAGATTCCCGCCCCTTCCGGGGACGAAGCGGCTCCCTTTAAGGCTCTGATTTTCGATTCTTATTACGACAGCTATAAGGGCGTTGTCGTCTATATCCGCGTAATGGACGGCGCTGTAAAAACCGGCGACGTCATCCGGATGATGGCTTCCGGCTCGGAATATACGGTAACAGAGCTTGGCTATATGGGCGCCAAAGCCGCACAGCCGCGTGACGTTTTGTCTGCCGGCGAGGTCGGGTATATCGCGGCAAGCATTAAGGACATCGGCGATACCCGTGTCGGCGACACCGTTACCTGCGCCGCACGTCCTGCGAAAGATCCACTTCCGGGTTACAAAAAGGTTAATCCGATGGTATTCTCCGGCATTTATCCGGCAGACGGCGCAAAGTATCCCGATTTGCGCGACGCGCTGATTAAGCTGCAATTAAACGATGCGTCTCTTACCTTTGAGCCGGAAACTTCCGTTGCGCTTGGATTTGGTTTCCGCTGCGGCTTTTTGGGGCTTTTGCATATGGAAATCATTCAGGAGCGCCTGGAACGTGAATTCCATTTGGATCTCATCACTACCGCCCCCTCCGTCGTATACCGTTTAACGCTTACGAGCGGCGAGACGATTATGATCGATAATCCGACAAACTATCCGGACGCCGTTTTAATCGCAGAAGCAGAGGAACCGTTTGTCAAAGCGAATATTCTCACGCCGAATGAATTCGTCGGCAATATCATGGAGCTGTGTCAGGACCGGCGTGGCATTTTTAAGGATATGAAGTATCTGGATACCACTCGCGTGGAAATGCACTATGACCTGCCGCTGAATGAGATTGTATATGATTTCTTTGACGCGTTAAAATCCCGGACAAGGGGTTATGCTTCCTTCGACTACGAGCTTACGGGCTTTGTGGCCTCAAAGCTTGTCAAGCTCGATATTCTTTTAAACGGCGAAGTGGTGGATGCGCTTTCCTTCATTGTGCATGCTGACAAGGCGTACCCGCGTGCCAGGCGGATTGCGGAAAAGCTTAAAGAGAACATTCCGCGCCAGCTCTTTGAGGTGCCGATTCAGGCCGCGATCGGCGGCAAGATCATTGCGCGCGAGACAGTCAAGGCGCTGCGCAAGGACGTTCTGGCAAAATGCTACGGCGGTGATATTACACGAAAGAAAAAGCTTTTGGAAAAGCAGAAAGAGGGCAAGAAGCGGATGCGCTCCCTTGGCAGCGTAGAGGTGCCGCAGGAGGCCTTTATGGCGGTGCTGAAGCTGGACGAATAAGCTCCGCAAACAGATAAAGCGCGCTCTGTATAGCAGAGCGCGCTTTTTATCTTACCACAATCTATTCCGCATAAGTCAGAATATTGCACAGCCCGTTGCCGCTGAAATAAATGTTCAGCGTGCTCTCGCCGGAGTTTTTCCGCTCCGTATAAACGGCGCGGACAGTTGAAAGCTGCGCAGTCGGCACATCCTGAATTTCCGTCTCCGTTTCATGCTCTCTGTAAAAGCTTTCTGCTCCCGCCCTATACTTCTCTAAAAGCTCCTCCGGCAGATCTGTCGTTTCAACTGTGCTGACGGAAGAATACGATTCTTCAAAGCCGACGGCGTCTGCGCTTTCATATGGGTCAGCGTCCGAACGAATATCCTCAAAGATTTCACTGCCGGAGCCCGTGGACGAAATGCGCTTTAATCTTGACTCCGTTGTTGCAGTTACCCCCTGCCTTTTCCATTCGTTGTCCAGCTCGCCGCATACATAGCGGAACGCATCCTCCGACGCTTCCTGCATCGTGACGGAAGCCGCCCAAAGCCGCAGCTCCTTCCGGTCGGCGGAAGGGCAAAAGACAAACTGAACCTTCGCCAGCTTTCCAAAGAGCAGGCCGTCCGCCGTATAATACACCTCATACCATATATCGCCCAGCGCGCCGTTTTCTCCTTTTTGAAAATCCGATTCATTTTTCCCGATCGCCCGAAAGACCTCCTCCGGCGTCATCATCCATTCCAAGCCCAGAAAATTCATTTCGCCGTAAGTCGTCCGGACATTTTTCACTGGGGAACACGAAGCCAAAAGGCAGACCGCCAGAAACAGAGCCGTTAAGGTATAAAGCTTTTTCATTTCGTTCGCCTCCCGTATTATGAAGCTATGCCGTCATCCGCCTCTTCATAGGGTACCAGATTGATCGTGATAAAATTGCCGTCTGATAGCTTAATGCCTGAATCTGCGTAAATGCCAGATGTCGACGCTGTCAGAGTATCCGAATAACTCGGATAAAAGCTGGTGCTTCCTGTTGCTAACGTGAATACCTGCCCGCCGGTCGGAGCAGAGTTATTAAAATAAAACGCTTCTCTCTTAAATGTACTTTTGTTGAGGCGATATGCATGAGATCCCGACGTTACCGTCGTTCCCGAGATTCCTGTTTTAGTAACAGTTGACTGTATCTTAGTCAAATTATAGGTATAATTTCGCGTTGTCCCCCGTACTGTATAGTACATGGTCAGATTCAGCGAATGACTTCCCCATGATTTCCCATGGGATGTAGAAGTCCCGCTATCCCTCGGCTCGGCAAGTTTCGTGATAGCATAATCTTTCTCTGTCATACCATCTGAATATTCTCTCACCTCCAGAAGCTGCACCGCCTCATATTCAATGAAATCCTCTGTTATCTTTTTTGCGTTCTGCCGTTCAGCAGTATCCTTAATATATGCAGTATTCGTATTGATTGCAGAAGAAAATAACACGCTGTATTCTTTTGCTAAAGCAGGAGCTTCCGCCTTTGCGTATCCTCCATTTGACATACAGCTTATCGCAAGGATAAAACTCAATATAAAACAGATTCTTTTTTTATTTCTATTGTCCCCTTTGAAACAAACTTTAGGAAAATATATCCTCTGGCTTTATTTTAGTTCAATCCTCTTCGTTTGTCAATATTCTTTTATATATTTATAAATATTTAATACAATAGGTTTTGCTTTTGAAGATTTCTATATAAAATAAGGGCACTGTCCACACGACAGTGCCCTTATCATTCTTAATGCACAAAGAAGAAATAGCTGATCAGCATAAACAGGCCGCCCACCACCAAAACCGCAGGTAAAAGAACCAGCAATGCCGCAATAATCATCGCAGGCAGATCCTTTTTTTCGAGCGGTGTTTTGGACAGCGTTTCTTTAAACTGGTCGGCGCTTTTCTTTTCATTGACCACCCGGTCAACCTTTTTTTGAAACAGCATACGCTCCTCCTGAGGAATCGGCTGCTTATTCAACAACGCTGTGATCGAGCGGATGATGGCATGCAACGAAATGACCTGGACGAAGCTCACGGAACTCCGGCGTCACGATTTTGCACTCTTCCGTACAATATTTGCAGCGCGTATGGAATTTGCAGCCCTTCGGCGGACGGATCGGACTTGGAATATCACCCTCCAGCGGAATGCTCTCTTTCCGGTTCTCGACGTCAGTCGTCGGAATAGCGAGCAGCAAAGCCTCCGTATACGGATGCAGCGGATGGTCGAATATCTCCTGCGACTCGGCAAGCTCTACCAGATTGCCAAGGTACATAACGCCGATACGGTCGCTGATATATTTGACAACGCTCAAGTCATGCGAAATGAAGAGGTATGTCAAATTCTCTTTTTCCTTAAGATCCTGCAAAAGATTGATAACCTGCGACTGGATTGAAACGTCAAGCGCAGAAACCGCTTCGTCACAGACCACAAACTTCGGCTTCATTGCAAGCGAACGCGCGATGCCGATGCGCTGGCGCTGGCCGCCGGAGAACTGGTGCGGATAGCGGTGAATCATATAAGGCGCTAATCCGCAGTCGTCCATGACCTTCATAACATAGTCCTGAATCCGCTCGTCGTTTTTCGTGAAAAAGCCGTGCGCCTGCGGACCCTCGCCGATAATTTGGCCGACTGTCATGCGCGGATTCAGCGAAGAGTAGGGATCCTGGAAAATGAGCTGCATATCGCTGCGGAGAACACGCATTTCCGGATATTTCAGCTTCGCAAGATCAATACCTGCGCTGCGAAGCGCTTCATATTTTGCAAAATCCGGATCGTCTGCATACTGCTTGCGCATTTCATCAATCTGCTCACGGATGGTATCCAGTTCCTCTTCCTTCTTAGCAAGCTCCGCCGCTTTTTCATCGATCTTTTTCTGAAGCTCGGCTGCTTTTGCTTTTACAGGAGCGGCGCTCTTTCCGTCCTTTTCGTATTTTTCCGCTTTTCCGTTATAATAATTCTGACGGATTTCCAAATTCTTTTTTTCCTCGCGGATACGACGGCGCTCGGAAGCCGCATTAAACTCCTTCATCAGGATCTGAGAAACTGGAGCAAGATCCTTTGCTACAACAAAACCGCCGATCAAATGCGCAAGATCCAGCATGCTGTCGTTTGCTTCTCTCACAACTTTTGCACGTTCGTCAGCCTTGTGGCGTTTCTCCTCCTCGGAAAGCTTCTCATATGAGGCGAGATATTCTTCCTTTTTCTTTTGCAGTGCAAGCATCTTATCGCGGTGCTGCGGCAGCTTCTGATATGTCTCCTTTACATATTGCGGCACAACATCGTCGAGCGTGCGGCCGAAATACATGGTCTTGCCTTCCGTCTGATGGTAAAGCTGAAGCAAAACGCGGCCAAAGGTGGACTTGCCACAGCCGGACTCGCCGACAAGACCAAGCGTCTCGCCTTCATAAATATCAACGGAAATCCCGTCGTTCGCCTTGACGTAAAGCTGTTCCTGACGAATTTTCTCTTTTTTAACCGGAAACCACTGCTTCAAATTTGAAATCTGAAGCAAAACTTTCTTATTCTGCATGACGCGCCTCCTTATCCGGATAGAAGCATCTGATCTGATGATTTTCTTCTATCTCCACAAGCTCTGGCTCTTCTTCGCGGCAGCGCTCTGTGCAGTATTTACAGCGCGGCGCAAACTTGCAGCCCTTCGGAAGATCCAGCGGATGCGGTACAGCACCCGGAATTGCCTCCAGACGGGTGCCTGCCGGCGTATCCAGACGCGGAATCGACGTCATAAGTCCCTCAGTATAAGGATGAGAATAACTGTTTTTACCGAAAATCGTATCAACCGTCGCCATTTCGACAACCTGACCGCAGTACATAACGGCTACATCGTCGGCCATTTCATTGATTACGCCAAGATCATGCGTAATAAACAGAATAGACGTCCCTTTTTCACGCTTCAGCTCATTCATCAAATGCAGAATCTGTGCCTGAATCGTAACGTCAAGCGCGGTGGTCGGTTCGTCCGCGATCAGAAGGCTCGGTTCGCAGGCCAGCGCCATTGCGATCATTACGCGCTGACGCATACCGCCGGAAAGCTGATGCGGATACTGCTTTGCAACCGCCTCCGGATTCGGAATTTTAACCGCAGCCAGCATTTCAACCGCTTTTGCCTTCGCTTCTTTCTTGCTCATGTGCTGATGCACAATATAGGACTCTGCAATCTGTTTTTCAATCGTAAAAACAGGGTTTAAGCTGGTCATCGGCTCCTGAAAGATAACCGAAATTTCATTGCCGCGGATCTTATACATCTCATCCATTGAGCAGTCCTTCAAATTCTGCCCTTTGAAAATGATGTCGCCGCCCGCAATATAGCCGTTGCCATCCAACAGTTTTAAAATACTCATGGCGGACACGCTCTTACCAGAGCCCGATTCACCGACAACGCCAAGCGTTTTGCCTGCTTCAACCTGATAGGAGACGCCGTTTACCGCCTTGACAATGCCGCGCTTCGTTTTAAAATACGTATGCAGGTCATGCAGCTCTAACAATGCCATAACTCATTCCTCCTATCTGTCGTTCGATCTTGGGTCGATCGCATCGCGCAGACCGTCACCAATCAGATTGATGCTGATTGTAGACAAGCTGAGTGCAAGCGACGGGAAGACCCAGCGCCACCAGTAGTTCTGAATAACGGTGGATGCCTGCGAGCCGTTTAACATATTGCCCCACGTCGGAGTCGGCTCAATTACGCCGAAGCCTAAGAAGGAGAGCGAAGATTCCGTCAGCATACATGCGGCGAATTCCAGCGTCGTATCAACGATAACAACCGTAATGACATTCGGAAGAATGTGCTTAAAAATGATGGCCAGCTCTTTGATACCCATCGCCTTCGCCGCCGTGACGAACTCTTTTTCACGCTCGGCCAATATCTGCGCGCGAACAAGGCGTGCAAGGCCTGGCCACGAAAGGACGCCTAAAATTACCATAATAACGGCAATACGCTGAATTTCCGAGAGGCTGTTTCCAACAATAGCCGACAAAATCATGGCAAAGGGCAAAAACGGGATAGAGGCGACAATTTCAGCAAAACGCATCAGAACATTGTCAACCTTTCCGCCGTAATAACCGGAAAGTCCGCCGATAATAACGCCGATGATAACAGAAATAATAACTGCGATAGCACCGATGGTCATCGTCATACGGCCGCCGGAAATCAAACGGGTGAACACATCACGGCCAAAGCCGTCCGTTCCCATCAGATAGCCCTTAAGACCAGCCATTACAACTGTTCCGTCCTCAGTAATCGCATAGCTCTGAAAATAGCCGTTTGAAATCGAAACTACATTCTCCGCCGAAATATCCGTCTGGCCGAAATTGTTGCGGCCCCACGCATAAACCTTCTTATCTTCTCCGATTGCGGTAAAATGATACCGGCCGGCTGAAAGCGTTGTGCACTGGCCTTGCAGCTCCTCCGGCACGTCAAAAGAGCCGTAGTCGGAAGAACCCCATGTATAAACCCGACCGTCCTCTGTCAAAGCAGCAACTGCCTTATCGGTTGCGGCAATATCGACGACTTTTCCCTGAATTTCCTCGGGAATACGCTGGAATACGTTATCCTTTGTCGCGAGACAGGCAACCGTTCCGTCGTCGAGAAGCGCCAACGCCGTTGTGCCGTTTGGTGCGATCTTCTGGATGCGGCCCTGGTATTGCTCCGGATTGATGTCGATCAGGTTTTCATTGCCCCAGTAATAGAGATAGCCGTCCTCTGTCAAAGCGAACGAAATCTGATAGCCTGCAACAATATCCTTAATATTGGTGACGTCCTCCATTTCCAGCGGAACCTTATCCAGACGCAGACGGTTGTAGCCCCATGTGTATACCTCGCCGTATTCACTCAGCGCCAGCACATGATTTAAGCCGGCAGAAACCTTTACGATCTTGTCCATCTTTTTCGGAACGTTTTTCAATTTGTCATCCATCTGTCCCCAAAGATAAACCTTGCCGTCCTTGTCGGTGCCGATGCCAAACGTACCGCCGCCGGCAATGTCTACGGCATTTCCGTTTTTCAGCTCGTTTGGCACAGACAGCATGGAGTAACCCGGCGCGATATTCTGCTGAGAGGAATCCGTATAAGTTACGTCCAGCGGAAAGAAAATCGGGAGAATAAAGCAGGAAAGAAAGATCACAAGAAATACAATCGTACCGAACATTGCAATCTTATTGGAACGGAAATTGCGCACAATCGTGCGGAACGGGCTTTGGATCTGCTCTTCTTCAAAAATGGAAAGCTCGCGCTTCCGGCCGAAGAGACGGCCGAAAAGGCTGCTGCCAAAGGAACCGGATTTTTTCTCGGGCTTTTGCTTGCTCATCGTCTCTCCTCCTGCCTTAAGAATTCAGCTTGACGCGCGGATCGACCACCATGTATGCAAGGTCCATCAGCAGGTTGCCTGCCAGCGTCAAAACAACGTAGAACATCTGCATTGCAAGCACTACCATAAAGTCGCGCTGCATCAGCGCGTCATAGAGCACCTTGCCGATGCCGTTCCACAGGAAAATGGTCTCAATAACAACCGATCCGGCAAAAACGCTTACAACCCAACCGGTCAGAATCGTAACAATTGGGATCAAAGCGTTGCGGAACGCATGAGAATAGATGACAACCTTTTCGCGAAGGCCCTTCGCACGCGCCGTGCGGATATAGTCTTCACGCAGCACGTCGATCATTGCCGCACGCACATAACGCGTAATGCCGCCAAGAGAGGCAAACGTCATAACCAGACACGGCAGCGCCATATGGTACATCTTGTCCATAAACATCTCAAAGCCGCTTCCCGTCATGCCCGCAGTATTCATGCCGGAAATCGGAAAGATTGGCAGCACTTTTGTAAACAGGAAGATAAAAATTAGCGCAATAACGAAGCTTGGCAGCGAATAGCCGATAACGGTTCCGACCTGAACGGTATTGTCCAATATACTGCCCTTTTTCACAGCCGTTATAATGCCTAAAGGTATGGTAATCAGGAAAACCAGAATCATGGACGCAATATTCAGCATAACCGTATTGCCGATCGGCGCCGCAACAATATCCGCGACCGGCCGGCGATACTGCGAGGAAAATCCGAAATCGCCGGTAAGCATATTGCCTATCCACTTTACATACTGCACCGGAACCGATTCGTTCAGGCCCAAACGCTCGCGCGCAGCCTGATACATTTGTTCATAGCGCTCTGGATCAACCGTCTGCTTGCTTGAGTCAATCATCATGCGTGCCGGATCGCCCGGAACACATTTGTAAATACCGAACATAATGATCGATACGATGAAAAAGACAAATACAAGGTACAACAGACGTTTCAAAATGTATTTGACCATACAATCACCTTTCCGTTTTTCCATCCAGCGGAATGGAAAACATTTTGATACGGCAAAAACCGCTGCTCGGACACGGCGCGATCTGCCTCTTAAAAGCTCCTGCATCCGATGACAGGGAATAGATTTATACACTCCCGTATGCGCCGGAGTGCATAAATGCGTTCCCTGTTTCGGGGAACACAAGCTAAAATCGTACCTATACAAGAAATAGGGCATTGTTCATGCCCTATTTCTTGTTGGTACGTTATAGCATCATTCCATAAATGGAATGACTTTCGTTTAAAGAGGAATTACTGATCCGCTTTCTCGATGTAAGAGTAAACAATTGCGCTCTCCCACTGCCACAGAGAATCCGGCTCATAGCCTTTGATCTTCGTGGAGTAGAAGTCGTGATACTCATCAGAGTACAGCGGAATATCCGGAAGCAGCTCGTTCCAGCGTTTCTGGAAGTTGACCCAAGCCTCTTCCCACTCTTCTTCGTTCTCGTACGGAATCTTCTTCATGTTTGCAGCGATGGTAGCCAGCTCTTCATCGTCGATGAAGTTGGTGTTCCATGTGCCCATGTAAGCCGGATCGTTCGAGTACTCATACCAGAGAGAAGAAATCGGAACAAAGCCAGTTGCGAGGTTGAACATGTTGTAAGTCGGCTCGTCGATGCCGATGCGGTACAGCTCGTTCAGCAGAACGCCAAACTCAACGGTGGTCGGGTTCAGCTTCATGCCAATCTTCGCCATTTCGCCCGGGAGCATTGTGTTCAGCAGGTCGGAAACCGGGTTGTTCGGGGTGTTCGCCCAGTTGATTTCACAAGCCATCAGCTCGCCGTCAACATTCTTATAACGAACGTCGTCTGTGCCTTCAACAAACTCATTGCCGTCCTTGTTGAGCGTCCAGCCATCGTCAATCAGAAGCTGTTTTGCCTTCTCAAGATCCTTGGAGTAGTTGTTGAGCTCTTTGTCCATCGTGTCCTTGTTCTTCTTGTATTCCGGAGTGGACAGGCCGTACATACCGTTTACAACTTTTGCATAGCCGCCGGAGTACTGTTTAGCGAACTCGTCACGGTCGAGGCAGTAAGCAATCGCCTGACGAACAGCCGCAAACTGAGTCGGGCCTACGTCGCAGGAGAATGCGATCTTGCCGTAGCCGGCACGATCATAAGAAGCGTACTCTGCTTTGCCTTCGTCGCAGACATCAAGACCAGCGTTGATGGAATCGCCGCCGGAAACGCCGCCGATCAAATCAACAGTGCCTGCTGCAAGCTCGTCCATCTCAGTCTCTGTGGTGACAGATTTCAGGATGAGTTTTGCGATAGACGGTTTTACGCCATCGTATGTGCCAAGATAGCTATCGTTGATAACCAGAACAGCCTGCTTGGTGGAATCGTCATAGCTGTCGAGCTGATACGGACCGTAGGTTACTTTCGGCAGATAACGATAGCCGTCGTTTGCGTTAACGGTTGTCTCCAGCAGCTCAGTGGTATAGTTATCAGAAATGGTAACGCCGTCTTCGCTGTCGGTAATGGTTACGTCCGGAGCGATGACATGCATCGGGAGCGGAGTAACAGAAGCATACGCAATGTCGTAGTGGAACGGAAGCTCCTCAGCAGTAATCGTGACGGAGAAGGTGTGGTCGTCGATCAGACGAACGCCCTTGAAGGTCTTGGTTGTGCCGTCGTGGAACTCAGCATATCCAACATAGCAGTTACCGTATGTAGATACGTCCTCAGCATCCAGTGCGTAGTATTCCGGAGAAGTGTGGAACAGAATGGAGAAGACATAGTCTTTCGCGGTAATCGCGGTCTTTTCCTCATCGTTCCATTTCAAATCGTCGCGGAGTTTGATGGTGAATGTTTTGGTACCGTCTTCGTTCTCTTCGGATTCAACGGATTTTGCAACAAATTCGTCAACCGCGAATTTGCCTTCTTTAGTGTAGGCGATCGGAGCACCACCGAAGATCAGAGTACGGATGGAGGCATTCTGCGCACCATTCGTCCAGCCGTCAAGCATGTTAGCGTCTAGGTCCGTAGTAGAACCGACAACAACCTGACCGCCGACTTCGTGCTGTGTAGCAGTTTTGCCGCCGCATGCTGCAAAAGCAAAAACCATTGCAAGCGCAAGCATGAGAGCCAGTACTTTTTTCATTATTAAAATCCCTCCTGTAGGTATTTGCCTTATTATATAATAAAAAATTCAAAAAATCAATCCGTCTCTGTTCAAAAATCAGAAAAAAACCGCGTTTTTTTATTGGAAAATGAATAATTTCTTGAAAGTTCATGCAACCTTATAAAATTAGTGTGTAAAAATTTTTAATTTTTAGACAGGTTGAGGTGTATTTCTTTCAAATTATAGAATGAAATTTGACTTCATTCTCCTGCTGTAGTATGATAGATAGAAATGACGGATCATAAATCCGTATAGTTTACAGAAATACGAAAGAGAGGTCTTCCCAATTGAAATTTTCCGAAATGCCTTATACCCGTCCGGATGAAAAAGCCGTCCTTGCGTCCATCGACGCACTCTGCGAAAAGCTTGATGCCGCCAAATCCGCTGACGAGCAATTCGCCTGCTATTTGGAGCTCGACAAAATCACCGTCGAGGTCGGAACACTCGGTTCCATCGCCTACGCTCGCAATACGATTGACACGCGCGACGAATTTTATGAGAAAGAACGCGAGTTCTTCGATGAGGTCTCGCCGCTCTTGAATGAAAAGCTTTTGGCTTTTGGCAAAAAGCTCTGCGCTTCCCCGTTTCGAAAGGAGCTGGAGAAAAAGATTCCGCCGCTTTGGTTTACAAACATGGAATTGCAGATGAAGGGCTTTTCTCCTGAAATTATTCCATTGATGCAGGAAGAGTCAAAGCTGGCTGCATCTTATCAGAAGCTCTATGCAAGCGCACAGGTCGATTTTGACGGCAAGAAGTGCACGATTCCGCAGCTTGCCGCATACAAGCAGAATCCGGACCGCGCTGTCCGCAAGGCCGCCTACGAGGCGGAGGGCGCTTTCTTTGACGCGCACCGCGAGGAGCTGGACGAAATCTACGACAAAATGGTTAAAAACCGCACGGAACAGGCGAAAAAGCTCGGCTTTGAAAACTACGTTCCGCTTGGCTATATCCGCATGGGCCGCAACTGCTACGGGCCGGAGGGCGTTGCAAACTTCCGCCGTCAGGTCATAGAGGATCTGGTTCCGCTGGTGAACAAGGTAAAGGCGGCGCAGGCACAGCGCGTCGGTCTTGCGGACGACTTTAAATTCTACGATGACCTTTTCACCTTCAAAGACGGCAACGCAACGCCGCAGGGCACGCCGGATGAGCTTCTGGCTGCCGCCAAAAAAATGTACACCGAAATGTCGCCGGAAACCGCTGAGTTTATCAAGGTCATGTTCGATAACGAGCTGTTCGACGTACTTTCCAAGGAGGGCAAGGCGCCGGGCGGATACTGCACCGATTTCCCGGCTTACGGCTGTCCGTTCATCTTCTCGAATTTTAACGGTACTTCGGGCGATGTGGACGTTTTGACGCATGAAGCCGGTCATGCTTTTGCATTCTATACCGCCGCAAAGGAAATCCCGCTGTCCGACCTCCGTTCTCCGTCGCTTGAAGCGTGTGAAACGCATTCCATGTCCATGGAATTTTTGACTTCGCCGTACCACAGCCTTTTCTTTAAGGAGCAAACCCCAAAATATGAGCTGTCACATGCTGAGGATGCGCTCTCGTTCATCCCTTATGGTACAATGGTTGACCATTTCCAGGAGATTGTCTACTCCAACCCGGATATGACGCCTGCGCAGCGCAACGAAACATGGGCTAACCTTGAAAAACAATACCGCCCGTATATCGACTTTGATAATCTGCCTTTCTATGGCCGCGGCGCGGGCTGGCAGCGTCAGCTCCATATTTACCTGAATCCGTTCTATTATATTGACTACTGCCTTGCACAGACGGTGGCGCTTCAATTCTTTGCACTGTTTTTAAACGATGCAAAGGCCGCATGGGAAAGATACCTTGCGTTCGTTCGTCTGGGCGGCACAAAAACCTTTATCGATTTGGTACACAGCGCCGGACTGCTCTCCCCGCTGGACAACGGCTGCTTAAAGAGCATCACCGAGACGATTGCCGCATGGCTCAACGCGCATCAACTTGCGTAACGTATCATGCAGCGTTAAAAAACACTCATAAAAAGGAGGGAACTGCCGTTTTGGAAGTTCCCTCCTTTTTATGAGTCTTCCTTTGTCTTCAACGCTTGCCATTCATCCTCCAGAATGGACATCAGAATATCGTCTGCGTAGCTTTCACCGTCACGGATGGCGTCACGCAGAACGCCCTCCCGTTTAAAGCCTGCTTTCAAATAAGCATGCTCCGCGCGTGGGTTAAAGGAAAATACATCCAGATACAGCCGGTGAAGCTTTAGCTCCCGAAAGGCAAAGTCGCGTGTTTCATGAATCATCCATGACCCGATGCCCTTACCGCGCGCCTTCGAAGAAAAGATGCCAATCCGAAAATTCGCACTGCGCGTTTCCCTGTCAATCTCACTCAGCACGCTTTCGCCGGCAATCGTACCGTCCGGCGCGATCAGCAAAAAGAACCGGCGCTCCTCCGCTTCGACGCAATGGAGGAAAAACGGCACAACCTCCTCGCGTGCAAACGCCGGTTTGCAGCCGGTCAGCCTCGCGACCTCCGGATCAAGCGGACAGTAATTCTGCGCATAATATTCCTCCGCATCCTCTGCACGCGCCGGACGCATGGTAAAGCCGTCTTTGTAAAAGGCAGGCTCCTGCCTGTACATGCAAATTCTCTCCTTCTTTTGTTGAATCCCTGCAAAAGCATATGACGTCATAAACGCCATATGCAAAAGAGGGACGGTTCCAAAGAACCGTCCCTCTTTCCATTTACAGTTTGTCCGTCAGCAAACGATTAGCCGATTGCTTTGGAAACAACGCCAGAACCAACCGTACGGCCGCCCTCACGAATAGCGAAACGCAGACCTTCCTCGATTGCAATCGGGGTGATCAGTTTGACTTTCATGTTGATGTTATCGCCCGGCATAGCCATTTCAGCGCCTTCCAGCTCGATGGTGCCAGTAACGTCCGTTGTTCTGAAATAGAACTGCGGTCTATAGTTGTTAAAGAACGGAGTATGACGACCGCCCTCATCTTTGGTCAGAACGTAAACCTGGCCCTCAAACTCGGTCATCGGATGGATGGAACCCGGTTTAGCCAGAACCTGACCGCGCTCGATCTCGTTTCTCTGAACGCCGCGGAGCAGTGCGCCGACGTTGTCGCCAGCCTCTGCGTAGTCGAGAGTCTTGCGGAACATCTCCATAGAAGTAACAACGACTTTTCTTCTCTCTTCGGTGAGACCGATGAGTTCAACCTCGTCGCCGGTGTTCAGCTTACCGCGCTCAACACGACCGGTAGCAACCGTACCACGACCGGAAATGGTCATAACGTCCTCAACCGGCATCAGGA
>ERZ857480.47836-NODE-73978-length-16254-cov-12.6796_pt1 | contig 16254 bp, 8 predicted proteins | sample MGYA00519767_ERZ857480 | MGnify/ENA primary metagenome ERZ857480 (study PRJEB31778, sample SAMEA3449210) | human gut metagenome | biome: human gut; feature: human-associated habitat; material: faeces | place: United Kingdom | collected 2010/2012 ...
GCACTCGGCATCATTCTGAATCTTTCCGGTCTTGCCGCCGGTGCCGCAACGATCGGCTGCTGCTGCAACATGGTCGGATTCGCGGTTGCAAGTTATCGGGAAAACAAATTCGGCGGCCTTGTCGCACAGGGTCTTGGAACCTCGATGCTTCAGGTGCCGAACATCATGCGTCATCCGCTGATCTGGCTGCCCGTCATCTTCTCGAGTGCGATTTTAGGACCCGTCTCCACGATCCTCGCCAATATGCAGAATAATGCAACGGGAAGCGGCATGGGTTCCGCAGGTCTTGTCGGACAGATCACAACGTATCAGACGATGATCGCTTACGATGATCCGAAGCTCGTCATCATCAAAATTATTCTGCTCCACTTCGTGCTTCCGGCTGTGATCACCTTGTTCTTCTCAGAGGTATTCCGCAAGGCAAACCTGATCAAATCCGGCGATATGGCTTTGAATCTGTAATCTGTATTTTTAAAAGGGAATGGAACTGCGCATCCGGCAGCTCCATTCCCTTTTTTATCCACATTTCTCTTCTGATTTTTTCTGTTTTTACACCGTTTCTTCTGCGTTTTCCGCATTTTCCACTGCCGCGGCCAATTCAGCTTCCGCTGCCGCTTCTTCTGTCTCCGTTTCTTTCCCCGGCCGCACGCGGTGTGCCTCTACCATTGGCTCAATGGTCTGTGCCATCAGCAGATGGATCATGTCAAGGCTCCGCTCGCGGAACCGCGACGGCAGAAGCGGCGCGATCGCCACATCCGTCACGAGGGATTCAAGGCCCTCGATAATCAGATCCTTGCCCGGCGTCTCATTCCACTCCAGTCTGATCCGCTCGAAATCACGCTGGAAAATGATTTTGACCTTCCGTCTTGCGGCCTCTTCCAGAAATGCAAACTCAAGCTTCAGCACCAGTTCGCCGTCTTCATTCTCCGCAAACTGTCCCGTCGTTCCGAGCAGATACGATTCCTCGTTTTCCACCCATTCTACAACTTTGGACCCCGTAAGACCGATCGCAATGCGCTGTGTTTTTTCTCCCTCGGTCAGCTCGACAAAGAAACGGCCTTTTTCATAGAAGAAACCGATGCGGCGGATGCCGTCGGAAAAGTTGTTGTGGAAGACCTGCAGCGTCAGCGGAAACATGCCGACATGCGTGTCCTCCATTTTATATTCTTTTCCGTGCAGAAGCTGCGCCATGTCGATCTGACGCGGTGTTCCGCTGTTCCGCGGCCCAGGTGTTCTCCGCTTCCAGCCGCCGCGCAGGATTCTTCCCGGTGTCTCTTTCGCGCCCTCCAGATCACGGCAGGTCTGCACCAGCTTCTGATATGCCATCGGGCTTTCCGCCTCGCCGGATTTCAGCTCTGCACCAAATTCCGCGCCGAAATACTTCCGCACAATGTCGAGCATCTCACACGTCTGGAACAGCTCGTTGCTGCCCGCATTCGTCACAATCACCACGCCGGTATCCGGGTAACCGAGTACGTTCTGCCCCAGCATGCCATTGAACGCAAAGCTGCCCGGCCGCTCCTCCATCCAGACCTGGTAACCATAGCCATATTTTCCCATCTTTTCCGGCGGTGTCGCATGAACGGAGGTGGACGCTGCGACCCATTCCGCCGGGACGATCTGTTTTCCTTCGAATTTTCCGCCGTTCACGTACATCACCCCGAGCTTGGCCGCGTCCTCCGGGCACAGGAAGAGGCCCCAGCCGCCTTTCGTAATCCCTGCCGGGCAGCTCTCCCAGAAGACTTTCCGGATGCCAAGAGGCTCAAACAGACGCGGCCGCAGGTAATCTACCATTTTCATGCCGGTGCGCTCCTGTATGATTGCAGACAGCAGATACGTGTTCATACTGTTGTACTCAAACGCTTCGCCCGGCGTTCCCTTGACCGGCGCATTTAAGAAGCTGTCCACCCAGTCGTTGCCGGAAACAACGCCCATCTCATTGAACTGTACGCCGCTCTTCATCGTCAGAAGATGCTCCACGGTCAGATTCGGGCGCAGGATCTTCTGCAGCAGACCATTTCGTTTTTCAAAAATATCATAGACGTTCTCGTCCAGGGAAAGTTTTCCTTCACTGATCAGAAAACCGACCGCCATGCCGGTGATGCTCTTGCACATCGAATACGTCGCGTGCCAGATGCCGCTGCGGTATGGGGCGAAATTGCATTCGCAGATGACCTGTCCGTTCCGCAGGACCAGCAGGTGATGCATGTCCGTATGGCGGGCGGCGGCGAGCTCACGAAGCATCTGCGTCAGCTTTTCCGAGGAGATTCCCTCACTCTCCGGCGTCACACGCGGAAAATATGTCTCCGGAGATGCAAAATCCCCGAACGCTTCCTTCTGCGGCGCAAAGTCCGTCTTTCCCATATGTCCTGTCGTCCCACTCATAAATCCCCAGATCATTTCCATTGCGGTTAACTGTTCTTTCGCTGCCATGTACGATGCCTCCTGTCTCATGCGGTTGGATTTCCCTGTTTTTCCAGTTTTCCTCATTATATCCAGATTCCTTGAAAATCGCAATGCTTCTTCTGATAAAAAAGAACCGACATAGAAATCTGTATTTCGATTTCTGCCGGTTCTTTTCCGTGTATGATTTTTTTATTTTACTTTAGCTTACTCATTCCAGAGTTTCATACGCTCCTGATAATTCTGTGTGATAACTTTTTCTACATCTTCCAGTCCTGCGTCATTCATTTCGGAAATCATCTTGTCGTACTCTTCCATTGCCGCATCGTGGCTGTCTGCATTCACAATCTTCGGATATTCCTGATCGTAGATATCCTGGATTTTCTGCCATTTCAAGCCATCCGGAGTGCTTCCTGCCGGGGTAAGGCCTGTAAACTCTGCGGTATCCCATCTGTCGTTCTCACCAAAGTGATTCATAGCCACCTGCCGGGTCTCTTTTACTTTATACTGTGTTACATCGTATGGAGTTCCGTCTGTACCATTTCCGTTCTTTACAAACCAGGTCCATTTGCGGACGCCGGTATCCAGTTGTGTTTTGTCAAAATCCGTCTGGAATCCTTCAATCAGATCATCGTTCGGAACGTGTTTTCCATCTTCCATATTCCAGTTGGTTCCCTCAATACCCCACATCAGAAGATACTGTCCTTCTTCGCTTGCAAGGTAGTTGATCATCTTCATGGCTGCTTCCGGATTTTTACAATTCTTGGTGATCGCGATTGCATCCCAGCCAAGTGTACTTCTTCCGGAGTAAGTAGTTTCATCTGCGCTGATTCCGTTTCCAAGGATTTTATAGGAATAGAATTTTGCATCTTCTCCTACAGAAGAAGCAAGTGCTGTATTTGCTGCATCGGTATCCCAGTAGGAAGCAAAGGTACTGAATACGTTGCCTGCAGACAGTTTCTGCGTCCACTGATTTTTCTTGTTGACAACCCACTCTTTGTCCAGAAGGCCTTCGGTATACAGTTCATTGGCAAAGGACATCATCTCTTTGAAGTTTGGTGCTTTGGCAACATGTTCCAGATTGTCCCCATCCTGATAATATGTTTTCAGACCATACATTCCTTTTAATGTTCCATCGTAGTTTTTGGATTCTGCATCAAAGGTAATGGCAATACTCTCTTTTCCGTCAATGGTCGGATGAAGTTCTTTGAATTTCTTACAAATGTCAATATACTCTTCCTGTGTAAATGGCTCATCGCTGTCTGCGCGGTCTTTTCCAACGATTTCGCACAGATAATCATAGCGCATCAGAACACCGGCTACCGGATCCGGATCTTCTCCGTACCAGTTATTCAGATAGTAATTCTTTCCATCGGTATAACGACTCTTGTTTAAGGTTTCCCCGTACATCTCTTTTACATCCGGGCCGTACTCATCGATCAGATCATTCAACGGAAGCAGTGCGCCTGCCTCAATGTAACGGTTTACAATATCATTTCCACGATCCATCAGGACGATATCCGGGTAATTCTGACCGGTCAGCATCAGGTTCAATTTTTCCAGCGGATCTCCGGTTGGATTTTCTACCTGAATTTTGACACCTGTTTTTTCCTCAATTGCTTTTGCAACTGGATCATCAAAGGTATTGCTTCCGGAGTTTTTGTCAAAGATAGAAATCGTAACTCCGTCTGTTGATACCTCGCCCGATGCAGATGATGCACTGCCGGATGCAGTACTTGATGATGTACTGCCATTTGATCCGCATCCTGCAAGCATTCCCGCTGCCATCAGGACACTCATCGCCATTGCGATACTTTTTTTGAATTTCATTTTCTTTTCCTCCTTCTATCATCAGCTCTTTACAGATCCGAGCATGATTCCTTTAACAAAATATTTCTGAATAAACGGATAAACCATGATAATCGGAATGGTCGCAATCATCGTAGCAGCCATTCGAATGCTGTCCGGTGTAATGGTCTGTGACGCCTGATTTGCCGCCTGGTTCGCTGATGCAGTCTGATACTGATTCAGAATTTCAACCAAAATGGACTGCATTGTTTTTAAAGACTGTGCATTCGTAAACAAATATGCATCGAACCAAGAATTCCAATGGGTAATTGCAACAAACAGTGCAATGGTCATAATAATCGGCTTGGACAATGGAATTACCATTTTAAAGAAAACTGTCAGATCGTTTGCTCCGTCAATTTTCGCCGATTCAAAAATCTCTGCCGGCATTCCCTCTATATAATTCTTTACCAGAATCATATTATAAACACTTACCAGGTTCGGGAAAATAAATACAATGAAATTATTCAGCATTCCAAGGCTCTTTAATACCATATAATACGGAACCATTCCGCCGCCAAAATACATGGTGAAGATAAAGAACAGGTTCAGCTGTTTCCGGAACAGCAGCTCTTTTCTGGAAAGCACATAGGCAAGTGCTGTCGTGACAAGGACCGCCAGCGGTGTACCAATTGCAGTACGAAGTACAGTGATCAGAATGCCATGCAAAAATGTGGCACGTCCCAGAATATCTTTATAGCTTGCCAGACTCAGTTTTCTCGGCAGAAAGTAGAGCCCGCCGCGCAGTGCATCGGTTGCATCGTTAATGGATACCACAAAAATGTTCCAGAACGGATACACACAGATCACAGTAACTAACACCAGAAAAACCACTTTGAAAATATCAAGAAACCAGTCACTGGCACAACGTTTTCTTTTGATTTTAATTGCTTTTTCTCTCATTTTCCTTCCTCCTAAAACAGTGCCGTATTATCATCACTGAATTTCTTCGAAAGTGCATTTGCACTGATGACCAGAATGAAGGAGACTGCGGACTTAAAGAATCCTACTGCAGTACCGTAAGAATACATTCCGTTTTTCAGACCATAGCGGTATGCATACGTATCAAGTACATCAGAATAATTTAAAATAGCATCATTAGACATCAACAGCTGCTGCTCATATCCTGTATTCAGAACACCTCCGATTGCCAGAATCAGAAGAATCATAATGGTCGGCTTTAATGCCGGAAGTGTGATATGCAGAATCTTCTGCATTCTCGTCGCACCATCCACATCCGCTGCTTCATACATATCCTGGCTGATGCCGGAGATTGCCGCCATATAGATAATCGCATTGTATCCAAGTACCTTCCACGCATTTGCGATCGCGATGATCCACCAGAAATATGGTCCTTTCTGGAAAAACAGAATCGACTCATCGGTTAATCCGAGGAATTTTAACAGATTGTTGATGACGCCGTCTGAAGAAAGGAATGTAAGGAAAATGTTTGCCGCAATAACCCAGGAAATAAAATAGGGAATATAAGATGCGGTCTGTACAAATTTCTTTGCCTTCTGGTTTCGAACTTCATTCAGGCAAAGCGCCAGAATGATTGGCAACGGGAATGAGAATAACAGTGTCAGTAAGCTGGTTGCCAGTGTGTTTCTCATGATTTTTGTGAAATCTGTGGAAAAGAAATACTTGAACCAGTCAAGACCGACAAACTGCGAATTCACCATATCCGCAAAATAGCCGCTACCCTGCGGCGTGTAGTTGATGAAGGACATATACAGTCCTGTCATTGGTGCATAGCAGATCAGAATGACCCATACCAACGATGGAAGCAGCAGTAAAAACAGATATTTCTGTTTCCAGAACCGTTCCGCGAGGCTTTTTTTGTGCTTTGCATGCACGTTTTCTTTTTTCATGCCTTCTCCTTCTTTCTTCTTTTTGTTCATCTTGTACACTCTTGCTGTCTATGTTTCCATTCTAATGGATAGTCTGTCCTGCAACAATCTCACTTTTTTATGATTTCTATCTCGATTTAACGGAGTTTTATAATTCTCTTTTTTATTCTGTTGTTTTCTTACGATTTCTGTCAATATCTAACGAAACAGAAACCGGCTGACGGGCAAAATCACCTTTATCAGCCGGTTTCTGTTTCCTCTTCTATGCAAACAATGCGAAGTTATTTCTGCTTTGTTTGATTTTTTATTCGTTTACTGGAATTCTGACAGAAACTGTCGTTCCATATCCTTCCTGGCTTTCTATTCGGACACCATAATTCTCTCCATAAGCCAGACGAACCCTGTTTGCAACATTTCTCAGTCCATATCCTTCCTCTGAGCGCCGCAGAGAACTTCGCAGTTTAATCAGTTTTTCCGCCTCGATTCCACATCCATCATCTGTCACCTGGAATACCACATCCCTTTCTTCTTTTTGAATTCTGACCGCAATGTGGAGAACTTCTTCCTCTTTTCTCGCATGGTGAATGGCATTTTCAACCAGCGGCTGCAGAAGAAGTTTAATGGTTCGATATGTCAGTACTTCTCTTGCAATCTCATACTCCACCTGTACGCTGTCCCGAAAACGCATCTGCTGGATTTTCAGATAGCTCTGCAGCAGTTCCACTTCTTCCTGGATGGAAAGCACCTGTTTTCCCTTATTCAGGGAAATCCGATAGAAGCTGGACAAATTTTTGACCGCCTGCATCGTCTGTTTTCCACCTTCCCGCATCGCCAGTGCTGAAATAACCGCAAGTGCATTGTAAAGAAAGTGCGGATTGATCTGTTCCTGCAGCAAATTCAGTTCGCTCGTCTGAATCCGGATTTTCTTTTCGTAATTTTCCCGAATTAGCTCCTGAATCTGATCACTGAGCTGATTAAACGCCAGCCCGATCTGTCCGATCTCATCTTCTCCCATATTTTCCAGACGGTAATCAAATTCTCCCTGTCCCATCCGTTTTGCTGCATACACCACTTTCTGCACCCGCATGGAAATCCATCTTGTGTAACAGATAATGCAGAGAAATACCATAGCCGCGCTGCAGAGGATCAGGAACAGCATCCTTCTTGAAACAGCTTTTGCGTCTTTTAAAACCGTCTCCTTATCCGAAATCACAAGAATTTTTGTTCCGAAAACTCCGCTCTGGACATTTCCGATTTTTGAAATGCCGTCACGCTCAAACTCAATCTGCGCTTTCTGCTCCAGATCCTCTTCCGGCATTCTGGTCCGGATCGGAAGGCCTGCCATTTCCGCTTCGGAAGCAGCCAGAATATATCCTTTTTGATCCACCAGATAAATTTCATCGGTGGAATTTATTGTTTCGAGGAGGGGCTGTATCTGCTGATTTTCAATCTGTAACGACAGTACGCTCTTCATCCCGCCCTGTGGATAAAAATTCATCAGACGATTCATATGAAATGCTTTTCCGTCTCCAGATGTCCCACAGAATACCGTTTCCCCTATCGCATCAAATGTCAGCACACATTCCCTCCGATCTAGATCCTGCATGGAATAAAAATAATAATTATCCTGCGGAAGCGTTTCATTGTTGCTGTAAAAACAGATTTTGTAAATTCCTGCATTCATCAGACAGATTTCGCTGAGCTTCTTATCAATATAGTAAAACATATCTTCATAAGAATCGTTGCTGTAATCCTGAAACAAATATCCGCTCAGCATCTGATCCACATACAGCACATCCAGAATTGTTTCGTAAGGCTCGACCATCGTAGAAAAATTTTTTTCAATTCGTTCTGCTTCCTGTTCTGCACTCTGATATGCTTCAGTAAGAAGCACATTCCTTGTTTTTCCATAACTGTACCAGGTAACACACAGCATTGGAATCAGTGCCAGTACCAGATAGCCGATCACCAGTTTAAACTGAAAACTCCGATTTTTATACCATTTTACGATATTCATTTGGTGTCACTCCAAATCTTTTCTGAAAAACAACGCCAAAGTAAGAAACATTTTCATATCCAACCGCCAGACTCACTTCCCGTACTTTATTTTTCTTATTCTTTAACAGTTCCGCCGCCCTCTGCAGACGCATTTCCGTATTGTATTCCAAAATCGTTTTTCCTGTTGCCTCTTTAAACAGGCTCCTCAGATAATTCGGAGACAAACCGACCTCCGTAGCCAGCTTCTCGATATCTGCGCTTTCCGAGCAGTGCTCCTGAAGATATGTTTTTACCTGATAAACGGCATAGTAATTTGGATTTTGATTCTGTTCTTCAAAAAATGCCAACATCCGTTCCAGATACTGCTTCATCTTTTCCCGCATCTGATAACTGTTGTTTACTTCAAAAATTTCATTTTCTCTCAAAATTTTTTCTGCTTCCATCCAGTTTTCCAGCAGTTCATCGCTCAAAACAAGACGGTTCCATAGATACATATAGAGATTGTAAACTTCTCCCGCAAATGTTTTCGGCGCAAGCCCCTTTAGCTGTTGAAAATAATCTTTCATGGTCTGCAGCGTTTCCTGCTTTTTCCCGTTGCTGACCAGACGACAGATTTCTTCTCTCCGCTCCTTCTGTTCCCGGAAATGATATGCTTTTTCCTCTTCCGTTTCTTTTTCATCTGCACAGAAAAGTTCCGGTGGATCCATATGAAATGCCAGAACACAACAGTTCCGAAGTTTTTCCGCCTTTTCGTACAGGCAGTCAGCTGTCCATGCTCCACTGCACCATCCAACGGCTCTCGGTGCGTCTTCTTTCAAATCATTCCAGATCTGAAATGCCGTATCTTTCACCGACAGATACCCCGCCAGCAGCAGAATGCTGATCCGTTCCGTTTTGCTGATGTAACGGATGCCCTTGTATTTTTCCTGAATTTGGCTACAGATGTTTTCTTCCGTTTTTCCATAAACCGCTATGATTCCAAACCTGCACTCTTCCAGTTCTTCTCCAAATACACCACGGAAATTTTTCCGTAAAAGCTCTGTTTCCTGTTTTTCCCGCAAAGCCATTTCCAGCAACTGCTTCGCCGCCGTTTTCCGCGACCAGTCTGCTATCTCACTTTTCTCCAGTTCACTTCTCACTTTTTTCAGACATGCTTCTACTTCTTCAATCGTAAACGGCTTTAAAAGGTAATCCACGGCATTCACCTGAAAAGCGGAATGGATATAGGAAAAATCATCATATCCTGTCAGAAAAACAATTTTGCATGGATATCCCCGGCGTACGATCGTCTCTGCCAGTTCAATTCCACTCATTCCTGGCATCTGAATATCCGTAATCACAATATCTGCCATATTTTCTTCCAGGCACTCCAGTGCCCTTCTGCCATTGCGCGCGGTAAATACTCTGGAAATCCCGTTCTTTTTCCAGTCAATATAATCCCGCAATGTCTCCAGTTCAATTTCTTCATCTTCTACAAGAAGAACGCGATACATTTTCTCCCTCCTGTTTCCAGTTGCTCCTGCAGTTTTCTTCTCCTGCTGCTTTTCATTTCTGTCTTTTTACTGCAGAAGTTCAATCATATACGCCTCATACGGCTGTAACTTCCACACTTCTTTTGTGAGACTTTCTGTATCATTATGAATCAGAACCGTTCCTTTTGTCAAATCATATCGGGCTTTCATCTCTGCCGCGGTATCCCGGAAATTGCAGAGCACAATCAGCTTTTTCTCTCCCAGATTTCTCTCATAAGCAAAAATATCCGGATTTTCTTCCTCAATCAGACGGAAATCCCCATAAACAAGAGTGTCATTTTTCCTACGCAGCGCAATTAGTTTTTGATAGAAATAGAAGAGGGAATCCGGATTTTTTCTGCTGTTTTCCACATTGATCTCCTCGTAATTCTGATTTTCCGCCATCCACGGTGTTCCCGCTGTAAATCCGGCGTGTTTTTCCGCATTCCACTGCATTGGCGTCCGCGCATGGTCCCGGCTGTTCCGTGCAAGATAGGTACGAATTTTTTCTTCCTCCCAGCCTTCTTTTTTACGGTCTTCGGCAAAATTTACAGACTCGATATCCTGATAGTCCTCGATCCGAAGCCCTGACACATTTGTCATACCGATTTCTTCCCCCTGGTAAATATAAGGAGTTCCTTTCATCCCATGGAGAAGGACAGCCAACATTTTTGCTGATTTTTCCCGATACGGTTCCCTGTCATTTCCAAAGCGCGATACGACACGCGGAAAATCATGGTTTCCCCAGAACAGGCTGTTCCATCCTTTTTCTTCCAGTCCCGTCTGCCATTTTTCAAAGAGCTGCTTCAGTTGCGGCAGCGTATACGGTTTCGGATCCCAGTTTCCACTTCGGATGCCGTCGATTCCCATCAGTTCAAACTGAAAAATCATACTGAGCTCCTGGCTTTCCGGATCAGAATACTGCTGTGCCATTTCTACCGTAGCACCTCCGGTTTCCCCCACTGTCAGGATCTGTTCTGATTTTCCATACGTATTCTGATTCATTTCCATTAAGTATGTATGAATCTGCTCTGAATGAGTATCATTTCCTCCATGTCCATCTTTTACAATATTGTCAATTGCATCCAGCCGGAAACCACGGATCCCTTTATCCATCCAGAACTGGATCATCCGGTACAGCTCTTTCCGAAGCGACGGATTTTTCCAGTTCAGATCCGGCTGCATTACACTGAAACTGTGATAATAATATTCCTGAACTTCCGGCACCCATTCCCAGGTGCTTCCTCCAAAGAATGCTCCGCCGCCTTCTGGCGGCTGCTCCTTCGTTCCTTCCTTCCAGATGTAAAAATCATGGTATTTACTGTTTCGATCCTTTCTGGCTTCCAGGAACCATGGGTGCAGATGGGAACTATGATTTAAAACAAGATCCATCATGACCACAATTTCCCGCTTTTCACAGGCTGCGATCAGTTCTTCCAGCTCTTCCATTGTGCCCGCTTCTTCCATTACTTTATAATAGTCACTGACATCATATCCATTGTCATAATTAGGAGAATCGTTAAAAGGCGAAAGCCAGATGGCTCCAACACCAAGCTCCTGCAGATAGTCCAGCTTCTGCAGAATCCCTCCAAAATCGCCGATGCCGTCTCCGTTGCTGTCACAGAAGCTTCTGGTGTAAATCTGATATACGGTTAAGCTATGCCACCACTCTCTTTTCATTTTCTGTCCTCTCTTTCTTTTTTCCTATAAGAGCAGTATAATGATATTATCTTATATTTTCTAACCTGATTTTCGTATTTAATGAAAGGATTTTGACTTTTATGAAAAAAGAACGTTCAAAAGAGCTCTTTTCTCCTGAATCTTGTTCCCCTGTTCTTTCTGGCGGAATCCGGGATTTTACCGTGCATGGAACCGAACCTGTTCCGCTCCATATCTATCATCAGGATTATGCGCATGGCGGGCTCTCTGTTCCTTTTCACTGGCATAAAGAATTAGAATGGATCTGGGTTGAAAAAGGTACTCTCACTCTGACACTGAAAACTGAAACCCGGACAATTTCCGAAGGTACTTTTCTTTTCATCAACAGTCACGAACTGCATCAGCTCTGCAGCATTGGAACTACCCCTTCGGTTCACCATGCCCTTGTATTTCTCCCAGAAATTCTCTCATGTGCCTATCTGGATTCCTGTGAAGCAGACTGGATTCGTCCGCTGCTCTCTCATCAACTGCTTCTTCCGGCTTTTCCATTGGAAGAGCTTTCTGCTGCTGAAGCCTCCTCTCAGACACAGAAAACATTTGTACTGACATTATCTGAGCTTTTCCAGGAAATCCTGTATGCATACGATACCAAACCCATCGGCTGGTTTCTTCTGATCAAAAGTGACATGTATCGGATTCTTGCACTTCTGGCGCAATACCAGCTTTTTCTTCATCCGGAACCCCTCTGCACTCGTAAAAAAGAAAGATCTGATCAGTGTAAAAAACTCTTACGTTATATTCAGGATAACTATGATTCCAAAATTCGTCTTTCAGATCTTGCTGCTATACTCAATATGAATCCACAATATTTTTGTCGTTTCTTCAAAACGCACTTTCACACAACGCCTATTTCCTATATCAACCAGTACCGCGTAACCCAAGCCGCAGATCTTCTTACCGGCAGCTCGCTTTCTATCTTGGAAATTGCTCTGGATACCGGATTTGAAAGCCCCAGCTATTTTGCCAGCATTTTCCGCCGGACTTTTGGTATGTCACCGGAAGAATATCGAAAAGCCATGCCCTGACCCGGCAAATTTTTCTGTTCCCTTTTTATATCTACGCAAAGATAAATCACTTTCTTACACAGCGAAACATCAAATTTTTTCCTTCTGAATGCACGGCAACACAAATCTCAAAAATTTTTGATTTTTTTTCAAAAAACACTTGCCAAACTCGTTTTCTTATGATAATATACTACTTGTCGCTGAGCAAAAATCACGGCAGACAAATCAAAAACTTCGGCTCCGTGGTCAAGCGGTTAAGACATCGCCCTTTCACGGCGGTAACACGGGTTCGATTCCCGTCGGAGTCATATGGCGTCGTAGCCAAGTGGTAAGGCAATGGTCTGCAACACCAGTATCCACCGGTTCAAATCCGGTCGACGCCTCTATTTTCCCGGAAACAGATGGTTTCCGGGATTTTTCTTTTTCAAAATTATTTCAAAAAAGCTGCCGGTTCTGTTTGCTTCGGCAGCTTTTTTGAAAATATCATTTTTTTAATTTTCTTTTTCTTTCACATAGTCTTCATACACATACGCCGTTTTTCCCTCATACGAAATCTTGTACCATCCATTCTCTTTTCCGAGCATTTCCACTTCTTCCCCTGTCGTCAGAGCTCCGAGGACCTGGCTTGTGCTGATGTTGGGTTCCGTGCGTACATTGACCGGGGAGATACAGGTGACTGTTTTCTTTCCTTTCTGCTTTTTCACGCCATCCGAATTGTTTTCTGCTTCCAGCGCACTTTTCTGCTCCTGACAGGCTGTATGAAGTGTTTCTGTCAGCAGCTCATTGTCCGGAAACTGCAGAGACTCCAGCATTTCCTGCACGGTTTGCTGCGTATCGCTGCTGTTGTTTCCTTTTTTCCATATGATCTGATACCCCTCATTCTCCGTTTTCACCCCGCAGAAAAATGCGGTCGGAATCTGCAGGGAATTTTTAACCCAGAAACGATAAAAGAAACTCTCTTTACTTTTTCCTTCGTTAACTGTTTTCACCACAAAATCACTGATGCTGTTTTCCCCGGTTATTTCATTTGGATAGAGCAGTTTTTCAGCACTCTCTTCATTCTCCGGAAAATCCATCAGCACCACTTTTGCCATTCCTTCCCGGTACGATATTTCAAGGCTTTCACCATCTTCCGATACAAAACTACACTGGATTTTCTCATCTTTTGTTACATTCCAGCCTTCTGGAAGGGTGACTGCAATGTTTTGATAGGTAGAAAGAAAATTTTTTTCACCATCTTCTGACTCATTCTGAACACTGGATGTCTTTTGAGCGACAACCGATGGATTCTCTTTTTCCGCCTGCTGATTTCCACATCCCGTTATCACGATAGCTGTCATCAGAAGAACGGCTAAACAGTTTTTTCTGTTTCTCATGTACGATTTCCTTTCCTGTCAAAAAATTTCTTGCGTTTATTATATCATAACCATTTTTCCACTGTAAAGAGTGCGTTCCTTCCCTTCTACTTTGATTTTTTAGTATAAAAAATCTCCAACCAGATTGAGGTTCCCCCGCAAACCCGGTTGAAGATTTTTCTTATCTTTTATTATTCTACTTCTGTAAACTCCACGCGGATACTCTCATACTCTTTCAGCACCTGATGCAGGGTCAGACCCGCACGGTTCCAGGTACGGCCAAGGCGGACTTCCTGGTCCAGGCTGCAGCGGTACAGCTTATCCTCTGCAAGACCGCACACTTTCGTGTGAACCGGAAGCATATTTCCTTCTGCGTCAGTCTTTACGATCGTAAGCAGTGCGCGGCTCTGATCCTTTGCCACGAACTCCCATGCCATGAAATCCTGTTTTTTCAGTCCGGTCAGACGGTAATACAGGCCTTCGTGTGTGAGCTCGTAATATTCATGCATCGCAGCAACCTGCTCTTTTACCATCTCTTTTTCTTCCTCTGAAATCTTATTCAGATCCATCTCATATCCAAAGCTTCCTGCCAGCGCCACATCGCCTCTTGTCCGGAACGGTGTCACACGGCCGGTCTGATGGTTCGGGCATACAGAAACGTGGGAACCAACGGTACTGATCGGGTAGAAGAACGAGCTTCCGTACTGGATAGAAAGACGGTTGATCGCATCGGTATTATCACTGCACCAGATCTGCGGGGAGTAATACATCATACCGGCATCATATCGTCCGCCGCCTCCGCTGCAGCCCTCAAGCAGCAGATCCGGGCATGCGGCAAGGAAACGCTCGAGCAGATCATAAACGCCGAGTACGTAGCGGTGATACAGCTCCCCGTTTCTGTTCTGAGCTGCCACATGGCTGTAAACATCGCAGACGCTGCGGTTCATATCCCATTTGACATAATCGATCTTTGCATCATGAACAATGGTTGTCAGACGCTCCAGCAGATACTCACGCACATCCTCACGCGTCATATCAAGTACAAGCTGATTTCTGCTGTGATTCGGCACACGGCCAGGAATTGCAAACGCCCAATCCGGATGTGCACGGTAAAGATCACTGTCCTCGGAAATCATCTCCGGCTCAAACCAGAGACCGAATTTCATGCCCATCCTATGGATTTTTTCTGCAAGCTGCGCCATGGAGCCGTTCATCTTTTTCTCGTTGACGAACCAGTCGCCGAGGCCACTGTTATCATCCTCTCGTTTTCCAAACCAGCCATCGTCAAGCACCAGCATCTCAATGCCAAGCTTTTGCGCCTGCTCTGCAATTTTCAGAATTTTTTCTTCGTTGAAATCAAAATAGGTTGCTTCCCAGTTGTTGATCAGAATCGGTCGTTTGGCATGCTTGTATGCGCCGCGGCAGATATGCTCGCGGATGATCTCATGATACTGCTGTGACAGTTTGGTAAGGCCGGTTCCGGAATAGCTTAAGATTGCCTGCGGGGTATCGAACGCCTCTCCTTTTTCCAGATGGAAGCAGAAATTGGTCGGATGAATACCCATCTGAAAACGGGTCTGATTTTTCTGATCCTTCTGTGCTGCCGCAACAAAGTTTCCGCTGTAAACGAGGCATGCGCCGATGCAGGAACCGTGTGTCTCACCCGCACCCTCCTCGCAGAGGATCACAGCCGGATTGTAATGATGGCTCGATGTACCACGGGTGCTTCCGATCTCGACTTTTGCATGCTGCACCGGAATCCGCTCCGCCGTACGCTCCATCGCATGACGACCTGAGAAATAGATCATCTCATAATTTTCATACATCAGATCCATGCTGAATGACAGCATTTTTTCCAGCTCAATCGCCGTTTCTCCGTGATTTTCGAGTCTTGCCGCTCTCGTAATTACATTTTCATTTTCAAATACACCGTAAAACAGCTTCAGCACAATATCGGAAGCCTTCTCCGTCATTGTAATAACAAGAGTCTCACCTTTTTCTTCCTCTGTATCGTACAGCGCCGGCATTCCGGGAATAGCATAGGAATGATCCAGAATTTCGAACGAATCGAAACGAAAATCTGCTGCAAAGCTGCCGTCCGCGTGGCGGATATCAATCATATCATCACGGAAATCACCGACACCACTTCCCGGAATTTCCTGCGGAAGTGTATCAAGAGAATATTTCCGGTTAGGGCCTGCTTCCTCCGGATTTCCTGCAAATCCCATATCCGTACAGAAAATCAGACCGGAAAGATTTTCCTCACCGATTTTTTCTCCATAGTAGAGATGCAGAAGCACATTTTTGTCATCTGCGAACATCTGGTAACTACTGTCTTTTGTCTGGAGGGTAAATAACCGTCCATTTTCACTTACTTTGATTGCCATGATTTCCTCCTCCTGCGGCATCTTGCAGTATCCTGCAAAACACGATATAATTTTACTGATATTTCGGAATCTCATCCTTTTGTGACATTCCGGCTTTTCTGATGATTCATTTTGTGAGGTATACTTATGGAAACTTCCTGGACACTTCCCGTCCAAAAGCATAAATTTTCGGATCTTTA
>ERZ857480.69420-NODE-107482-length-16237-cov-5.0000_pt1 | contig 16237 bp, 15 predicted proteins | sample MGYA00519767_ERZ857480 | MGnify/ENA primary metagenome ERZ857480 (study PRJEB31778, sample SAMEA3449210) | human gut metagenome | biome: human gut; feature: human-associated habitat; material: faeces | place: United Kingdom | collected 2010/2012 ...
CCATTTGTCCAAGGAACTGCCTTGCATAGGAGGAAAGACTCTCCATATAGCGCCGCTGGCCGTCTGCAAAAATGGTATCGAATGCAAGCGATGATTTGCCTGAACCGGACAGGCCGGTAAACACAATGAGCTTATCGCGCGGCAGCTCCAAATCAACGTTTTTCAGATTGTTTTCTCTTGCGCCTTTGATGACAATTTTTTCAATACCCATAAAACTCCTTTACATCTCCTGCAACTTTGCAATCTTATCGCGCAGATATGCCGCATGTTCAAACTCCAGAAGCTTCGCAGCCGCTTTCATCTCCGCAGTTAATTTCTTAATAAGCGCTTCGCGCTCCGATTTTTTCATTTTGCGCGCCTTAATCATACGGACATCCGTCTCGTCCTTTTTGGAGATTTCAATGACGTCGCGTACATCCTTCTTTATCGTCTGCGGGATAATGCCGTGCTCCTCATTGTATGCCATCTGTATGGCACGGCGGCGCTCCGTCTCACGAATTGCACGTTCCATCGATCCGGTCACTGAATCCGCATACATGATAACGCGGCCGTTCGCATTGCGCGCCGCACGGCCAATGGTCTGGATAAGCGAGGTCTCTGAACGGAGAAATCCTTCCTTATCCGCATCCAAAATACAGACGAGCGAAACCTCCGGTATATCGAGGCCCTCGCGCAGCAGATTGATGCCGACTAATACGTCGAACTGATCCATACGCAAATCACGGATAATTTCCATACGCTCAATGGTATCGATGTCGTGATGCAAATAACGCACGCGCACGTCCATTCCTTCCAGATAGGCGGTTAAATCCTCCGCCATCTTTTTGGTAAGTGTCGTGACAAGCACCTTTTCCTTTTTCTCGGTGGTCGCGCGGATTTCAAACAGCAGATCCTCGATCTGGCCTTCGACCGGCTTCACCACTACCTCCGGATCAACAAGTCCGGTCGGACGGATAACCTGCTCGACCGTCTGGGTGCTGTTTTCCTTTTCATAGTCGCCCGGCGTTGCGCTGACATAAATGATTTGATTCGTTTTTTCCTTGAATTCGTCAAAGTTGAGCGGACGGTTGTCGTAAGCGGACGGAAGGCGAAAGCCGTAATCGATCAGCGTTTTCTTTCGCGCATTGTCGCCGAAATACATCCCACGCACCTGAGGAATTGTCACATGCGACTCGTCCACAATCAGCAGATAATCCTTTGGAAAGTGATCCAAAAGCGTATAAGGCGTGCTGCCCGGCTCTCTGCGCGCCATAATCCGCGAATAGTTCTCAATGCCCTTGCATGTTCCGATTTCCTGTAGCATCTCCATATCATAGCGCGTCCGCTGCTCAATTCGCTGTGCTTCCAGATACATTTGATTATCCTTAAAATACTTCACGCGCGTTTCAAGCTCTTCTTCGATTTCCTGAAGCGCCTCGTGCATTTTATCCGGCGGTACAATGTAATGAGAAGCGGGATAGATCGCAATATGCTCGACAACACTTTTTACCTCGCCGGTCAGCGGATTTATTTCACTGATCCGGTCAATTTCATCCCCGAAAAACTCAACGCGGATCGCCGTTTCAAACGCATAGGCCGGATAAATCTCCACCACGTCGCCGCGCACCCGAATTTTGTTTCGGATAAAGTTAATATCGTTTCGCTCATACTGAATGCCGACAAGTCGGCGCAGAAGCGTATCACGTTCCATCGCCATGCCCGGACGCAGCGATACCACCATCGTTCGGTAATCAATCGGACTGCCCAGAGAATAAATACAGGACACGCTTGAAACGATGATGACGTCGCGCCGCTCTGCCAGAGAAGAAGTAGCGGAGTGACGAAGCTTATCGATCTCATCGTTGATGGCGCTGTCCTTTTCAATATAGGTATCGGTATTCGGGATATACGCCTCCGGCTGATAATAGTCGTAGTAGGACACAAAGTACTCGACCGCATTCTCCGGAAAAAATTCTTTAAATTCAGAGCAGAGCTGTGCCGCCAGTATTTTATTATGCGCCAGCACCAGTGTCGGCCGGTTGATCTTTTGGATAACGTTCGCCATCGTAAAAGTTTTGCCGGAACCGGTTACGCCCAGCAAAACCTGCCCGTTGTCCCCATGCTCAAGCCCTTTAACCAGCGCATCAATCGCCTGCGGCTGATCGCCGGTCGGCTGGTAGGGCGCTACCAGCTTAAACGCCTTCTGTTCCTCCATAGAATCCCTCCCTTTCAAAAAAGCTGCCGCGCATTTGTCTGCAACATCGCTTGCGAACGCCAAGAAAGAACAATCGTTTGCTTTGTCTATCTTACTACAATACGATATTTTTGTCAATATACCGGACGGCATCATCACATAAGAAAAGCGGAATGCTGAACCCTTCTCAGCCGTATGTACTGCTTTCTTTCAAACATCATTTTATTCCGTGTATAAAAACCACTTACTACAGTAAGTGGTTTCGCTTCATGCCGATGATTTTTTCAGCAGGAATATACGATTTGTCTGATCCGCCTGAGCAAAAAAAGCCGTCATTTCCCGCTCTATCGCAAAAAGAGACGACAATTGTATCCGCCATTTCTCTGTCGAATAATTCAAAAGATAAAGCCCATCATCCAGAAAATCGCCTGAAACAATCCGGATATGAAAACGGTCGATCTCTTCTTTGCTCAGATACGGATTAAGCTTAACCAAAACCCGGCCGCCCGGCTTCAGTACGCGGAAGGACTCGCCGATCAGCTTCTTCGAATCTTCCGGCGTGAGGTTATCCAGAATATTAGAAAGGATGATCGCATCAAAGGATGCAGCCGCAATTTCGTGAAACCGCTCAATTCCGCCGCGAAGAAAGGAATACTGCCCGGTCGCCGCCTGTTCAGACGATCGCTTTGCCGCATGAATGCCCGCCGCAGAAAGATCGATTCCAACGTGGCGTTTCGTTCCGCGCAGCGCGCATAAAAACAGCAGGATACCGTTTCCGCAGCCAAAATCAAGGACAGATGAAGTTTTTTCGCATAACCAATCAAGCGCTTCATTTAAAGCCGGTATACCGGTGTCCGGCGAAGCGGGCACGCAGCATCCGGCCTCTTCAAAAATTCGATCCCATTGCCGGACGCACTTATCATACAACTCGTTCATTCCGCAGTTTTCTCCCAATCACAGCCGGTATTCCCGCCAACAGACACCCGTTAATAAATCCTTCCAGCAAACCAGACCGTCCTCCAGCGTCATATAGCCATGCGGGCTGTTCTCTTTGGGAATGGAAACCGAGCCGGGATTCAGATACAGCATATCGTCCGCTTCCTCACAGGCTGGTATATGCGTATGCCCATGCAGCAGCACATCTCCCGTTTTGTGCGGAGGCAATGCCGAAGTATTATAATGATGCCCATGCGTTGCAAAAATCAGGCGTCCGCCGGAAAACAGCAGGCAGCTTTCCGAAAGCACCGAAAAATCAAGCACCATCTGGTCAACCTCAGCCTCACAATTTCCCCTGACGCATATCAGCTCATTTTTCATCTCATTCAGCATGGCGATCACCTTTTTAGGAGCATAGTCCCGCGGAAGGTCGTTGCGGGGCCCATGATACAGCAGATCGCCTAACAGCAAAAGCCGATCCGCCCGCTCAATACGATACGCTTCGATCATTTTTTCACAATAATACGCCGATCCATGAATGTCGGACGCAATCATCCATTTCATAAATATAACGCTCCGTTCTGCTGCTGTATATTCGAATATTTTTATTTTATCACAAAGCATAAAGCGCCGCAACTCGACAAGCATATGAAAATATGATATGATAAGAGCACTTGCCCTGAAGTGAGGTGATCAGCATTGGAGGAAACAACCTGTCTGTTGTGTGAACAGAAGGCGGCCGAAACGCTTATATACAATGGATTTCGTATTCCGGTTTGTGCGGAACACCGCAATTTTCTGGAATCCTTTTACGACGTGTTCAGCGAGCTGATTGATTCTCAAAAAGAAATGTGCTTTTCACCGGACAAAAAGCCCGACGATTTCCGCAATCTGCTGGCCATGCAAAAACTGCAAATGCTGGTGTTCACCGATGAGATACTGCTGAAGGAAATATATGAATCCTGGAGCGGGAACGACTTTCGCAGTTAAAAGACAGCCTTGACAAGCGCGGCGCATTTCGCTATAATATTGAAACAGGACGGGGTATGGCGCAGCTGGTAGCGCGCTTGACTGGGGGTCAAGAGGCCGCGTGTTCAAGTCACGTTACTCCGACCAGACTGAGTCTGGACGCAATCCGCGTTCAGACTCTTTCTTTTTGCTTGAAGCATAGCGCTCGCGCCGAAAAAATATTTCTTTACAGTCCTTAGACAAGTTAAAAATCCCGTGAACGTCGATAAATACGGCGCTCACGGGATTTTCGCTTTCTGCTTTTGCAGCATGAAACTGCGCGTAAATCATCGCAAAAAATTAGTGCTAAATACAAGTCATAATTACGTTTTATTGCGATAAACAATAAAACAGCCGGATCAAATCCGGCTGCTTTTGTTATATTAGATCGAATGTGTTTATACGCCTATTCCCGGCTGAACTCTGCCAAAGACAAGCCCTTATTGTGGTCAAGAGCCCACTGGATTCCCCATGAATTGGAGAACAATAGCAAATGATTTCCCTTTAAATCCTGAATACGCTTGGTATCGGAGGTCAAGTTCAGCTCTTTTGGGTCAAGATCGTGATTTTCGATCCATCGAATATATTGAAACGGCAAGTCCTGCCGCCGGATCTCCACATTGTACTCGTTTTTCAGGCGATATTCCAGAACTTCAAACTGCAAAACGCCAACTACGCCGACAATGACCCGCTCCATGCCGCCGGACTCCGGCTCCTGAAAAATCTGAATGGCGCCCTCCTGTGCAATCTGGGACGTACCTTTGACAAACTGTTTACGCTTTAACGTATCAATCTGCTCCACCACAGCGAAATGCTCCGGTGCAAATGTCGGAATTCCCTCAAATTGCATTTTACTGCCCGGCGCGCATACCGTATCGCCGATTGAAAAAATACCCGGATCAAAAACGCCGATAATATCGCCCGCATATGCTTCATCCACAACCTCGCGCTCCTGCGCCATCATCTGCTGCGGCTGTGAGAGCTTCATCTTCTTGTTTTCCTGCACATGAAGCACTTCCATGCCCTTTTCAAACTTCCCAGAGCAAATCCGCATAAAGGCGATTCTGTCGCGATGCGCTTTATTCATATTGGCCTGAATTTTAAAAACAAAGGCCGAAAAATCATTCTCTACGGGATCAACCAATCCAACGTCCGCTGTTCGCGGCAGCGGCGGCGTTGTCATGCGGAGAAAGTCCTCCAAAAACGGTTCGACGCCAAAGTTGGTCAGCGCAGAACCAAAAAAGACAGGAGTCAGCTTGCCGCGGTCAACCAGGCTCTGATCAAAATCCGCGCCGGCGCCGTCCAAAAGCTCGACGTCATCCCGTAAAACGCCGCAAAGCTCCTCTCCCAATACCTGCGGCAAATCAGGCGCCTCAAGTGTAAGCTCGCGCGCCTCCACCTCTCGCTGGCCGTTATTCGCGGTAAACGCAAGAATCTCCCGCTTGCTGCGGTCGAACACTCCCTTAAAATCCCGACCCGATCCGATCGGCCAGTTTACAGGATAGGTATCAATGCCAAGCTCCTCCTCAATCTCCTCCAGAAGGTCGAACGGATTGCGTGCTTCTCTGTCCATCTTATTGATAAAGGTAAAAATCGGAATATGCCGCATTGTGCAGACCTTAAACAGCTTTCGCGTCTGATTTTCAACGCCTTTCGACGCATCGATTACCATGACCGCCGAATCCGCCGCCATCAGCGTGCGGTAGGTGTCTTCTGAAAAGTCCTGATGTCCGGGCGTGTCCAGAATATTGATGCAGTATCCCTCGTAATGGAACTGCAATACGGAAGAAGTGACAGAAATACCTCTCTGCTTTTCGATTTCCATCCAGTCAGATACGGCATGCTTCGCCGTTTTCTTTCCCTTTACTGATCCGGCTAACTGAATCGCACCGCCGTACAGCAAAAATTTCTCCGTCAGCGTTGTTTTGCCGGCATCCGGATGCGATATGATGGCAAACGTGCGTCTTTTCTTAATTTCCTGCTCAATGGTAGCCACGTTTTTTCTCCTTTTCTCCACTATTCTCATAATTTATTATCGTACCATAAACCGTGAAAACAATCAATACTCGCAAAACTATTTTGCTTTTTCTTGCATCCCGTCTTTGCTGTGCGTATCGTCCATACCCGATATTTTCATTGTACATCACATGATACTTGACAAATCGGACAACAAACGATATGCTTTTCCGCAGAAGGAAGGAGAAATCATGATGCAAGAAAAACTCATTGAACAGCAAAAGCACTTTATCAACCTGCGCCTCGGAACGTTTATTCATTTCAACAGCGCTACTTTTCAATTTAATCACGGCCCCGTCGAAGACTGGGAGTATGGATGCGAAAACTTCGGCGAGCCGCGGAAATATCCTTTTTCTCCAAAAGACTGGAATCCTGCCGCGCTCGACTGTAAAAGCTGGGCCAAAGCCGCCAAAGCCGCGGGCTGTCGGTTCGCAGCTCTGACCACCAAGCACCATGAGGGATTTGCGCTCTGGCCCTCTGCCTATACGGAGCACTGTGTAAAAAACGGTGCTGTCAAAACAGACGTTGTCGCAGAATATCTAAAAGCCTTCCGTGCTGAGGGGATCGAGGCTGGTTTATACTTTTCCATTCTGGATCTTACGCACGGCATCGGAAAACGCTCCTGCACCGAAGAACAAAAAAACTTTATCAAGGATCAACTTCGCGAGCTTTTAACCCGATATGGAGAAATTCCATTCCTTATTACGGATGGATGGAACGCCTCCGGATGGGGCGGCCCTACTTACGACATGCTGTCCTTTGATGAGATTAACCGTTTTGTGAAGTCGCTGCAGCCGGACTGTATGCTGATGAATATCGGCTGTTCTGACGGTGTAAACGGAACCGACGTCGTTTTCTATGAAAACTCTGCCGGACAAGAGGCTGACAGCAGCTTCTGCGGCCCCGGTGTTTCCTGCAACAAACTGACGAAAACATGGTTCTGGCGTGAGGACGATCCGAATGCAGAACTGACCTCCGCACAATGGGCCGTCCAAAAAGCGCAGGACTATTTCCCAATGAATATCAATTTCATGCTCAACCTCTCTCCGAATACAGAAGGACGCCTGGATCAAAACCTGGTGAACCGCTTTGAAGAAATCGGCAGGCAAATAAAGTTTCCCGCACCGCTTGCGTCAATTCCACAGGGCTGGCAAATGCGTACTAAAACATTATAAGGATTAATTACATATTGAATGAGCGCATCCAAATAGGATGCGCTTTTTTCTTTTCCCAAAGATGTTTGAGCCGAATAGTGAATTTAATACTTATGTTTTTTAACCTATTACAATAATAAACAATACACATTTATAAAGTTAAGCATCGAATGTAATTCCATTACTTGCTATAGTTGAATTACAAATTATAGCAGGAGGAATTTTTATGACATTAGAACTTTACATTGGTTTGACAATCCGCCGCAGAAGAGAAGAACTTGGCTTGTCACAGGCGGAACTGTCCGCGCTCGCCAACATTACAGACGCAACACTTTCCAACATCGAAAACGGACAGCACGGCGGCCGGCTTTATACCGTTGCTGTGCTTTTTGTCTGCCTTGATCTTGATTTAAATCTGATCTCCAAATTGGCTTTTGAAACGCTCCGTAATGATGAACGCTATCAAATCGAAAAGGAGCGTCTTTTACGCAGTAAGCCGGATCTGAAATTGCCCTGACAAGTTACATATTTCTGAGAGAAAAGCGATTGTATTTTACAGTCGCTTTTTGCATGCAGTCTGATTCTTCGTCACATGCAGTATGAATTAGACGGATTCCCTCATATTCTGTACATGGACGAGTCAATTGAAACCCAATATTTTACAGATAAATCCCTTTAATTTGAGATGTTATTGGCGATAATGCTCGATAAAAGTTGCATTTTATATACATTCCAAAAATATTTTTCGAAATTCGACATTCCTCGACTTTTATTCCAGTTTACTCTATAGATTAGAAACTTCTTTTACCCTAGGATTATGGTGAAGGAGGTTTTATATCATGCATACAAAATATGTTGGAACCATTATCAAATAACGGAGAAAGGAGAAACAAATCTCACAGGAAAGTCTTGCAGCGTACTGCAAAGTATCAAAACAGACCATATCCAATATTGAAAACGGCGAAGCCGAAACATCGTATATCATTTTCCTGCGAATCTGTAATTTCATAGAGATTGATCCGCAGGACATCATGCATCTGATTGAGATGCTCGACATGCTCCATGCAGAGGCTCTTCCGGAATAACTGACAGAGATTATTTTCCAAAATACTCGCAGAAGATTGAAAAAAGCAATCCCATATCAAAATATCCGCAGCAGGAGACATGCTGCTTAAGCCATTGTTACTTCAGAGTAATAACAGATTTTTAATTATACTACCATACCTTTTATATCTTGTAAACTCTCTGAGCAGAAAAGTTGTCTCTGTATTTGACAAAAGCCTTCAGAATGGACTCGAAAAGCGGCAGAAGTACTATTTTTTGTACCAATAATATGAACAAACCGTTGCAAAAACGCAAACGGTATGTTATCATAAAAATGAAATAGCCGGTATGCTTGTCTGCGTTATCGGCTTTCGCTGTTTTTAAAGGATATTTTAAAGGAGTGGAAAATTTGGAAAAAATCTTTAAACTCAAGGCAAACGGCACGAATGTCAAAACCGAGATTATGGCCGGTATTACGACCTTTCTCGCAATGGCATATATTCTTGCTGTTAACCCGTCCATGCTCGGCGCTGCTGGAATGGACACACAGGGCGTCTTTCTGGCAACCGCGCTTTCCGCAGCGATCGCCACGCTTTTAATGGCGTTCCTTGCGAATTACCCTATCGCGCTTGCCTCCGGCATGGGCTTAAACGCATATTTTGCGTACACGATTTGCCTCAGTGAAATGAAAGATGTTGAAAACGCATGGCAGATTGCACTGACTGCAATACTTGTGGAAGGCGTTATCTTCATTCTGCTTTCAATCTTCAAATTCCGCGAAACACTGGTAAATCAAATCCCGGCGAACTTAAAGTATGGCATTACTGCCGGCATCGGCCTGTTCATCACCTTCATCGGCTTGCAGAATGCCGATATTGCCAAGTCTGACGCTTCGACGCTGGTTGCGCTCGGCGATCTTGCAACTCCGCAGGTTGCACTCGCCTTAATCGGCGTCGTTCTGATCGGCATTATGCTGTACTACAATGTAAAAGGCGCAATCCTCTGGGGCATTCTTGCAACATGGGTATTGGGCATTATTGCAGAGCTTTGCGGCTGGTATGTTCCGAATCCGGACGCCGGCGTATATTCGCTGATCCCGTCCATTTCCGGCATCGGCGACTTTATCCCGAACTTCGGCGCTCTGGGAAATACGGCGTTTAAGTTCGACTTCAGCTACATGGTCAACAATGTTCTCCAGTTTGCTGTCATCGTATTTGCTTTCCTGTTTGTCGATCTCTTCGACACGGTTGGCACCCTGATCGGCGTTGCAAGCAAGGGCAATCTGCTCGACAAAGAAGGCAAACTGCCGCGCGTCGGCCGCGCCTTAATGTCCGACGCTGTCGGTACGGTTGTCGGCGCATGCCTTGGTACATCCACCGTTACGAGCTATGTTGAAAGCTCTGCCGGCGTTGCAGAAGGCGGCCGTACTGGCCTGACCTCCGCTACAACGGCTGTTATGTTCATTCTTGCCATCTTCCTGTGGCCGATCTTCAGCGTCATTCCGGGCTTTGCAACGGCTCCGGCTCTGATTGTTGTTGGTCTCTTCATGATGTCAAACGTCCTGAAGATGAAATTTGAGGGCGATATGGCAGACGTTCTGGGTGGATTTGTTGCCATCATTATGATGCCGTTCACCTATTCTATTGCAAACGGTATCATGTTCGGTATGCTGACATGGGTTATTCTGAAAGTATGCAAGGGCAAGATCAAAGAAATCCATCCAGTAATGTGGGTGGTGTTCGCACTCTTCATACTGCGTATTATTTCAATTGTTGTTCCAGCGCTGCACTGATACGCATGGTTTTCTTCGTTCTCTGATTCAGCCTTTAAAGACAGCAAAACGGAGCGGGAATTTCCCGCTCCGTTTTTCTTTCGATCAATCATCAAAGTTCATGCTTGACAAAATATATTCAAACAAGTATACTGAATTTAAATGCTGTGATAAGAACAAGTAGCGGTTTGTCTAAGGCCTTCAGAGAGCATCCGGTCGGTGCAAGGATGCAGGCGGGCAGATTTGCGAATACCTCTTTGAGCTGTGGGAAGGAAACGATTTTTGGAGTAAGTCCCGCCGGGTACGCCCGTTAATGCGTTGGTCTCTCGCCTGAACAAAACGGCAGGCGGCAGACAAAGAGGCCGTGTCCGTGAGGACATGGTAAACTGAGGTGGTAACGCGAACAATTCGCCCTCTGTTCTGTACAGGCAGAGGGCTTTTCATTTTCCCGACGGCTTGTACAAAAGGAATGCACAGCAAAGAAAGGAAAGATTACAATGACCGTTTTTGAAGAACTGCGCCGCCGCGGACTGATCGCACAGGCGACGCACGAAGACCAGATCGAAGAGCTTTTAAATAAGGAGCCCGTGACGTTTTATATCGGCTTTGACGCGACAGCGGACAGCCTGCATGTGGGACACTTTTTACAGCTTGTCGTCATGAAGCACATGCAAAACGCCGGGCACCGCCCAATTGCGCTTTTAGGAACTGGTACGACAATGATCGGCGACCCGACCGGCAAAACCGATATGCGCAAAATGCTGACCGTGGAGGAAATTGATCATAACGCGGAGTGCTTCAGAAAGCAGATGAGCCGCTTTATCGACTTTTCGGAAGGCAAGGCGATCATCGCACGCAACGGCGACTGGCTCAAAAATATGAACTATATCGAATTTCTGCGCGACGTCGGCGTTCACTTCTCTGTCAACAAAATGCTGACCGCAGAATGTGTCAAAAGCCGTTTGGAACGCGGCCTCACTTTCCTTGAGTTCAACTATATGCTGATGCAGTCCTACGACTTTTTGCATTTAAACCGCGAATATGGCTGTAAGCTGGAGCTGGGCGGCGACGACCAGTGGAGCAACATTCTGGGCGGCGTTGATCTTGTTCGACGCGTGCAGGAGCAGCAGGTCTATGGCATGACCTTCACACTGCTAACCACCAAGGAAGGCAAGAAGATGGGCAAGACCGAGAAGGGCGCGCTGTGGCTTGATCCGGACAAAACCTCGCCCTATGATTTTTATCAGTACTGGCGCAATGTCGCAGATGACGACGTCATCAACTGCATGAAGCTGATTACCTTCGTCCCGATTGAAGAGATTGAGGAAATGGAGCATCTTGAGGGACACGAACTGAATCCGGTGAAGGAGCGTTTGGCCTATGAAGTTACCAGCATGGTGCACGGCGAAGAGGAAGCAAAAAAGGCGCAGGCCGCAGCAAAATCCCTGTTTGTAAAGGGTTCAGACGATGCAAACATGCCCTCCACCACACTTGCAGAAGAAGATCTCACAAATGATGAAATCGGTGTGCTGACGCTTCTTGTCAAAACCAAGCTTGCCCCCTCCAACGCGGAAGCAAGGCGTCTTGTTCAGGGCGGCGGTGTTTCAATTGACGACAAAAAGGTTGATGATCCGAAGCAGACGATCTCAGCCGATACGCTGCGCACGGGCATTGTCATCAAAAAAGGCAAAAAGATTTTTCACAAAGCAACGCTTGCATAACAAGTCCATGAAAGTGTATTGGAAGCAGTAAAATAATATGACAGAAGCCGCCCAAAGAATCTCTTTGGGCGGCTTTCTATAGCTAAAGCTTTGTTATTCGCTAAGGCATGCATCGAATATCTCCGCGCACTGCATGGTGTCGCAGTGCGGAATTACGTCGCTTTCAATCTTTCCTTTCTCAATGCAGGACACCATCTCTCGGATCTCGTACTGAAAACCATTGTCGCGGCGTTCATAGAATTCTTCGGCAAGCCCGTTGTCATCATAGCGCATGCAGCGTTCGCTGTAATGCGGGTCGGGAATTTTGATTCGCCCCTTTGTTCCGCAGATTTGCAGGGACTGCTCAACATTTGTAAGGATGGTCGCCTGCAAGCTTGCAATGCAGCCGTCAAAGCAAAGTGTGATAACGTCGACCGTATCCACCCCGTTTTTGTCCCGCAAAATCTGTCCGGTGTAAGAGCGGATCGGCTTTCCGATCAGATAGGAGGTAATTTCAATCGCATAGACGGAAATATCGAACATCGCTCCCCCGCCCAACGCCTTGGAACGCATTCTTCCGTTTTCATCCGGAGAAGATGCAAACCCAATCATAAAATGAGCCATATTCACATCGCCGATCAGTCCCGCGTCAATCCATTCCTTCGCTTTCCGGATAGCTGGAAGAAAACGCGACCACATTGCTTCCATACAGAAAAGCTGTTTCTTTTCAGCAAGGGCAAAAACCTCTGCCGCCTGTTGTTTTGTCATGGCAAAGGCTTTTTCGCACAGCACATGCTTGCCTGCGGAAAGCGCCTGTATCATGTTTTCATGATGAAAATTATGAGTTGTCGCCACATACACTCCGTCGATATCATCCCTCGCAAGCATTTCCTCATACGACGCATAATAATCCGGTATATTGTTTTTTTCAGCAAAAACCTTTGCTTTGCCGGGCGTGCGGGATGCAACAGCCGCAACCTCCGCACAGCCGGAGCGCTTTACCGCATCACAGAACTGCGACGCAATATTGCCCGCTCCCATAATTCCAAATTGAAACATTGCGCATCCCCTCTTTTTTATTTCTTTTTTACGGCGATTTTTTCCTGCTTCTCTTTGATCGCCTTCTCATAAACGCCGATCAAATATTTTGCCAGCGCCTCACAACCAAAAATTTTGACAGAATTGACGACCGAGATAGTCAGCGCTTCCTTCTCCTCCTCCGTCATCGCCTGATATTGCTTTAAAAGTGCATACATTTCCTCGGCGTTGTTATAAATAAAGCCGTTTACGCCGTCTACCACCTGACCGGCGTTCAGCGGATCTTTGATGTGCAGAACCGGAAGCCCGGTCGCCATGGCTTCTTTCATCGAAATCGAATTGGTATCGGAAATCGAAGCCGTAACGTAAAGCTGGCATGCGCCGTAATAATCCGGCAGCTCTTCATGCGGGATTGCATCCGTAAAAATTACCTGCCGGTCGATTCCAAGCCGCCTGGACTGTTCGACAAGCTCAGACAGACACGGACCGCCGCCCAGGATCATCAGCTTGCATTTATCCTCCGGCTTGACGCACTTGGCCCAATTGTCTAAAAGCACATCAACGCTTTTTTCTTTGCCAAGACGTCCGCAGAAGGAAACCAGCGTTTCGTCATCCGCCACGCCATATTGCCTGCGGATCGCCGCGATATGCTCCTGATTCAGATTTGACGGATTAAATACGTCAAGCTCAACCGGATTCGGCACAACGTTTACGCTTTTGTGAACGCCGCAGAGATCAAAGTATTCCTGCACCTTCATGGAGGGGCCGGTCAGCTCTGTTGCGGATTTGCCGAGATAACGAAAATAACGGTGCGCAATCCGGCGCAGAAGCGGCGTCAGACGCTCCGGCACAATATAATACAGATAGTCGTCATACATGGTATGCAGCGTATAGACAAGCGGTTTGTTAAGCTTTTTGGCAAAACGCGCGCCGGAAAGGCCAATGCCAAATTCCTGATGGATATGGATTACGTCCGGCTCAAAATCGCGCAGCATACGATAACGGCTGTGACTGAACGGCGAAGCAAGGCCAAAGTGGTACAGCTTTTTCATCTCTTTGGCCGGACAGTACAAAACGCCGTCCTTTATGTAATGGTGCCGCGCCCTGGTGTCAACGGTTACAACCAAAACCTCATGTCCCAAATGCTCAAGCCCGTCGTGCAGCGCCTTAACATGCGTTACAACACCGTTGATATACGGCAGGTAAGTCTCTGTAAATAAAGCAATTTTCATATAATACGTCCACCTTTTTCTCAATCCGTTTATGCGGATTTACTATATTGATTATATCAAAAGGCGGCGTTCCTGTAAAGTCTACATTGCTTTTTCAAATTCTTTTTTTAACTGCGAAAGGATTCTTTTTTCCAGACGTGAAATATATGACTGTGAGATGCCAATATAATCCGCGACCTCCTTCTGCGTCTTTTCCGGCTTTCCGTTCAGTCCAAAACGCATTTCCATAATCATACGCTCCCTCTCGTCAAGCTTTGCAATACAGCGGCGCAGAAGCTGGCGCTCCGCTTCGGTTTCAATTTCCCGATTCACTGTGTCAGGATCGGTTCCGAGCAAGTCGGACAGCAAAAGCTCATTTCCATCCCAATCCACATTGAGCGGTTCATCAATGGAGATGTCGCCGCGCGTCTGTGAGGTTTTGCGCAAAAACATCAAAATTTCATTTTCAATGCAGCGGGAGGCATACGTTGCAAGCTTGATATTTTTGCTCGGTACAAAGGTGTTAACCGCTTTGATCAGCCCAATTGTTCCGATGGAGATCAAATCCTCCATGCCGATTCCGGTGGATTCAAATTTTTTTGCAATATAAACGACAAGCCGCAGGTTATGTACCACAAGCGTATCCCGAGCTTTCGGATCCTTTGCCTCCAGTTTTAAAAAGACCAGCCGCTCCTCTTCGCGCGAAAGCGGCGGAGGCAGACTGTCCGGCCCGTTGATATAGTGAATCTCATCCGCTGGGAAAAAGCGGCGGCGGAGCTGTTCTTTAAACGATGTAAGCCGCAGTATAAAAAAGCGCGGCTGCGTCATAGCAAGTGTTTTCATACAAATCTCCCTTCTATGTAAGCGACGGATTTAAAATAGCTTCATAAGCACCGTCCGAAACCGCATTTTTGCAGACGGCCAGTACAGCGCGGCGTTCTTCCCCCTCCACTGTAATTCTATCCGGCAGAAAGGATGGAAGCAGTTGCTCTCCTGCAACGGTTTTTACCGGAAGCATCCGGATCATGCGGAGCTCTTCCGCAGACAGTTTGGATAAATCCGGCGGAATACCGGAAGAAAAATACGCCTGAAGCGATTCTGGAATCAGTGCTTTAACCGATTCATAAGAAGCGACCACTACCGGCAAACCGGAAAAAAGATCGCACAGTCTGTTACCTGTGTCAACCAAAGCAGTGAGCGAAACGCTTTGCTGTCTCAGCGTAATCTCAATCCGACGGACCATCCGTTTTCCTGCGCGGCGGTTTAATATCCGGCAGACAAGCTTTATCATCAGGTATGCGGCCGTCGATGTTGCGGCAAGCGTAAAGGCGGATATTTTAAAATAGAGCACGCCGTTTCGATAGACCATTCCCTGCGCGGGAAAGAACAGCCATACCGCCGTCATAAATCCGGCGAAAAGAAAGCTTGCGAAGAAAAAGCATGCGGCGCATTTGAAAAAAAACCGTACTTTTCCCTTTTGCCAGAATACGGCGGCACAGAGTGCAAATCCGGTAGTAAGCTTGACAAAAAAAGATTCGAACGGATTCAGCCTGACAAAAATCAAAAGCGAAAACACGCCGCCAAGAAGCACCGCTAAAATCATCCGCCAGCGCTTCGTCCTGACAGAGGCCAGATGGGAAGCCGCAGACAGCAGCAAAAACGTGACAAGCATATTCAACAGAAACAGAATATCAAGATAAATCGGCTGACGCATCGGCATTTCCCCCTGCGTTTTATTCTAACGCGGACTAAGTTAAAATCCTGTCGAAAGAGGAGCAGCCAATTTAAATTTATTTCCTGATTTGCATTGACGGAAGCGATTTTATCCAGTATGATAGAGACGTTTTTAAGCTTTCGTGTTGAAAGGAGCATGTTATGTACGAAAAAATTCTTACCTTTTTTGAGCATCGCGGCGGCGACATCATCGCTACGATTCTGACTTTTGTTATTGGCTATATTTTAGCGCGCGTGCTGCTTTCCATTTCGCAAAAAGCGATTGTGAAAAGCCGGCTTGATCCGGTTTGTTACAAATTCCTGCTCTCACTTTTAAAAGTGACGCTTTACTCGATTGTCATGATTTTGGGATGCTCCCGTTTTGTGGACACAAGCTCGCTCATCGCGCTGTTAAGCGTCGTCGGCGTTGCGGTTTCCCTGGCGGTGAAAGACAGCCTTTCCAATGTGGCGGG
>ERZ857480.23769-NODE-36498-length-16172-cov-66.0000_pt1 | contig 16172 bp, 15 predicted proteins | sample MGYA00519767_ERZ857480 | MGnify/ENA primary metagenome ERZ857480 (study PRJEB31778, sample SAMEA3449210) | human gut metagenome | biome: human gut; feature: human-associated habitat; material: faeces | place: United Kingdom | collected 2010/2012 ...
AGGGACGCTATTACCTCAGGGGATGTGGTTCCCAGCGGCTTTTTCTCCTCTTCATCGTTTATCCTGGCTATATCATCCAGATGAACATATGAGTCCGGAGCTTTTATCCAGTCGCCTATCTGCATCGGCAGTCCATATTTGTTTAAATCCATTGTTATGCCAAGCTGCGGGTTTTGCTTAAGCCATTCTAAAAACGCCTGGTCCTCGGGAAACAGCTGGTCGGGGCGTGTTGGGGTATCATATCCATATTCAGTAAATACTTCCACCTCATATACGTTGATTACAAACTCGTCTATCCTCTTTTCCAGCGCGACAGGGTCTGTGGCCAGGCTTGAAAAATCGTAGCCCGTGCCTGGCGTGGCCGAAGCGTCATTATTTTTAGGGCTATCCGGACGTTTCGCCGTTAAACCCAGGGCAAGGCCCGTCGATACTATAGCTACCAGCGCTATAATGACCGCTGTTAAACCCTTCTTTTTCATAAAAGTAGCACCTCCAAATTTTATTGTCATTTAATTTGCGTCCCTTAATCTGAAAAATCTGCAGGAAACATATTCCGACCGCGGGTAGTTTTCAAGCACCTCTTTTAAAGTAGCTATTTCAACCGCACCAGGCTCATTCTGCCACGCGACCACAAAATCCCTATGGCCGTCAATGGTACCTATGTCAACTATATACATTGCCGTCTTAACAGAATAAAAACCTACGCCTCCGCTGCCCCAATCATCCCAGGTTGAACCGGAAGCTATTATCTCCACTACATCCCCCTTACCAAAATTGGATCTGGCTTTATTGTAAAACGATGTATAATACTGATTAATAACTGCTTGATCCCCCGAATCTGGGAATATACTATCAGTGGTATAGCCCACATCTTGCACCCTTGGTTCCCAGAATCCCCAGAAGGCGGTCGCGTTAAACCATGGGCAGTTACCGTAAGGGGTCCATCCCATTGAGGGCATCTCGCTGTAGCTCAGCAAATCGTAATCCCAATAAATTCCGGCCTCGTTGGCATCCATGTGTATCGGGCTTCCGTCCCTCTTTTATAGATATACCATTTATCTCTATAACGGACTCCCTGAGCTAAGAGACACTGGGATACGAAATTACCATAATCCTGCTCTCCTCTCATCCACGGGAAGGTGGTAATGTGGTCGTTCCCTCTCTCATAGCGGTTCCTTGCATAACGCTCGCCCAGGGAAACGTCGATCTTAACCGGTACAAAGAACCACTCGTCATTAGCTGTACTATTATAACTATATTGTATGACATTTTGGCCAACATTGCAACTGGCTCCCTGCACTACAACAGCCTTTGCAAAGCCGGAGGGTTTGCTTAAAATCCGGTAAGTTACACCGTCATTGTTGGTTGAGATTTTAAATCTGCTGCCAGAGGCGGATTTATTGGTATCAACAATAACATTCGCGTCGTTGTTGGCGCTGCTGCCCGATATAGACAGCGTATACGACTGATTGTTCATCGAAACCAGGTTACTCTCCCCGTTTCCAGCGTGCACGATCTTCCACCTTTGTTTGGCCGAGTTGCTAAACTTTGATTGCTGTACGTTTGTTCCTTGTACGGTCAAATACTGCCCGCTGCGTTTATTCATTATATAATATTCCTTGCCATAGTAAAGGCGGCTGGCTGGGCCTCCCGACTGTGGCGGCGTAGGGGTGGGCGCGGAGCCTCCGGAGTAATTTATCTTAAGCTGGGGGCGTTTAGCCGCTGTGGCAAAGTCGGCGGAATAGACGGTATTAAAGTCGTTTATGGATTCATTATTGTATTGAACCATGATCCCATAGTTTTTATTTTGGCCCGTCGTGCTTCCTTTGTACCAGGTCTTTACAGCTGATTTCATATCTATGTTGTATCTGGTCAATCCGTTATGACTGATATTCGATTGAATTTGGATAAGCGCAGCGGGCTTATTGGACCATGTTATAGTTTTCGAGCTCCAATCCGCGTCAACCTTATGTGCCTTAAGGCTGTTTCCCGTGGAGGTGCCGCTGGTAACATAAAAGGTTTGGGTGGCCGAATTTATAGTAGCTCTGGAGGGGATTGTCGGCATAGTCTTGAACTTTTGATAGAATCTTCTTTTCTTTCCATTGCGTTTCCCCGCGTACAGCCTGTCCAGCGTATGCGTTATTACGCCGCTGCCCTGCTCCACCGAGTTATCAATCCCGTTTGTCTGATCCGTACCCGCGCCGACGTCCGGATCTATTGTAATCGGATACACCCTTGCTTCATCGTTAAGCCACTCCGCGTCCGGCGTAAGCGTCACGGTATAAGACCCGTTCCCATTGTCCGCAAGGTCTACCTCTATCTCCTCGGACAGCTCGTCCACCGAATCATACATATACGGCGCCCATATGGTGAATATAACGTCCGTCCCGTCGCTGAACACCACTTCTCCATCTTCATTTATACTTGCTGTAAGGCCCTCAGCGGTAATATCCATTATGTAGGATACTATGTCCTGCGGGCTTTCGAGGACTATCGCTTCCTTTACCCTGCCTGGCAGCACCGTGTATTCCACGTCCACGCCCTCTCCGGCAGCGTTTTCATACGTAAGCTGGGCCGCGTTTCGCGCAAGCATAAGCTGGTCCATGCCCTCAAAGCCCGTGCGGTCCGGCTCCTCCACCCTGGCCGTTACTTTAGGGTCCAATTCCCTGGTCTCCACGCCCTTTAAGCCTCTTCCCGATGCGCTGAGGCCGGCGTTTGGCGCTGTGCTGAACCGAAGCCCCCATGAAATCGTATAGCCGTCTTTTTCTATTACAACAAGCTCCTGGCTTGGTTCCTGTGAAAAGCTCACGTTTTCTAAGCCCTTCACATTGGCTATACGGTTGCCCTTGGTCTCAACCAGCGTGTTATCTATCTCAAACCACTGGCCGTCCTCCTCATAATGTACGGGTTCGTTGTACGCTACGGCCATGCTGCTGCCATCGCTCATTATGAAGTGCTTTTCATATGTTCCGCGTAAATTTATGTCCTCCTGGACAATAACGGGTTCGGAACCGTCCTGTGAAGCGACAGGATTAAGGGCCTGCGCCGGTACGGTCGCCCCGATGACGCTCAGCAGTGCCAGCAGTATTGAAACCGCTTTTATTAACCTTGGTTTGGTGGATTTCATTAAGTACTCCTTCTACATTGTAATTGTTAATATTTTGTTAAAAATACCTCCTTTGCTTTCATAAATTAACATAATTTTACACAAATGTCTATATTAAACAAACTGGCACAAAAAGCGCGCCCGCTTAACCTACGGCACATGAAAGACGACCCATTAGGGAGGCACTCATAAAACAGCATAAGAATGTTTTCGGGAAACGGCGTAGCTTCGGCTATGCCGTTTCTCCGTTTTGCAGGTCAGCGAGCAAGGAAATGGGGAGTATTCCCACAAGGTCATAGGAAATGTCAATCTGCTGTTCCCTCTGTCCGCTTGACTTGTCGGGAGCGTGAACATATACCGCCTTTACCATGTCATTCAAGACAGCGGGCGTCAGCTCGTCCAAATCGAGATACTTTCGCACCTTGCCTATAAACCTGTCAATGTTTTCTGCCTGTTCTTCCTGCTGTGTAATTTCTTCGTTCAGTTGCAACAGCTTTTCCCGCAGTTCTTCCTGCTCCTGCTCGTAATCATCGGAGAGCATTTGAAATCTGCTGTCGGAAAGTTTTCCGTTGGCGTTATCCTCGTAAATACGCTTAAATAATCGGTCAAGTTCTTCAATGCGCCGTTCCGCTTGTGTCAGTTGCCGCCGCTTCGCCGCAAGTTCCTTTTTCGCTTCGGCTTTCTGCTTTGCGCCCATAGCTGCCCTAAAGCGTTCCTCATGGGTAGACACACAGGCAATGACAAACCGCATATGAGCCAATACGCCCTGCTCCAATACAACGGCGCGGATAAAGTGTGTAGGGCAAACTTCTTTCCCTTTCAGCCTTGAAGTAGCGCAAACAAAATGGTCTTGCCGCGCTTCAAAGTTCTTGCTTGTGCAGTAATACAGCTTTTCCCCACAATCGGCGCAACGTACAATGCCAGAGAATAGATTTGTCTTTCCTGTCCTCGTCGGGCGTCGTTTGTTCTTTCGCAATTCCTGCACCCGTTCCCATGTGTCAGCGTCTATGATTGCTTCATGGGTATTCTCAAACACAAGCTGCTTTTCTTTGGGGTTGTAACAGGTCTTTTTGCTTTTGTACGACTGCTTGTAGGTCTTGAAGTTCACCGTATGCCCCTGATACTCTGGACGCTCTAAAATGTCGGCTATGGTGTCGCCCGTCCAGTGATACGGATTGTCCGGCGGCGTGCTCCTCGTTGCTCTGCCTGTCCGCTGAAAATGGATAGTCGGCGTTATGACTTTTCCATCTTTTAGAATACGGGCAATCTGTGACGGCCCGTAACCCTCTAAGCAGAGAGCGAATATCCGCTTGACTACTTCGGCGGCGGCTTCGTCTACAATCCAATGCTTTTTGTTGTCGGGGTCTTTCATGTAACCGTAGGGCGGATTGGTACAAAGATGTTCGCCCGCTTCGCCTTTGGACTTCATCACAGCGCGGATTTTCTTGCTTGTATCTTTTGCGTACCACTCGTTGATGATGTTCAAAAATGGGGTAAAGTCGCTGTCCGTTTGGTTCGCGCTGTCGATACCGTTGTTAATGGCAATGAAGCGCACTCCCTTTTCCACAAACAGGACTTCGGTATAAAAGCCCACTTTCAGATAATCTCGCCCAAGCCGCGACATATCCTTGACTATCAGTGCGGACACTTCGCCGTTCTCGACTTTTTCAATGAGTTCCGTCCAAGAGGGGCGTTCAAAGTTCGTACCCGAATACCCGTCGTCCACGAAAAACAAGGTGTTTTTAAAGCCGTTTTCCTTTGCGTATTTACTTAAAATCGCCTTTTGATTTACAATGCTGTTGCTGTCGCCCGTAAGTTCATCGTCACGTGATAAGCGGCAATAGAGGGCGGTAATTTTGCACCCTTTCGGGCACAGGTTGTCAGACTGCCTTAACATAGAATGTTCCTCCTTTATCGGCGGGCAGTCTGCCAATACAGGATTGCATATTCTCATTTTATCGGCTCCCGTCTTTTTTATCAACATCTTTCTGTAAATTATCCTGTTCCATAAGCCGTAAAACCTTGCTTGGCAACGCTCTCTGTCCGTCATAACTGCCCGTAAAACGGTAGAGCGTCCTGCCCGACTTTATCACGACTTCACGCTTTGGCAATTCATAGGCAAGTGGATTTTTTACCACGATATGCCCGTTTTTTATAATTCGTTTCCGTTCCATTCCTTTCCGTCCTTTCCCTTGAAATCGGAGTTTACAGTTTCGTAGCAAGCATAGGAACCGGATAGCCGGTTCCGTAAAATGCTCCGCATTTTGTTTGTTGGAAAGTTTCCCAAACCCTCATTTTGTTAGCCCCTTGAATTGCAGAAGCAGCCGACGCTCCAGTCGCCACACTTCTTCCATGATCCGCTTTAGCTCGTCCATGTCGTCGGCATAAATGCGCCCTGTTTCATTGATACGCCTTGCAATCTGGTTGACGTTCACGCCGATTTTCTGAAGCTGCGTTGTATGTGCTTTGACTTCCTGTAAATTCAGTAAAATGATGTACCCGTCAATCAGCATTTTACGGGCGTAGGCAGATAGGTTTATTGTCGGTATCTGCTTCATTTTCTCCTCAATCAACGTCCGTTCGTCCTCTGTCACTCGGACAATGATTTGTATGTTCCGTTTTCGGTTTTCCATTTGTGTTTCTCCTTTCACTACCTACAACACCGCACAAGCTTATTTTGACGAAGTTTCAGAGAAGATTTTTCAAAAAGTTTCTCTCACTTCTTAATACGGAGAAAATCGAAAAATGCCAAATGAAAAGCAGACTTCGGGCAAAAAAATATTGCCGTCATGGAGACTGCAATACCATAACTTTCATTTATCTCGCCCTATTTGCAACTTTATTATGAAACCTATTGACAGAAATACGAAATCGTACTATAATTCAAATGTACGATTTCGTATTTCTAATTTAAGGAGGTTTGATGATGTCAAATATGCGTGAGGTTGTGCGTCGCTTAATGATTGCATTAAACAATGTCGATGAAGCCTATTGCTCTGATATGTCGAATATTGGAGTGAATGAATCTGAATTATGGCTTATGTATGCTTTAGACGATAACGAACAGCACTCTCAAAAGCAAATCTGTGATGAATGGGGGTTTCCAAAGACCACCCTCAACACAGCAATCAAGCAAGCTGAGGCGGCGGGCTATCTTACTATGTCCCTTATTCCCGGCAAGCGGCGTGAAATGAATATTTCCCTGACTGAAAAAGGAAAAGTATATGCTAAAAAATTGTTGAGCAGCGTCTACCAAGCAGAAAACGAAGCAATGGAAAAAACCTTACAAAGTTATTCTACGGACTTTATTTATGCAGTCGAGTATTTTGCGGCCAACCTAAAAACTGCTTTTCAAAAGCAACTGAAAGAAAGGGAGAAAACAACTGACCTATGAGAATACTATTGCAATTTTTGAAACCCTATAAAGCGTTGTGTTTTTTTACGCTTTTAGTCATGGTACTTGATGTCGCAGGTACATTATATATTCCTACACTTGTTGCCGACATGATAAATATCGGTATTAGCAGCGGAAATATGGATTATGTGATACAAAAGGGCGTTGTAATGCTTGTGGTCGCGCTGCTCTCCGGGGCGGGAACATTATTAGGAAGTTTTCTGTGTGCGCGTCTTTCAGCAAGATTGGGGCGCGATCTTAGAAATGCACTATATGACAAATCACTTGCGTTTTCTGCTTATGACTTCGAGCAGTTTGGAACAGGCTCTATGATTACCCGTACATTGAATGATGTAAATGTCGTGCAGCAAGCCTTTGTGTGGTCGATACAAATGATATTGCCCGTCCCCGCTATGTGCATGATCGGCGTTGTTATGGCCTATTCCATTGACGCATATATGGGTGTACTGCTGATTATCGTAACGGCTGTTGTGTTAATTGGCGCTGTTTTTATTACAAGGAAAGCGTCATTGATTTTTGAAAAGCTGCAAAACTTTCTCGACCGTATCAATGTGATTTTGCGAGAAAATATTACTGGTGTACGAGTGATACGGGCGTTCAACAAAGAGCGTTACGAAGAACAGCGAATGCGGCGTTCCTTTGAGGACTATGCGGAATCATCTATTAAAGCAAACCGCCTGTTCTTCGGGCTTGAAAGTCTGGCATTTTTCGTTATGAACATCTGTATCGTGGGTATTCTTTGGCTGGGCGGCAATCGGATAGGGGCGGGCCAAATGGAAATTGGCGATATTACGGCTCTCACCGAATACGCAATCTTGATTTTGTTCTATGTCATTATGGCACAAATGGTAATCATACTTCTGCCGAGGGCTAAAGTGTGTATGGGGCGTATTAACGACGTTCTTTCGCATAATCCCGAAATTACAGACGGGACAGAAAATGCAAACATAAAGCAATTACCCGAAGTATGTCGCTTTCAAACGGTAGATTTTCGGTTTGCCGACGCTGATGAAGCAACTTTGCAGGGACTTAATTTTTCCCTGCGCCGCGGCGAAACTACGGCTATTATTGGAAGTACGGGCAGCGGAAAATCTACCATTGCAAAACTGCTGCTGCGTTTTCATGATGTGTCCAAAGGCAAAATCAATCTAAACGGCGAGGACATTCGCAATATCACACAAGAAGAACTTAGGCAGCGCATTGCCTATGTGCCGCAAAAGGCTTGGCTTTTCTCCGGCACGATTGCAGACAATTTACGTTATGGCAATGAAAATGCGACGGAAGAAGATATGCTTCACGCGCTGTCCATTGCACAGGCAGACTTTGTAAATGAATTGCCGGATGGGCTGTATTCCCGCGTCGCACAAGGCGGAACAAACTTTTCCGGCGGGCAGAAACAGCGGCTTGCCATTGCGAGAGCCTTAATGAAAAAAGCGGATTTATATATCTTTGACGACAGCTTTTCCGCATTGGATTTTAAGACGGACGCAGCTCTGCGTCATGCCTTATCTGTGGAGGTTAAGGATAGCGCGGTGTTAATTGTAGCGCAGCGTGTCAATACCATTGTAAATGCAGAACAAATTATTGTTCTTGAAGATGGGAAAACCGTAGGTATTGGCAGCCATAAACAACTACTGGAAACTTGTCCGATTTATCGGGATATTGCGAAATCACAAGCGAGAGGAGGCGAACTGGGTGGAAAATAATAACGAATTGTTTGAACAGAACAGCGTTGATCTTACGTTTGATGATGGTTTTGACCTTGAAAAGCCTAAATCTGCGTGGCGAACTCTGAAACGGCTGTGGAAAACATCAAAAGAGCAGCATGGTCGGCTTTTCCTTGTTCTGATTTCTGTTGTATTTTACACAGGACTTACGATTGCCGCGCCCTGGTATAGCGCGGGGATTGTCAATCTGCTTTGGGAGAATATCAAAGAGGCAGGCGCATTGGGCGTAGCGTTCCGGGTAACTTGGCAGCAGGGCGGAACACAAATATTTATTCTGTTCCTGCTATATCTTGGCTCATGGATTTTTTACACATTGCAATCTTATGTCATGCTTAGTTTTGCGGAGCGTCTTAGTTTGCGCTTCCGTATAGAATTGAGCAAAAAATTAAATCGTCTGCCATTGTCCTATTATGACCGCCATAAAACAGGAGCAACCCTTAGTCATTTTACAAACGATTTGGATAAGATGTCCGAAGCGTTGCAGAATGGACTTTTGAAACTGTTTACCTCTGTGGGGCTGATTATCGGTTCTGTCATTATGATGATGCGTTATCATGTATGGCTAACATTGATATTTATTGGCTTCACCTTGCTTTCTGTGTTAGTTACGAAATTGTTTTCAAATGCAACAATGAAACGCGCCAGTCGGCGGCAACAAACTATGAGCAATGTTACAGGTTTGGTTGAGGAATATTATAGCGGACGAGTGATTATTAAATCGTTCAATCAAGAGAAAAAGAGCGCCGAAAAAATGCACGCAGCAAATGAGGAAATGGCGCAAGCAACTGAAAAAGCCGATTTTGTAATGAACGCCATTAATCCCGCAATTCGTTTGGTAAACCGTTTGGGGCAAGTCTGTATCGCTGTTTTCGCTGGTAAACTTTTGATCGACGGTGCTTTGAGCGTAGGTGTGTTTCAAGCATTTTTCCAATATGTCAATCAAGCTGCGGAACCGCTAACGGAAGCGTCCTATGTAGCAAACTCCATGCAGTCGGCTTTGGCCTCTGCCGAGCGTGTTTATAGTCTGTTGGACGAATTGGAAATGACCGCAGAGCCGGAGGAACTTAGAAAAGCCTTTCACGCGGCCGGACAGGTAGAGTTTCAGAATGTACGCTTTGGCTATGCGCCGGATAAGGAATTGATGAAAAATATCAGTTTTAAGGCAAAACCGGGACAAAAAATTGCCATAGTAGGCACGACAGGTGCAGGCAAGACAACGCTTATCAACTTGCTCATGCGCTTTTACGAAGTGAATGGCAGTAAGATACTGCTTGACGGTGTTGATACGGCTACTATGACGCGAAAGGAACTACGATCAAACTTTGGAATGGTATTACAGGACACATGGCTATTTGGGGGTACGATTGCAGAGAATATCGCCTATGGAAAGCCGGAAGCGACAATAGAAGAAATCATTGCAGCAGCAAAGGCGGCGCGAGTAGACTTCTTTGTGCGTACAATGCCAAAAGGGTATCAAACAATACTCGGAAACGATAGCGAAAACATATCTGTTGGACAACGGCAGCTTTTAACAATCGCCCGCGTTGTGCTTTGTAATCCGGCTGTGCTGATTTTAGACGAGGCAACTTCAAGCGTCGATACCCGGACGGAAATAGAGATCAATAAGGCTATGAAATCTTTAATGAATGGTCGCACCAGTTTTGTGATTGCACACCGGCTTTCCACTATCGTAGACGCTGATTTAATCCTTGTGATGGAAAACGGCAATATTATTGAGCAGGGCAATCATGCGGAACTATTGCAGGCAGGAGGGGCGTATGCAGAACTGTATAACAGCCAGTTTGCAGCGTCGTAAGCCATGAAAACATGAAACGGATTGAATGGTTATTTTGCCCTGTCTGCGGTAATAAAACGAGGTTGAAAATTCGAGAAGATACAGAGCTAAAAAACTTTCCGCTTTACTGCCCTAAATGCAAACAGGAAAATCTAATTGAAGTAAAACAACTGAATATGTCAGTTATTAAAGAGCCAGACGCATAAGACGCAGAGCCGATAACGCGCAGATTGAAATGCAGTTATCGGCTCTTTCTTTTTAGTAACTGTGTGCCGTGTGATTGTTGGCAAAGCGTAAAAGCCTAAACCGTCTTTTGTTAGCAAGAGTATGATTGAAGAACTTATGCGGCGACTTTGAAATAACAATCAAATCCGCCGTTTTCCTTTTGCAAAATTGGATTTACGGAGGGCGTGATAAAGTCGCCCATTTTTTAGGATATGGCGGTATCAAGGAGGTATCGCTATGTCCGCTTTATATCAACACTGCTTTCCAATCAGTAGCTTATCAAAAAAAGCCCATTCCTGCCTACGGGATATTGCGGCTATCAAGAGGAACTCTCACATCATCATAAATGCTTTGTTACATCATATAGCATAACCGCCTGTTCAGTTTCGTGCTGCACAGGCGGTTTTTGTTATAACCCTCATTCCAAACGGAAAGGGGGTGAACACGATGTTATCCAAAGAATACAGGGAAAGTACTGAAGGCCGGTTTCACGCATTTTGCAAAGCCGTATTGCACAATGAAGCCTGTAATTATTACAGGGAAAGGAAACGTAGAATACAGCGCGAAATATCCTTTGAGTATCTGCAAGAGAATACCTCTTTTGCGCCGCACAGCATGGATGAATACTTTGTCTTACGGGACAAGCCGACTGCCTTTGCGGTCAACGGGCAGACGGTTATTGTTGACAGCGAAAAGTTAGCAAAAGCCTTGTTGTGCCTATCAGAACGGCGGCGGGATATTATCCTTATGCGCTATTATCTGCAATTAAGAGATAAGCAGATTGCGGCGTTATTGGGAAAACCGCGCACAACGGTCAATTATCAGAAAAATGCAGCCTTAAAGCAGTTGCGGACAGAAATGGAGAAGATGAATGATGAAGAATAGCAAATACAACCTTGTGTCCTATGAAGTGATTGAAAAAGCAATCACAGGCGATACCGCCGCGCTCCTTGCGGTACAGGAACGGCACAGAGCCTACATAGGCAGACTAAGCGGAGGTAACGCCGATATGAAAGATCGATTAAACACAAAGCTGCTCATGGCGGTTTTAAAGTTCCGATTGGAGTATCAGCCGCCGCGCAAGTAGCAAAGCCATGAAAAACCGTCAAGGGTCAAGATGAACGGCTGCGCCGCCCTTGACGGTTTTCCATGTCCTTGCTATGGGGTAGTCAAGAGGGCGCAAACGGATAGACTGCTTGCGCCCTTTCTAAATTATGGGGTTCTCTGTCACGCAATAGAGGTTAATTTCCCCTTGATTTATGCGGCTTTGCGGGCGCGATAAGGGCATTGGTAAGGGTTTTATACTCATATCCCTCAAAATGGCGCTCTACTGCGTAACAAAACGGACGTGCCGCCGTTTAGACGATACGCCCGTTTTGCTTGCACCCTGTATGGCAGCTACCCTATTCCAGTTTGTTGTGATACTGTTTTATCAGTAGCTACCATTGCCCCGCCCTTTTATTTAACACGAAAGCGGCGCCCTCCAACATAGCCGGTACTCAAATAAGGTTTAGGCGGCTTCCGTCGACAAAATAGGACAATTTAGATTAGTAATACATTACAATTACCCGTTGACAAACAACTCCATTTGATCTAATATTGTACTAGAACGTTTGTTCTAGTAATTGGAGGTTAATGATGAACAAAAGCAACAATGAACAGAGTCTTAAGCAAAAAGAGCTTACCAGGATAAGGGAAGCGGCGGCAAGGCTTGCCATATCCGCGGATGAGAGGGACCCTTACACCCAGGCCGAGGGAAGGCTGTACGCGCTGCCGATGATCAGGGCGCGCCTTGAGTGCAGCAGGGACGAGCGCGACGAGCTGGCCTCCCTGGGCATTGAGGCCCTTAGGGAGCACTCGCGCTCGCTTGTGCGGCTTTTAAGCCCGTCAATGCGGCTTACGCCGGAGGAAATCCACGAGGCCCAGCTTGCCGAACTGGGCGCGCGCATAGCGGCGGACGAGCGCGAGGTGGGATACATGGAAAGGGCGCTTGCGTATATAGAGGAGCATCCGTACTTTGAAATAATCAAGCTTAAATACTTCAAGTGCATGACCGACGCGGCCATTGCGGAGCGCCTGTCATGCGACGTATCCACGATAAGGCGCAACCGCAAGCGGCTCGTACAGTCGGTCGCGCTGTTCCTGTACGGTTCGGCGGCGTTAAGCGCGCAAATGAGGAGGTAACGCCGTATCATGCCACCCTTGCACTATGTCCAGGAGCGCCTGATCCCGTCCTTATCCGCCCAAAAAGATATTAAAAAGGACCGCCGGGCGTTAAGCGCCGTCAGGCCCGCAAATTTAATTTTAAAGTTATGTAATTAAACGCCTTTGCTCAGGCATGAATGAATTATTTTATAAAAGCCCCATTCTACCGCCGCTCCATCTCCTGGCGCTGTCTGCGCCGCCGCTGCGCCGCCTTTTTCCTGCTGTTTCTTTCGGCGACGGTTATCGCCACGAGCAGCGCCGCCGCTACGGCGGTAAGGATGGCAAGCACCGTAAAGGCCGTGTTCAGCGTATTGGTCAGCGCCTTTCCAAAACCGCCGCCTATTATTCCAAGCTCAACACCTGGCGTGCGCGTAGGCAGCGGCAGATCGCCCGAAAACGCCGCTGTAAGCGAAGCCGCATATTGATAGGGGTTGCCCGCGTAATCCTCAAACGACAGGGTAAACTTAAGCTCCCGCGATTCTTCCACGCTGACCGTCACGGGGATCTCCGTGAGCCCTGCCCCGAGTTTATCCGAGCGGTAGACCTCGCCTAAAAGCTCCTCGGTAACCGTTATGTTGTGAAACGTGAGTTCGCCCTGGTTGTCAAACCTGAACGTTACGCCCATAGAGCCTTCGGCGTTAAGCGGGCTTGAAATCTCCGCGTCAAAACGCACCTTTATCTGATCCGGATCTACATAGGGGCGGACCGCAAAGCTGCCGATTTTATCCTCATAGGCTCCGGACGCCATTGAGCCGCTGAACTCAAAGGTAACGTAACGCGGTTCGTTTTCAGCCTTCACCGTATATATAAGCGTTTTCTGTTCGCCTACGGCCAGCGAAAACTCGCCGTCGTCAACGCGCACGCCCAACTCGTCGGTTACCTTTATGTTGTTTATCTTCTGGTTGCCGTCGTTGGTTATATGCAGGGTAAACCTAACGCCGTCCACCGTAGGGTCGCTCTGCTCAACCTCAACGTCGAGCTTCGCGTTTATCATGCCCAGCGTAAGCGCCGAACCGGTATAGGTTTTGGACGATCCGTCGTCCGCAAGCCTGTAGCTGAGTACGGGCTGGGACGTAACGGTTGAGTTGCCCATCGTGTATTCATAGCTGAAGGTATGACTCTGTCCATGGGAGAGCGTAACCCCTTCCACCATTGGCGAGCTCTTGATCTGCCTGTCGGTCAGGGAAATATTGCTCGCGGTGGTTCCGCTGTTATTGGCTATGATGTATGTCAGCGTTATCCTTTCGCCAGGTTTAGCGTTGGTCTTTGACGCCTTGCACGTAACCGTGACGACCCCGAGAACCGACGACTCTATCTCTACGGACAGATCCTTTGACATGGGGACGCCGCCCTCGGTCCAGGTCATGCTGAACGTCAACGTGCTGTCAATCTGCTCCTGGGTTATATCTATCGCCTGCGTATATGTCTGGGTTACGCCCGGCTGTATGGTCGGCTGGTTTATGTCAAACGTAACGCCGCTGCCGCTGATCGCGATACCCTCCATGGGAAGCAGCCCGTCGTTTTTTACCGTTACGGTAATCTCAGCCTGCCCGGGGCCGGACATCTGCTCCGGACTTACGCTTATCGACGCCTGCGCGGCAAGGGCCGGCGCCGAAGGCATAATCAACATAATCAATATAAGCAGTGCGCAAGCGCGCAATATGTTTTTCTTCATATTTCGCTCCTTCAAGAGGCCGTGTAGCGTTATCAAACTATTATAACCCATGGAAAGCCTGCAGCGCAATAAATAATATAAATAAAGCGGTCCCTGTGGGCCGCGCGTCGTCGCGGGACCGCGAGGCCTTTGCCCCACATATTAGGCTAACGGCGCGAAGCGAATCGCCTATGGCGGTTTTGCGGGTTTTGCCCAAGGAAGGGCGGCAATATCCGTGACATCAAAAAGCGGCCGCGCCGCTTTTTACACACTGTCAGCAATTACCGGTTTGATGCGTTTTCTCAATATGCGCTCCTATTAATAACGATGTTTTGCCGCGCGTCCAGTACGTGCGTTATACTATAATATGAAACCGCCCCTATGCGGTCAACGGAAACGCGCCTAAAGCACATACGGAATCCCGTTTTCCGGCGGATGGCTGCCGGATATAGCCTGCGGGCCATTCACCCCGCGCACTGGAAAAACAACAGCTAAAACAAAAGCGGGCGAATGGGCGTTAAGTCGATGCTTATGTCCCGTTGAGAATGAATCGGCCAGGAGGCTCGAGGGACGGCAATCCTTTAAAGTAAAAAACCGTCCGGATATTATGCCGTGGCTGTCGGGCGCTTGGAAACGCAATACAGCGGTTTGCCGGCGTTCTTTAAACCAGGATCAAGCTGACGGAAAGGCAGGGATAGCGCCGCCCGCGCCGGCAAATCAGAAGTAAAGGCCATGGCGACGGCCAGAGGCGTCACAGGTAAGGCGCGCGGCGGTTTAGCGCTAAGCCCGCCGCGCGCCAGCCCTTCCGTCTTCTCCTAGGCCTCTTTCTTTAATACTATGCGCCAGTCCTCCTTGTTTTTTCGCCTGGAAAGGCCGGCGAGATAGTCGATGCTCACGTCATAATACCTGGACATCCTGACCGCAACCTCCAGCGGCACGTCAAGCTCGCCTCGTTCGTATGATAAATATTCCGCCTCGCCGACGTTCAACACCCGGGCTATATCGCCGGCCTCAATTTTGTTGTTCTCGCGCATCTCTCTAATTCGCTGATACATTATAAATTCCCCCCTATGAAAATAAATTGTAATCAGGTACATGTTTTGGAAGTCCCGCATTTAGGCGCACCCGCTAGATATTCAAGGCTAACCCTATAAAAATCCGCTATTTGTATTGCTATGCCAAATGGGATATCAGTTTCGCTTTGTTCATATCTAACGTAAGTGGTCTTATGTAATTTTAATTGGTCAGCTACTGCTTGCTGTGTCAGATCGTTGTCTTCACGCAGATCACGTATTCTTCGATACCTTGGCATGCGAGCCTATCCCTCTTTCCACAAATATAATACAACACGATTATAAAAACACGGACAATATACACATAATTGTGTACAGCAATTCTATGAAATATTGCCGTACACCTGTCGCGGAAATTTGTAATTTGTACTCTTATTGTATGTAGTATGTATCGTCATATTGATAAAAACCTCTAATATACGCGCCTTATTGCTTGACCGCAGGGATAAGCATATTTATTGCCGTACATCTATATGTGAAAAATAAACTTTAACCAGCCTTATGCGGCCTGCTGTTTTAAACGGCTCGTCCGGCAGCCGGCGTACTATACCTTATGTTATTATTGATTGTTAAACCGCGCCGCGGACTTTCCAGCGGGCGAAACCTGTGTATTTAAGATTGAGGTTATATACCGTCATACGCATATGCGCGCGGCATGGTGCTGCTGCTATTATAATCTGGCTATGAAACCGGCGGTCCCACAACGGCGGCCGTTCATATTTAATATTATCCGGCAATCGGGCGCAAATTACAAGTGTTACAATTAATAACACAAACCGCCTGCCGCGCCCGCAAATCCCTCGGCTGCAGGCAGCTATCAGGCTGGCTTCATGGGGCTCCGCCCCATACCCCGCCAAAGGAGACTTTTTGTAAAAAGTCCCCTTTGGAATCCCGAAAAACAGCGTTCGGATTTTAGTGTTTGGATTTTTACCGTTTGCTCCCAAGGTATCAAAGGCCGGCGCGCATGCCGCC
>ERZ857480.29778-NODE-45964-length-16060-cov-9.9825_pt1 | contig 16060 bp, 12 predicted proteins | sample MGYA00519767_ERZ857480 | MGnify/ENA primary metagenome ERZ857480 (study PRJEB31778, sample SAMEA3449210) | human gut metagenome | biome: human gut; feature: human-associated habitat; material: faeces | place: United Kingdom | collected 2010/2012 ...
ATAATATTCATGAGAAATCCCTCCGAGTTGGTGTTTTTTGTTGTGGTAAACTTATTATACCATATCTCGGTTGGTTTTTCTCTTTTTTTATTGGTTCATATCATTTTAGCACATACATTCTCGATATTTTTATTTTTTCACAAATTTTAATATAAAAGTTCACAAAAACCAATTCCGAATATAAAAAAATTAAAGCAATAACGAATAAAGTTTGTTTAAAAGATGCAAAATCAGACTGTATAATAATTCCATATGCATACTGTTGTTAAGATTCTTTTATTTTGTCAATAATATTTGGCGCCAATTCGTATTGCGTCCCAGTTCTTGTACCAGCTTTTCATGGCGTTGGGATAGTCGTCTTCCCATTTTTCGGTAACACGGTCGAGAGCCTTAGGAGCAGCTTCCTCGGAAAACACATTATGCCTATAAGTTTGCTTATATTTAGTATGCAGAATAATACTAATGGTGCTGGTGCGAATGGATTGAGTTAACATTTACCCAAAATGGCAATAACTTCTATTACCTCAGAATCTATTATTCCGATTTGTATACAACATCTGGACATCAAGCAGGAATCAACGGCGAGTATGACTCAAATGACAACTGGATAAATTGACGCTAATAGCAGATTTTAACGACAACGAAAGCTCATTCATTTTCAATTTTGTATTTCTAAGGAATTAGAGGTTCTATTATATATACTTCTTACAAAGCATACACACCTACAAATCATTTAAATTACGTTGTTTTCAAGTAATATTGTCTAAAAAAACTGCATACACTGTTCATACAACAGTATTACAATTTTAAATCAGTAATACTGTTGTATGTTTATTTGTAATACTATAAAAATGCTTATAATTCTCGATAACACTGAAAAAACGCAATTTGTAATACTATAATACGAATTTTACAGAGTCACTGTTTAATTTCATCAAGTTCATGGATAAGCAGCAAAAATTCATCTGCATTCAGCTCCCCCTGCAAATACATAGTCTTAGCGGAACTCATTCTGTGCATCCACGAATCATATTGCGAGAATGTCAAATCCTTGCCAATTGGCTTGTTTGACAATTTATTCTCAAACCGTTCCACACGCTTGTAGTTTCTGTTCTTCGCACGTTCATATTCTTCAAGAACAACATCTTTGTTTTTCAAATATTTCTGCATAAGTTTTGATGCTATTTGTTTACAAGTCCTGCCGTTTAAAAGAATCGCTCTGTCGCAGTACCGGGTGATTCTTTTTGTTTTTGGAATAAAAAATTTTCCGCAGCACTGGCATATTCTCACTTTTTTCTTCATCTGTGCAAAGTTAATAAGCAGAAAAGAATAATACTCTGCATAAGACTGAAAGAAGTACATTTTTATCAATTCCGGCTTCAAACCATTCAATTCTTTTTTAGCATATTTCAGTTCATATGACTTTGAAAATAAATCTGTATCAGCAAAAATGCACTCTTCAAACCATTTGTCAAGATCGTCACATTCTGAATTTTCTTTCAGAAAGCGATACATTTCGGCACGAAAATATAAAGGTTCTTTCATAGCGTAAACAACGTTGTTCATAATATTAAGCCAGTACATAGCAGTTCTGTCGTCCGCTTCAAAAGCCACATTAAGTACTGATGCTTTAAGCAGTTGTCCCATAATAACATCATTTACCTTGATTTCTTCGGCAGTTTCCAAAGCCTTATTTACAACCTTTTCAACCTGATCCTCATGTATTTCACCGTAACATTCTCCATCTGGCAACTCTGTTAAATCTTCAATGTATTCAACCATTGTTACATATGTTGAAGTATTGATTTCAAGTGTAGAAATCAGCTCGTCATCTATTGTGGTATCTTTGATCTGTTCAAGAGTAGATTCGTTAAGAATGTATCGGTGAACTGTATTTCCATCAAGTGATATGTAGAGTCCGTTGTTATTTTGCTGCATTTCTGTGTTCCTTTACGAAAGCGGTATCGTTAAAAACATTATACCATATTTGTATTTGTTCATTTTCTGCAATAAATTTTGTCTGTCATCGTTAATCGCTAAAAATCCAATTAATAATTACATATTTTCAATTTATACAATCTATGTTAGACTAATATGGACGGAAAGGAGAGATGTCAATGAGCGAAAGAAAAGAATTACAAATCTACAACTGCGACTATATCATGAATACGCAAATGGTGCAGACACCGTATATCGTTGAAAAAATGATCTATCAGGGATTGTATATTCTCGCAGGAGCTCCTAAAATTGGAAAGTCTTGGCTTGCACTTGAACTGTGCTTATCGGTTGCAGAGGGGGATCAGTTTCTGAAACATGAAACTAACTGTGGACAGGCTTTGTACCTGAGTCTTGAAGATAGTTTGCTTCGACTTCAAAATCGTCTGTATGAATTTACTGATGAAACTGTTGATAATATAAGTTTTGCGATAATGGCTGAGTCAATTGGCAGCGGTCTGGAGGAACAAATCGAAAATGCAAAACAGTCTTTGCCTGACTTAAAAATTGTTGTCATTGACACTTTGCAAAAGATTCGTGAGTCAACAGATTTGAGTTACAGCAGTGATTACAAGGAACTGTCCGTCTTGAAAAATCTTGCTGACAAACTTGGAATTGCTATTCTGCTTGTTTATCACACAAGAAAAAATTATGATTCCGATCCGTTTAACATGATAAGCGGAACAACCGGTCTGAGCGGTTGTGTTGACGGCAGCTTTGTTCTTGTTGAAAACAAGCGTGGCAGTCGTAAGGGAAAATTATACTGCGTTGGTCGTGACATTGAAAATCTTGAACTGAATGTTGCTTTTGAAAATCATCACTGGGTAGTGACAGACGAAGTTGAACCGCACAAGCGTGATACTTTTCCGCTTGCTATTCACGACCTTATGCTTGATGAAATCAGTTTCAGAGGTTCAGCAACAGAGTTATGCAAAATGTTGTACCGCAAGTTTGGTCAACAGTATTTTTCAAATCGAATAACTCGTGATCTGGTTCAGCACACGGAAGAACTGAGACAATATGGCGTACTGTTCCGTTCAAGAAGAAGTCACGGAAGCAGAATCATTGAACTTGATTACAATCGTTCGGGTGACAGTAGCGACGGCAATTTAGTGTATGTGGAAGTTACTGACTCTACTGTCTCCCGAGGTTCTGAAAACGTCTGTATTCCGTTGATTTCTTTGGGTGACGGTAAAACAAAGCCAATATCGCCGCAAATTTGCCCTCCGATTTTTAGTCGAGCAAGTGTATCGGCAGAGGAGATGAAAACGGCGTACAAGCCAACGTGGAGCGTTTGTGGGCGAATCAATAAAGCCTGAAAAATAGTGATAAAAAAACCGACCTGACATATTGCACAAATTCACTTTTTGAGGACAGCTCAGGAACTTCGAGTATTGTATTGCAGGTTAAAGCATAGGGGTCAGAAGCCCCTATGCGTTCACAGCGGACGGCAAAGCCGACCGCAAAAGTACCGAAATTACGCCGCTTGCGCAAGTGACTTGTGCAATTTTCAGCAGTCGCATTACGGGGTCGTTAATTGAAAATTGGTCGCATTCAGGAGTCGTAACTGCAAAATAGTCCAATAATTGGCGTATTTATAGGAGTTGCATAAGGTGTCACCACCAAAAAATTTAGAGAAAGGGAAATTTCAAATGTTAAATTTAATATCAAGTTTAAGAACAATGGGGAGGGCGATAAAATTATGCCGAGACCGAGAGAGATACCAAAAATACATTCCGTTGTTGTTATCTTTAACGGCGACAAGAAATCCTTTGAAATTTTTATGGAGTCCATGATTCTGGATTATTTAAATTCATGTAGTATAGCCAAATCTGCGCCTCACGAATTTGTTGGTAAGGTAGAAAAAATTACGAAGTCGGCGTGATTGCTGGACTTTCAGAAACGGTTGTGATATGGTTGTCGTAGCGCTAGAAAAGGTGCTGCGACTGCCAACTCCACAAATTCAAAGGAGGTTGAAAAAATGAGAGCATGGCTGTACTACAGACTTTCCCGTGACGAAGATGAGGAAATGAACAGCTTACAGAATCAACGTCAGATACTTGTTGACTATGCTGAACAGAACGGATATGAAATCGTTGGAGAGAGTTTCGATGATAATGTTTCGGGAATGACATTCAACAGAAAAGGTTTGGGAGAACTTGAAATTGCTGTTGACGAGGGTAAAATAGATGTGGTTCTGGTCAAAGATTTAAGCAGACTAGGCAGACATCGTACCCAAACAGAACTGTTCATAGATCACTTGCGACAGAACAATGTCAGAGTATATTCTGTAACTGAGGGCATTGATTCCACCAACGAAAATGACGATCTGATGATAGGGTTCAAGCAGATTTTTAATGATTTTTATGCAAAAGATATCAGTAAAAAGGTCAAGGCTGGAATGCGTCAGAAACAGAAAAGCAAAGGTCTGGTTCTCACGCTGCCGCTTGGTTATTACCTTGACCGCAACACTAATGAAGTAAAGATTGATGAAGAAACGGCATGGATAGTGCGTGAAGTGTTCCAACTTTATATTGATGGATATGGACTGACTACCATTGCAAAGAAAATGAATGCTGACGGTATTCGTTCGCCTGATTACTACTTTAACCGAAAACTTGCGGACTGGAAACCCGATATTTCAAAGAAATATTTATGCGTTCAAACTGCTGTGAAACGTATTCTGACTAACGAACTTTACATCGGTACGATGGTAAATCACAAGACTGTGACAAGTAAGATTTACAAAACTAAAACATTCATACCGCAGGAAGAACAGTATCGTCATGAAAATTTCTGCGAACCAATTATAGATCCAACCACATGGAAACAGGCACAGTTTTTACTGGGACAGCGTTCAAAAATCAATCCACGCTCGCAGAACGGTTGTAAACTTCATCGCTATGCAGGGCTGATAAAATGTGCCGATTGTGGCTCGGGATTTACTGCACGAACACGAAAATGGCGTGGAAACGAATACGTTGACTACACTTGCAACAGTAATCACCGCTACGGTAAGGAATACTGCACCCCACATACCATAAGAGAGAATCAACTTGACAAACTCGTAGAAAATGAAGTGAAATCACTTAGAGATAATATCTTAGCGGAGAGCGACAAATACGACAAAATAGTTAAAGCTTGGTTCAGGAAGAAGCCCATGTATGAACAGCAGATTCAAACGAACACAGATAAAATACTGGCACTGAAACAGCAGATTGAAGATTTGATTATAGAACGAATCGGCGACAGAGAACACGCTTCGATCTACAATAACATGATTTCCAAGCGTTAGGAAGAAATAGCACCCCTTGAAAAAAAGACAGCAGAGCTTAGAGAATACGACAAGGTCTGCAAGCAGCGAAAGGAGCAGCTTAAAAATACAACTCAGATACTTGATGAAATCCTATCAGATGGCAAGATTTCAGATGTTAATCTCAGAATGCTTGTTAATAAAATTCTAATTCATCAGAATGAAGATAAAAGCCTTGATATCAAATTTGAGATAAACGGGGATTTTAATAATGCATCAAGCACATCTATTGAATTGGCAAATTAGTTATAAATCGCATATTAAAGGCTGCAAGCTACCGTTGCTTACAGCTTTTGAAATTTAATTTTTCTCAGATATTGTTTCTTCAGCTTGTTTCAATCTTTTATCTAAAATTCTTTCAATAATTTCCTTTTCAAATTCTTCACAGTGTAATTTTTCATAATTATTAAGTGTTTTTCTTTCTTCAAATTTTTTCATAAGAAGATTTAAAAGCCAAAGCAAAAAGATGAATATTATTATACCAGATAATAGTTTTCCTATTATTCCACTCATTTTATCTAAATCGTTATCTAAATTAAAGAGAATTGAAACAATAGTGGACGTAATTATTCCAACTATTGCAGATGTAATTAAGTCTTTAGATGTTGAAGTATAAAAATCTATATCATTCAACCTCGAAACCAAAACATCCGAAGCACCTGTAAAGTTATTATAATAATTTTCAACATAATTTTGAAATTTTATACGTTTATCTTCTAAAGATGTTTTTTCACCCTCATTTATTATCACATTTGCTTTTACTTGTATGTCTTGTGTAATAATATTTTTATTTTGTTTTTTTGACATCTTATTTTTACCCTATAGAAAGAAATTTTATTATTAATACAAATAAAGACCCGAATTTTCGAGCCTTTATTTGTAATATTATTTGGTGCAGGTGAAGGGACTTGAACCCATACCTCCTTGCGAAGACTAGCACCTGAAGCTAGCGCGTCTGCCTATTCCGCCACACCTGCATTATTATGAATCTGAAATTTTTTACTCAGCTCAGATTCTTTAACCGAGTTAGACTTTCACAAGTTGCTCCACAAAATATGCTGAGATGAACAGTAAAATTATTTTTACACAGACGTAACGCTGCCTGAAGCTGGCGCGTCTGCCTATTCCGCCATATCCGCATAAAATCAATTTACAATAAATATTATATCATAAAGTCAAAGTTATGTCAACTGTTTTTTTAGGCTGTTGCCCTAGTCTGAAACCTCTTTCCTATTGAAAATAGCGGTGTGGTGTGGGATAATATAGCAGGTCAGACAGACTAATAAATCAGGAGTTGTAAACTATAGCAATACAATAAAATACTGCAACTAATCTGACAATTCAAACTGCATATTACAGCGTTGCCCTCCTCACCATACGACAGTATGCTTTCATCGTACGCCTTGTATTATGCGGTTCGTTTTTGCCATCTTATGTTGCCTTAATTACATTATCATAAAATTTCTAAATAAAAAAACAGGCACTTTCAATTACTTAAAAGTGCCTGTTTTATGGCGGAAAGAGAGGGATTCGAACCCTCGGTACGCTGTTAACGTACACACGAGTTCCAGTCGTGCGCCTTAGACCAGCTCAGCCATCTTTCCATAATATTATAAACAGTAAATCTGAAATATGCGGTAAATACATTTTAAGCAACACCCAGATTACTAATAAAGTATATCAGAAATTGATGTAAAAGTCAATAGTAAATGGACAAAATTTCATTCATAGCTTAAAAGCGTCATTAAGAGGGCATAAACATATGGTTAAAACAAACAAATAAATCCGAAAGGAAATATATTTTATAGCTGTTTGAATGAATTTGATTAATAAACGGTTAAGTTGCTTGTAATGGATAAAAAAGTGTGATACAATAATGACAATGTAATGATATAGGCACTTGCTGAAAATTTATTATATAAGGCATTACCGCCACATTACAACAATTATTATTGGAGGAAAAATAATGAAAAAGTTAATTGCAATTTTAATGGCATGTACTATGATGACTGCACTTGTATCATGTGACAGCAGTGATAAAGATAAGGAAAGCTCAGAGTCAAAGACAAGTGTTTCTGAATCTGTTGATGATTCATCAAAGGACAGCAGTAAGGATTCTGATGATGAAGGTTCATCAAAGGATGACGAAAGTTCAGAAAAGGAAGAAAACTCAGATAAGGACGAAGATTCAGATAGTAAGGATTCAAAGAGTGAGGATTCAGATGAAAGCAGCAAGGCAGCTCTCCCAGAAGTAGAAGCAGGCAAGATTGACGAAAAGCTCGTTGGCAGCTGGACTGCTGAAGAAATGGGCGGCGGTTCAATGGTTTTCAGCAATGATAACAGACTCAGCATGGTTATTGACTACTCTGAAATGATGAATTTCAAGAACGGAAAGCTCATTACATCAGGCGAAGAATGTGATACAACATTTGACGGCAAGAAAATTACAGCTAAGTCACAGGATCAGGACGTACTTGTTCTTGAAAGAGAAGGCGATGCTGACAGCTCAAATATGGACGGCAAGTATATTCTTACAGGCGGTGCTATATACGACATGATGGGTGCAACAGGCATGAAGATTTACTTCACTATTACAGGCGAAAAGCTTGTAATGGAAATGGATATGTGTGAATATGCTGCTGACGGCAAGTATATAACTGTCCTCGGAGATGAGATTGGTATGTTCTCAAGTGAAGACGGTGACGATGTTACAAGTGAATACAAAATTGACGGAGAAACTCTCACAATTTTCTCTGATGACGAAGAAGAAGTTTTCATAAGAACTAAGGAATAATTTAAATAAACATTTTCAGTTATAAAAGACTGCATGGCAATGAGCTGTGCGGTCTTTTTTTATTTGCAGGTTTAAGACAGCACCGCTTCAGAAAATTTTACATAAACTTGACAAAAGAAGTCTTTTGGATTTTACAACGCCGTTATATAATATAGCTGTAAACTTGAAAAGGAGATAATGATTATGAAAAAATTAATAAGTATTACAGCGTCAATCATTCTTACAATGGCAGCATTTACAAGCTGCGGAGCAGAAAGCGGTACAGTTTCAACAGACGGTTCAACTTCCATGGAAAAGGTTGTCGGAGCTTTAGGTGAAGCGTTTATGGAGGATAACAAGAACATAACCTTTACATATAATCCGACAGGCTCAGGTTCGGGAATTACAGCCGTTGCAGAGGGCAGATGCGATATAGGTCTTTCAAGCAGAAGTCTTAAAGAAGAGGAAAAGGCTCAGGAACTTACCGAAACGGTGCTTGCTTATGACGGAATAGCAATTATTGTAAATCCTGAAAATGCAGTAAGTGACCTTGATGTTGAAATAATATCCAAAATTTATACAGGGGAATATACAAACTGGAATCAGGTCGGCGGAGCAAGCGGAGAAATAGTGCTTATCGGACGTGAGGCTGGAAGCGGTACACGTGACGGCTTTGAGTCAATCACAAAAACCGAGGATTTATGCAAATACCGTCAGGAGCTTACCTCTACAGGTGACGTAATCACGACTGTAGCAGGAAATCCGAATGCTATCGGCTATGCCTCACTTGCGTCAGTAAAGGATAATGTAAAGGCTGTATCGGTAAACAAGGTTGTTCCTACGGAAACAGGCGGTACAGGACTGGGACTTTCAATTGTAAAGCACGCTGTTCAGTATTTGAATGGCAAAATAAGTCTTGAAAGCACTGTAGGAAAAGGAACAAAAATCAGTGTTGCCTTCAGGGTGTGATAAAGTCAAAAAACGGGTTTCCAAAGGGAAATTAATCCTTTGGGCAGGTCAATGTTTGAAATTTCTTGCGGTTTTGCTTTAAGGTTAATGTATAATCTGCCTCATAATGCTGATAATAGAGCATGAGAATGGAGGCTGATATTATGTTTAAGCATGAAAAAATGTTATTTCATCCTGTTGGTGTGGAAAAACCAAATCCGCAGTATGCGGCACTTTTACAAGAACAGCTTGGCGGCGGCAATGGTGAATTAAAGTCAGCAATGCAATATATGTCACAAAGTTTCAGAATAAAAGACCCGGAAATCAAGGACTTATTTCTGGATATTGCAGCAGAAGAACTGGGTCACATGGAAATGGTCGCTCAAACGATAAATCTGCTTAACGGACATGATGTAGATGCACAGGCAGTTTCTGCCGGTGAAATTGAATCGCACGTTTTATTGGGCTTAAATCCCGGACTTATAAATGCGTCAGGCTATTCGTGGACAGCAGACTACGTTACAGTTACGGGAGATTTATGTGCAGACCTTTTATCCAATATTGCATCAGAGCAGAGAGCAAAGGTTGTTTACGAATATCTTTACCGTCAGATTTCAGACAAAAAGGTGCGTGAAACAATTGATTTTCTTTTAAATCGTGAAGAAGCACATAACGCAATGTTCCGAGAAGCCTTTAATAAGGTGCAGAATACAGGGTCAAACAGAGATTTTGGAACAACAAAGGCTGCAAGAATGTATTTCAGTATGTCAGAGCCTTCACCATCGGAAAACAGATTTGCAAAAACAGATGTAAAACCGCCGTCATTTCAGTAAAAAAACACCCCCCTCGGACTGACAGTCCAAAGGGGGGTTATTTTCATAGTAATTTATATCCGATTTTTTCTCCCATTTTAACAACAGTTTCAAATCCCTGAGCCGTATTTTCAAGAAATTCCGCACATGGAATAATCTTGTTCTTTTCAACAAGAAGAACGATTGTAGAACCTCCGAAAAGGAACATTCCCTTTTCTTCACCCTTTTCAAAGTGATAACAGCCATGATGATTTAGTATTTTGCCGACCATCATAGCTCCGACCTCAACCTGAGTTACGTCGCCGAAGTTTTTGGTGTGAAGAACAGTATACTCACGAGAATTTCTTTTGTATATATTGCAGTTTTTAAGTGCAATAGGATTTACAGTGTGAAGCTCGCCGTTTATATGGATATTTTTATGCTTAAACCCTCTGTCGATATAGCAGTAGCGGTGATAATCGTCCACTTCAAGACGAAAAATCATACACCAGCCGTCCTTGTATTTTTTTGCAAGTGACGAGTTATTGACGAGGTCTGCAATTCTGTAAAAGCTGTTTTTTATTTTAAACGTGCTGCTGCTGTGGATTTTATATACGGAAAGTTTTGCATCGCATGGACTTATGAACGCATTTGCGGCAAGCTCAATCGGACGTTTTCCGCTTTTTACCCTGCGTGTGAAAAAGTCATTATAGCTTTTTATGCCGTTCATCTGATACTCGGATATATTAATGTTATTCTTTCTGATAAACGGCTTTATAAGCGGAGCTGAGAGTCCGGAGTCCATAAAAGCTCCTGCGGCTTTTGATACGGTCGGCTGAGTGAGAACTTTTAATAAACAGCGTCCTGCAAAAGTTCCGTAAAGGGATTTAAGGATAAGTTCCTGACTGTTATCCGCTTTTTTTATTATTTCACCTTTTCTGTTTTTTATATTCATGTTCGTTTCTTAGCATTGGCAAGCATAAGCTTTATGCGGTTCTCCTGATTTACTCTTGTAGCACCGGGGTCATAGTCGATTGCAACAATGTTTGCATCAGGGAAATCCGCCTTGATTGCTCTTGACATACCCTTTGCAACTATGTGATTAGGCAGACAGCCGAAAGGCTGGGCACAAACGATATTTTCCGTTCCTGATTCGGCAAGAGCCGCCATTTCTGCTGGGATAAGCCAGCCCTCACCCATTGAAACCCCCTGATTGATGTATTTGTCAGCCATTTTACGCAAATGCTCAAAGTCATGCGGAGCTGTAAATACACCATGCTTTTTCATTATTCTGATAAGCTCCTTTTGCTTTCCGTAGATAAGCTTATATCCAAGACTGTTAAGAACAGTCGATTTGCTTCTGAAGTTGTAAAGCTTGCCGTCTACCGCCGTACTTACCGCACAGTACATAACAAATTCGAGAAGTGACGGTACAACAGGTTCACAGCCCTCGGAAATCAGGAAGTCCTCAAGATGATTATTTGCAAGGGGAGAGTATTTAACATAAATCTCCCCGACAATTCCAACCTGAATTTTCTTTACCTTGCTGCGTTCAATTGCAGCAAAATCGTCAAGGATTTCCTTGTAAAGCTTTGAGGTTTTCATATATTTTGTGCCTGTTCTGAACAGCTTTTGCAGTTTGGACTGCCATTTATCAAGAACCTTTTTTGAAGCTCCCTTTACAAGCTCATAAGGTCTGCACTGATTGTATACAGTCATGAGCAAATCGCCGTAGAGAACTGCATACAGCAGTTTAAGGAACATTATCGGAGTTATTTTGAAACCGCTGTCCTTTTCAAGTCCGCTGAAATTGAGTGAAACAACGGGAACCTGCGGAAAGTTTTCATAAGCACATTTTCTTAAAAGGTGAATATAATTTGATGCTCGGCAGCCGCCGCCCGTCTGAGTTATGAGCAGAGCAGTTTTATTCGGGTCATAGCGTCCGCTTTTGAGAGCCTCCATAAACTGACCTATAACGAGAAGTGCAGGATAGCAGGTATCATTATGGACATTTTTGAGCCCCTCGTCCACAACGGCTCTTGAATCAGTCTGTAAAAGCTCCATTTTATAGCCGTAAGCCTCAAAAATGCTGATAAGCAGCTTGAAATGTATAGGCAGCATATCGGGAACCAAAATTGTATGGGTCTTTTTCATATCCTCAGTAAACTTTGCATATTGTACAGCCATTTTATCCCTCCTGTTCCTTGCCTTTTATTGCGGCTTCAAGACTTCTTAAACGAATTTTAGCCGCACCCAGATTATTTATTTCATCTATTTTAAGCTGAGTGTAAAGCTTGCCCTTGCTTTCGAGTATTGAACGAACCTCATCGGTAGTAATTGCGTCAATTCCGCAGCCGAAGGATACAAGCTGAACCAGCTGCATATCAGGCTGAGTTGTAACATACTCGGCAGCTCTGTAAAGACGTGAATGGTATGTCCACTGATTAAGGACAGCAAGCTTTGGAGAATGTGCGAGAGGAGCAACGCTCTGCTCCGTAACAACAGCCATTCCCAGACTTGTTATAAGCTTATGTATGCCGTGGTTTATTTCTTTGTCCACATGATAAGGACGGCCGGCAAGAACAATTATATTTCTGCCCTCTGTACGAGCCTGACGTATTATTTCGTCCGCTTTTTTAGCAATATCATTGATATGTGCCTCCATAGCCTCATAAGCCTTGTCTACAGCCGCAGGTATTTTGCCCTTGATGTTATACTCCTTGAGCGTTTCAGCCATAACCTTAATAACATTTTTGCGTCTGTTGAGGTCCATGTAAGGATATTTGAAGTTTTTGGCATTAAGGCGTGAATTGTTTGCAAAAAGCAGTTCGGGATAATATGCAACGATAGGACAGTTGAAATGATTATCGCTTTCTCCCTCGTCAATATTATAGCTCATGCAGGGATAGAAAATGAAGTCAACGCCCTTGTTGAGCAGACATTCAATATGTCCGTGAGCCAGTTTGGCAGGATAGCAGACCGTATCTGACGGAATTGTATGCTGTCCGAGATAATACATTTCTCTGGAGCTTTCATCAGACAGTACAGTTTCAAATCCAAGCTCCGTAAAGAGAGTATGCCAGAAAGGAAGCTGTTCATAAAAGCTGAGTGCAAGAGGCAGCCCGACCTTTGCAATAGGATTTTTCGGGTGAACGTCCTTGCCTGTATTAATTATACTTGTATATTTATAATCGTAAAGGCTTGGTGCGGACTTTGTTTTTGTTTTTCCGCCGCCCTTTTCACAGCGGTTGCCTGAAATAAAGCGTCCGCCGTTTTTAAATGTTATCACATTCAATGCACAGTTTGCGGTACAGCCGCCGCAGTTAAGACTTTTTGATGTATAGCTGAAATGTTCAAGCTCCTCTGCTGAGATGAGCGTGGATTTTTCAATGTTTTTTTCCTTTGCGTACAATGCACAGCCTAATGCACCCATAAGTCCTGAAACGGCAGGGCGGATTACATTTCTTCCAAGCTCCTTTTCAAATGAACGCAGAACAGCGTCATTCAGGAATGTGCCGCCCTGAACAACAATGTTTTTGCCAAGCTCGTCAACAGATTTTGCTCGTATAACCTTATAAATCGCATTTTTGATAATTGATGATGAAAGACCTGCTGAAATATCCTCAACGGTTGCACCGTCCTTCTGAGCCTGCTTAACGCTGCTGTTCATAAATACGGTACAGCGTGAACCAAGGTCAACAGGCTTTTTAGCGAAAAGTCCAAGCTGAGAAAATTCTGCAATATCATATCCGAGAGCCATTGCAAAGGTCTGAATAAATGAACCGCAGCCTGACGAACAAGCCTCGTTGAGCATAATGCTGTCGATACTGCCGTTTTTGATTTTAAAGCATTTTATATCCTGACCGCCTATGTCAATGATAAAGTCAACATCGGGACAGAAATATGACGCAGCTTTAAAGTGTGCAACAGTTTCAACAATTCCGAAATCTATGTTAAGACCTGCTTTTATAAGCTCCTCGCCGTAGCCTGTTACAGCCGAACCCTTTATAGTGATTTCAGGATTCATTTCCTTGTATATTTCCTTGAGCTTTCTGACGATTCTGTCAAGCGGCTGTCCTTTGTTTGAGGCATAGTAGCTGTAGAGGAGTCCGCCATTTTCGGAAATAAGGACAAGCTTGGTAGTCGTAGAGCCTGCATCAATTCCGAGGTATGCATTGCCTTTATATGTACGGATATCCTCATATTTGAGGTCATATTGCTTATGGCGTTCAATAAATTCATCATATTGTGCCTGAGATTCAAAAAGCGGTTCACCTGTTACTATATTAGCTGATGCCTTTGCAGTTGATATTTTATTAAGAAGTTTATCTATGGTATATGTATCTGTTGAGTTTGACGCAAATACTGCACAGCCGTATGCCACAAACACAGGAGCTTCCTGCGGAAAAACTGCATTATCTTCGGTAAGTCCGAGAGTTTTAACGAAAGCACGTCTTAATCCTTTCAGGAATGACAACGGGCCGCCGAGGAAAAGTACACGTCCCTCAATTGAACGTCCCTGAGCAAGACCGGAAACGGTCTGGTCAACGACCGCCTGAAAAATACTTGCAGCAATATCTTCTCTTGCCGCACCCTGATTAAGCAGCGGCTGAATGTCGGACTTTGCAAAAACTCCGCATCGTGAAGCAATCGGATATACCTTTTCTGCATTTTCGGACAGCTTATCAAGCTCATCGGCAGAAATGCCAAGAAGTGTAGCCATCTGGTCAATGAACGCACCTGTACCGCCTGCACAGGAACCGTTCATACGCTGTTCCACGCCGCCGGTAAAGAAAATTATTTTTGCGTCCTCGCCGCCGAGTTCGATAACAACGTCTGTATCAGGTTCTTTTTCCTTAACCGCAATAAATGCAGCCTGAACCTCCTGAACAAAAGGAATGTCTGCACTTTCTGCAAGTCCGAGTCCTGCCGAGCCTGTAATGCAGACTTTAAATTCAGCATCACTGAACTGTCTGCGTATTATGCCAAGCTGTTCACAGACCGTTTCCTTGACCTTTGAAAGATGCCTTTGATATTTGGAATAGATTATTTGGTTATCTGAATCAATGATAACAGTTTTAACGGTAGTAGACCCGACGTCAATACCAAGGGAATAGCAATTTGCCATATAACGCACCTCAATCTTTTTATCTCAAAAACTATTATACAACATTTTCAAACAAAATAAAAGTGATTTATAAATTTTCTTTCGTTAATATTTTTGGCAGAATAATTCTATAAAGCATTTTTACCGTATTTTTTGATTTTTATTTTATTTTATTGTTAATGTTGATGTTTTTAAGTTTTTTTTAAATAATCTATTGACAAAGAAGCCCGATTGTGATAAAATATTTACTGTTGAAACCGATAAATGCGGTTTAAGGTGCGGGTGTAGTTCAATGGTAGAATTCCAGCCTTCCAAGCTGGTTACGTGGGTTCGATTCCCATCACCCGCTCCAATGCGCCTTTAACTCAGCTGGATAGAGTAACTGCCTTCTAAGCAGTAAGCCATTGGTTCGAGTCCAATAAGGCGCGCCAAAATTCGAAACGCTCCATAGTCGGAGCGATTCGTTTATATGCACATGGTGGGTGTAGCTTAGTTGGTTAAAGCGTCGGATTGTGGTCCCGAAGACCGTGGGTTCGAATCCCATCTCCCACCCCATATAAAAAAGCACTTTCTCAAATGAGAAAGTGCTTTTTGTTTTGCTGATAAGGGAACGTTAAGGCAATATCATATATATTCCATAAATACCAAAATTATTGCATTGATTTTTAATATAAGCTATGATATAATAAAATCATCCCAAGAGGGAAATACGAAAAGGAGGAAATATAGCATGTGTAACAACATTTTCGCAAAGCTTTGTGAACTTTTCAAGTCATTCTGTGGCTAAATTTAATATGACATATACAAACTGCCGTACTGTTTAAAGTGCGGCAGTTTTAATTTTTTATAGAATTTTTAATAAGCTGTTGGGACAGTATCTTAACAAAACAGGGTTTCCAAATTATCTTTCTTGAGCCGTAATTATTGTGGCTGTCTACAGCGTCTTAATAAAACTGGGTTTCCAAAGGGTTTGCTAACCCTTTGGCAGAGTCAAGAGGCAGAGCCTCTGGTGGGGTGCGGGGCAACAATGCCAACAACTTAAGCGTAATTGGCATTTACCCCGCAAAAAAATCAAATAGAAATCAAAAAAATAATGCACAAAAAGAATCTATAGGTTTGTGCAAAAAGTGAAT
>ERZ857480.11529-NODE-17692-length-16040-cov-7.0000_pt1 | contig 16040 bp, 19 predicted proteins | sample MGYA00519767_ERZ857480 | MGnify/ENA primary metagenome ERZ857480 (study PRJEB31778, sample SAMEA3449210) | human gut metagenome | biome: human gut; feature: human-associated habitat; material: faeces | place: United Kingdom | collected 2010/2012 ...
AACTTATGAAAAATGAACTTTTTAAAGATAAAATTTCTTTATGTAATGGGTATAAAGTATTAAAACAAGATAAGTTTGAGATGTTAATTAGTTATATTATTAGTCAAAATAATAATGTTAAGAGAATAAGTGGTGCGATTAGTAAGATAAGTGAAAGATATGGAGAAAAAGTACTTTTTGGTGGAAAAGAATATTATTTGTTTCCTAAGATGAGTGAGTTTATTAAACTTAGTTTAGATGATTTAAAGGAGTTTAATTTAGGTTTTAGAGATAAATATGTTTATAATGCTATTTGTGTTTTAAAAGAGAATCCTTTTTATCTTGAAGAAGTAGATATGTTAGATACAGAAGATGCAATAAAAAAACTTATGGAAATAAAAGGAATTGGTCTTAAAGTGGCTAGTTGTATTTTGATGTTTGGTTATGCTAGATTTGATACTTTTCCAATTGATACGTGGGTTAAAAAGTATGTTAACTCAAATTTAAATATTGATAATGTTAAAAATATTAAAGATTATATGAAAAATAATTTTGGTTTAAATAGTGGACTTGCTATACAATACTTATATCATATAAATAGAAATCTTAAATAGATTTCTTTTTTTAACAAACAAAACGTTGACAAACAAATATACATATTATATAATGGTTTCAGGAGGTACAAAAATGATAGAAAATTTTATAATTACATATATTACTGATTATAATCCATATTTAATGGAAGAAGCAACCGCTGTTTTTAATGATGATGGAACGTTTAACAGACTTAGAATAGAAGAAGAGGAGTATAGAAATTTGAAAGTAAAAGAGGCACAGAAAAGAGCAAAAGCGCACATAAAAGAACAAAAAGGGATATCGTATAAAAATATATTAACTTCTAATACAATATTAATAGACGACAAAACTGCAAATGAGTATATATATTCATGTTATACAAGATGGTCAAAAACAGACATGAAATATGTCAAATGTATTCTTGCCAATTATATTAAAGAACTGTTTATGAATGCTAATAATAAAAACTTTATTAACAAGAAAAAGGAAAAACATAAAATCGATGCAAAATACGGTTTCTATAAGTATGGAGCTAAGTTTTCTATTGTTGATAATGACAAAGAAACTACTTATAGTTGTTCACTTTTAGTAAGAAACGATGCGAATGGTAAAAAATATTTATATGATATTTTAGATATTAAAAAAATTAACCAAGTAAGTTTAAAAGAATATTTTCAAACTACTTAGTTAATTAAAGACCATATTATGAATAAGAACCTCCATACGAGCCTTCCGTTTAAAATAAACCAGGTATATCTATGCTCCAGCACCTTGTTCATGAATAAATTATAGCATATCATTTACTAAAAGTAAACAACTAAAAAGTATCATTTTAAGCATATAATTGTGAAAGTAAAATAAAAAAAGGAACGAGCTACCTCCATGCGAGCCTTCCGTTTAAAATAAACCAGGCAAATCCATGCTCCAGCAACCTGTTCATGTACAAATTATAACATATCATTTACTAAAAGTAAATAATTAATTTTCTTTGAAAATATACTTGACAAGTGTAAAAAATACACATATAATTATAGTGTGAGTGAGGTGAAATGAATGCAGTTAACTAATCCTTTATATAAAAATATTGGTATACATGTTATTACTAGTATTTTTACTATTGATAAGGGTGTAGTAAAGGTGTTACTTGTAAAAAGAACTAATGAACCATTTAAAGGAATGTGGAGTTTAGTTGGAGGAGCACTTTATAACAATGAAAGTTTAAAAGATGGAGTTAAAAGAGAGATATTTGAAAAAAGTGGTTTAACTGATGTAAATGTTTATTTTTCGGGGGTGTTTGATGAAATTGATAGAAGTCCTGTTAGAAGAATGATAGCCCTAACTTATGTTGGGTTAATAGATGCAAATAAAGTTCAGGTATTAAAGAAAACTCTTAAAACTGATAATTCTGAGTGGGTAGCAATAGATAAAGTAAAAACTCTGGCGGGTGATCATAATAATATTTTATTAAAAGGAATTGATACTTTAAAAGAGTTAATTGTAACAACTGATATATTAAAAAGTTTGTTTCCGAAAGGAGTAACTATTCCTGAAATACAAAAGACTTATGAAGGAATACTAAATAAAACTTTTGATAGACGTAATTTTAGGAAAAAACTTCTTAGTTTAGGAATAATAGAAGATACTAATAAGTACATAATATTTGAAGGAAAGAAACCAGCTAAGTTATATAAATTTAATAAAAAGAAAAGTAAGAATGTATTATAAGTACATTTTTATAAAAAAAATATAAGTGTAAAAAATACACATAAGGAGAAAAAATGAATGAAGAATTAAGAAAGTTAGCCTTAGAAAAAATTAAAACTTTTAAAGATGAGAGAGAAAGAGTTATTTCTTTGCAAAATGAAATGAATGAATTATTAAATAATGATATTGTTAAAAGGTATTTATATTTAGAAAAAGAAGTAAGTAATGTTAGTGTTAATAGTGATAAGAAATTGATGTTAGATGCTTTTAATTCGTTAATTAGAAATATAAAGTGTAATCATGATATTTGGGTGTACTTAGGTAGTTTTTATTATGTGGATGATATGTTTAGGTCATATAGTGTAAGAGTTCTAGATGAAAGTGATAAAAAATTTGAATATAATTTGTATGGGTGTTTGGAATGTGATGAAACAATAGAAGTTAGTGATTACTTAAAGTTTGAAAGTGAACACTTATGTTTAAAAAAGAAAAGTTTTGTTAATATTTATGAACTTAGAGGTTTATATTTTAAATATTTAACTGAAATGAATACAAGTGAAGCAATAAAAAAATTAAAAAAAGTGTATGGAGGTAAAGAATGAGTTATTTAATTTATTATTTAGTAAATGGTGAATATGTAGAAAAGTATAAGATTAATTTTGATGAAGAAGAGTTAAAAAAAATAAAACTTGAAAGTATTTATAAGTGTGGTAAAAAGAATAAAGTTAGTTATAATAGTACAAGATTTTTTAAAGATAATATATATTATACTAATTTTAAACAAACAGAAATGGGATGGAGAGAATATAATGATGGACCTGATGAAAGACTTTATAATTATAGCTATATTGAATATGAACCTACTTATTTATCTCAACTAATAAATAGTTTAATAGAATCTAGAAATAAAACTGCAATAAGGGAATTGTTTGAAATGGATTTATCTAAAGAGTTTACTGGTTTTCAAAAGAAAATTAATGATTTACTTAATGAGGCTAGCAAGATAAGTGATAGTGATTATAAAAATAAGATGAATGTTTTAAATGAATTAAAAAATTTATATGAGTATCAGGATTTTAATAATGATAGACAAGATATAAGCATATACTATAAAAAGGCTTTTCTATGTTTTAGTTATGAATTAATTGATAAGATTAGTTTAGAAGAGTATAATAAGGTTATGTCTTTTATTGGTGGTAAATTATTTACAAATAGTAATGAATGTGATTTGATATTAAGAATGAAGGAGATGTTTTAAATGGATAGTTATATTAGCTTTAGATATTTAAACAAAAAATTATTAGACCAATATAAAGGTTTGGTGCCAGTTGAAATTGAATGTTCTAGAAGACACTATAATGGAGTAGACTATGATACTTACTCATATTCAACAATTGTATATTATAAGAAAGAAAATTTTAATCCTAAAAACTATAAAAATGTTAAAACTTTTGGTAATGAGTTAACAGTTATAGACTTTGAATACGATTTTGAAGATTATATGAACTTTATTAAAGACTGTGAATTCAAATTAAGAGACGAAATAGTAGATAAACCATTTGGTATTTACTTATTTCAAGTAAACCATCACTTAGTAAAAGACGGAAAATGCTTACTTGTTAATACCAAAGATAACAAATATGATTTAGATAATTTTGTTATGAGTGTAGTAGAAGAACTAAACTTATTAAGTGAGTCTTCTAGAAAAAAGATTATATCACAGTATGAACTAATAAGGTATAAACTATTTAAGGGTGAAGAATTAAGTAGAAAAGAATATGATTTATTAAGTAGTTTATTAGATAAAGACATAGAAGAAAAATTAGAAGAACTAACTGTATTAAAGCTTAGCTTATAATAAAGGAGGAAAAAATGATATATTTAATGAGACATGGGCATGAAGATGAAGGATTTATCGGTGGTTGGAGTGATACACATTTAACTCAGAAAGGTGTAAACGAAAGTGTAAACGCTAGGAACTATATTGTTAATAAAGGGTTAGTTATTAACAAAATATTGTCAAGTGATATAACAAGAGCAAAAGAAACAGCAAGGATTATTAATTCGAAATTAAATGTCCCTTTGGAAATAACAAAACTTTTAAATGAACAAGATAAAGGTATTATTAATGGTATTCCTTTACAAATGGCTGAAGAGTACTATAGTGAATTTATTAATACAGAAGATATTTACAAAAGGTTTCCAGAAGGAGAAAGTTTAAGCGATTTTTATAATAGAATACTTTACTATTATCATGATATTTTAAAAGAAGACAATACATTATTAGTTACTCATAGTGGTGTCATTAATATGATTTACTATATTCTTACTAATACAAAGTTAGGCTATAATAAGAAAGGATTTAATGTAACTCATTCTAGTATTCATGAATATGATCCAACATTAAAGAAAATTAAAAGAATATATTAGAACAAAGTAAAAATAAGGCGTATGTTAAAATAAACGCCTTATTTCAGTTTATATAATAAAGTAGCTTTATTTTTTTACCCTTTGTTTCTATAAGCTCGTCGTCTTTTAAATTTTTAATTTCTCTAGACAAGGCACTTCTATTAACTGCTAGATAGTCAGCTAGTTCAGTATAACTCATTGGCAAATAAATAACTTTTGAACCTGTTTTTTTACTTAATATTCTAAAATAATCTAAAAGTTTATCTCTTATACTTTTGTTTGATAACACTTCTATTCTCTCATTAGCTTTTGTAATTATAGTTGTTAAAATATTTATTAAGTTTTTTAAAAATTGATTATAAAATGTAAAACGATTTTCTTTCATATTTAAAATTGAATTAAAGTCTATTACTACAACTTTTGTTTCTTCCTTTGTAATTACTTGATATTCTTCGTTTTTAAGTGGATAACTAAGACTACCAAATAATGAATTTTCTAAAAAGTCTTCTACAATTGTTCTGTTACCTTCAATGTCATTTCTTACAATTTGCAAGTGTCCACTCAAAATAATACATATAATGTTATCATTTATCATGTTACTCAATATTTCCTTATTTTTCGGGTATTTGTAACTAATCGCCTCCAAATAAGCTAGCAGTTTTTCCCTGTTTTTTTGGCTAATATTATAGAATAATTCGTTCACTTTACATCACCTAAAATTATTTTATCAAATTTTTGTAATTGTTGCAATTGCAACATTAACTTTTATATATGATGTTGTATAATTGACTTATAAAAATGATAAGAGAGAGGTAAATGAAATGAAGGTAATTAAAAGAGATGGACATATGGTAGACTACTGTCCAGAAAAAATTGAACAAGCTATAATGAAAGCTAATAACGAAGTAGAAGAAGAAGATCAAGCAAGTAGTACTCAAATTAAAAATATTATTAAATATATAGAGAAACTTGGCAAGAAGAGAATACTAGTTGAAGATATTCAAGATATTATTGAAATGAAACTTATGAGTCAAGGAAAATATGAACTTGCAAAACATTATATTACTTATAGATATACTAGAGAATTAGTAAGAAGAAGTAATACAACTGATCAGTCAATTAAAGAGTTAATTGATGGAGAAAGTGAGTACTGGAATACAGAAAATTCAAATAAAAATGCTAAAGTAGTAACAACACAAAGAGACTATTTAGCAGGTATAACTAGTACTGATATAACTAGAAGATTTTTACTACCTGAAGATATAGTTGAAGCTCATGATGCAGGTATAATACACTTTCATGATGCTGACTATTTTGCACAAAATGCATTACACAACTGTGACTTAGTAAACCTAGAAGACATGTTACAAAATGGAACTAGTATTAATGGAGTAATGATAGAAAAACCACATAGATTTTTAACAGCTATGACTATTGCAACTCAAATAATTACTGCAGTTAGTAGTAGTCAATATGGAGGTGTTACAATAACTTTAACACATCTAGCTCCTTTTGTTAGAGAAAGTTATAATAGATATTTAGATAAGTATAAAAAGAGAAAATTAAGTAAAGAACAATGTGAAAAATTTGCAATGGAAGATACTAAAAAAGAAATAGTAGATGGAGTACAAACTTTCCAATATCAAGTTAATTCAATGACTACAACTAATGGTCAAGCACCATTTTTAAGTGTATGTATGTACTTGGGTGAGACTACAGAATATAAAGAAGAATTATCTTGGATTATAGAAGAATTTTTAAAACAAAGAATACTTGGTATGAAAAATGAACAAGGTGTATATATTACTCCAGCATTTCCAAAACTTCTTTATGTGTTAGAAGAAGATAACATTAATAAAAATGGTAAATATTACTACTTAACTAAACTAGCAGCAGAATGTACTGCAAAGAGAATGGTACCAGATTATATCAGTGAAAAGATAATGAAAGAATTAAAAATTGATAAAAATGGTAATGGTAATTGTTATCCTTGCATGGGTTGTAGAAGTTTCTTAACTCCTTATGTTGACGAAAATGGTAAACCTAAATACTATGGAAGATTTAATCAAGGTGTTGTTACAATTAACTTAGTTGATGCTGCTTTATCTAGTGATAAAGATATGGATACATTTTGGCAAATATTTGAAGAAAGACTTGAGTTATGTCATAAAGCTTTACAAATTAGACATAAACGTTTAAGTAAGGCAACAAGTGATGTTGCACCTATTCTTTGGCAACATGGTGCTTTAGCAAGACTTAAAAAGGGAGAAAGTATTCATGAGTTATTACATAACGGGTATTCAACAATAAGTTTGGGTTATGCGGGACTTTATGAATGTGTTAAATACATGACTGGACACTCTCATACAGACAATGGAAAAGGTAAAGAATTTGCTCTTGAAGTTATGGAAAAAATGAATGCTAAATGTAAAGAATGGAAAGAAGTTGAAAACATTGACTATAGTGTTTATGGTACACCAATAGAATCAACTACTTATAAATTTGCAAAATGTTTAAAAGATAGGTTTGGTGTTGTTAAAGGTATTACAGATAGAGACTATATTACTAATTCATATCATGTTCCTGTGTTTGAAGAAATAGATGCATTTACTAAATTAAAATTAGAAAGTGAATTCCAAAAACTTAGTCCAGGTGGAGCAATTAGTTATATAGAAACACCAAATTTATGCAATAACTTAGATGCAGTTATGGAAGTTATAACATTTATTTATAATAATATTATGTATGCAGAGTTAAATACAAAGAGTGACTATTGTCAAGAATGTGGATATACTGGAGAAATATTAATAGATGATAATATGGAATGGTACTGTCCAAACTGTGGAAATAGAGACCACAACAAACTTAATGTAGCAAGACGTACTTGTGGTTATATTGGTACTAATTTCTGGAATAAAGGTAGAACTCAAGAAATTAAAGAAAGAGTTTTACATATAGATAATAAAGAAGAAAAGGATACTAAGAAAGATAAGGAAGAAAAATAATGGCAAGGTATAATTTAATTAGAAAAATGGATATTTCTGATGGACCAGGAATTAGAGTTTCTATATTTATGCAGGGGTGTGCTTTCCATTGTAAGAATTGTTTTAATAAAGAAACTTGGGACTTTAAGCTAGGTCATGAATTTACTGATGAAACTATTAATAAAGTTCTAGAGTTATGTGATAATGAAGTGGTAAAAGGCTTATCTATTTTAGGAGGTGAGCCACTTCATCCACTTAATATAGATGCATCTACAAAACTTGCAAGTGCATTTAAATGGAGATTTCCTAATAAAGATTTGTGGGTTTGGACAGGGTTTTTATATGATAAAAATTTAGCTGGAAAAGAAATATTAAACTATATAGATGTTTTAGTTGATGGACAATATGTAGACGAGTTACATGACTTTAATTTAAAGTGGAGAGGTTCATCTAATCAAAGAGTAATAGATGTGAAAAAAAGTTTAAAGAAAGGAAGTATTGTATTACTAGAAAGTGCTTATGAAAAAGAGAGGGTTTGAAGTAGCTAAGGGTTATGAAAATATGGGAGTTAATATTCCTGAAAGAAAAACTAAATATAGTGCAGGTTATGATGTTGAAGCAATAGAAGACACAGTTATTCCACCATTTAAGCCAGGTATGAAACCAACTTTGGTTAAAACTGGACTTAAGGCATATTGTCAGAATGATGAATTCTTTATGTTAGTCAATAGGTCAAGTAATCCTGGGAAAAAAGGACTAGTTTTAGCAAATAGTGTTGGAATAATTGATGCTGACTATTATAATAATCCAGATAACGATGGACACTTTATGTATGCATATTATAACTATTTTAACGAAGACGTAGTTATACATAAAGGTGACGTTATTGGTCAAGCAATATTTATGAAATATTTAATAACTGATACAGATAATGCAACCGGCGAAAGACTTGGAGGTTTCGGTTCAACAAGCAAACAAAAATAGTGAAAAACTCACTATTTTTATTTATGCACTAATACTTTAGTTCCAGCACTTACATTATTGTATATAGTTTCTGCAGCAGTATGTGGCAAGTTTATGCATCCATGGCTTCCATTTGTTAAATAAATGTCTCCACCATATTTACTTCTCCATCCGTCAGCATCATGTAAGCCTATTGCTTGGTCAAATGGCATCCAATAATATACGTGGCTTTTATATCCTGGACCTTTTAAATAAGTATCATATTTTTTATATGATATACTAAAATATCCTGTTCTTGTATGAAGTCCCTTGTTTCCAGTAACACATGGTGTAGTTAAAACAAGTTCGTTATTCATATAAAAGTTAACTGTTTGATCACTTATATCTACTTCAACAAATGTGTCTGGTATTAATCCAATGCTATTTTTGTTTATATAGCCTAATATATTTTCTTCAGTCTCAACGTAATAATATTCTTTTGTTTCACTTAGTACAACAACCTTTTGATATTTTGAAATAGTATTAACTTTTGTATAACTATCAGTGTAATCATAAATATTACTGTCTGCTTTTAAATAACCAAAACTAAATATTTCTTTTTTACTATTTTCTTCCAAATACTCATTAACCATATTTTTAACATTCTTGACTAATTCTATAATAGTTTTAGTTTCAACAGGTGCCTCTTTATCAACGTTTACACAATTTGTTGTGTTAATATTGAGTGCTGCAATAAATCCAAGTATTGTACAAAGTCTTTTTTTATTCATATAACTATTCTCCTTTGGTTAGTTATTTTATAACTTTATTTACAATTTGTAAAGCAAAAATTAAAAGAAGACACTATTTTCTAGGTCTTCTATGATTTTTAACTGGTTCTCTTTCAATAAATAATTCTTCTACCTTGACTTTTAAAGTATCTGCGATAAACCCAATATAATCAACTCTCATATTTCTTTTTGCATTTTCTAGATTTGAAATGTATGTTGCAGTAGTTCCTAACTCTTCTGCTAAATCTTCTTGTGACCAATTTAATTTAAGCCTATAGTATATGATGTTGTTTGCTAAAATATTTCTTGATTGTTTACTATAATTCTTCTTTTTAATATTTATCACTTCCTTGTTTATATCATAATTTTATTGTATAAATTTTGCTATGTATTAACCATACCAACTATGTAGTAAGAAAACAGTGGAAATGTTCAAGTTTATGTATTATAATTATTATAGAAAGAGAGGACTTATGGAGATAAAATGCGTAGTGGAAAAAATAGATAGGGATGTTAATGAAATTATGAATTTAAAGTATCCTTATCTTCCTGAAAAATATTTTAAAAAGTATTTGGGAAATCAAGATAAGTTTAGTAAACTCGGTATTATTATTAACGATTATTTAGAAAAAATACTAAGTTTAGAAAATGAAAATGTGTATGTTGATAATGCTAAAGATGTGGAAAGAATTTTAAATTATTATCAAAAAAGTGTTCTTTTATACCCAGAGTTTGATGGTGAAATACTTGCTAAAGGGTTAATTAACGATGTTTATAGTGGTAAATTAAAACTACCCATTACGGTTGATGATGTTATGATTTGCGAAGTTGATGAGTATGTTAGAGAGGATGAACTCCTTTTTGAACTTGAATGGATAATTATGTTTTTATCAATTGTTTATAATGTTGGCTTAAAATAGACTTTTATAATCTATTCTTTTGTTTATTATTCATAGTATATATTGAAGGAGATAAAATATGAATAATTATGAAAAAGCTTGTTTAAAAATCCAAAATTATAAAAGAAATAATATAGGCTGTTGTTACTGTTTTGGGAATACTGGCCCAACAGGTCCAACTGGAGAAGCAGGTCTTGGAAGTATAAGCATTGGTACTACTTCTACAGGTGCTGCTGGTACAAATGCAACAGTTACCAATACAGGAACAGCACAAGATGCTATTTTAAATTTCACAATTCCTAGAGGTGCGACAGGAGTTACTGGTCCAACAGGTGCTACTGGCCCAACAGGTCCAACAGGTGCTACAGGTGCGACAGGCCCAACAGGAGCTACTGGTCCAACAGGTCCAACAGGCCCAACAGGTCCAACAGGAGCAACAGGCCCTCAAGGTGAAGCAGGAATCGCAGGTCCTCAAGGTGAAGCGGGAGCAGCAGGTCCAGCAGGTCCAACAGGCCCAACAGGTCCAACAGGTCCAACAGGTCCAACTGGTGAAACTCCAACAATATCAATTGGAACAGTAACAACAGGAGACCCAGGTACGCAAGCTGCTGCTTCAATAACGGGAACAGCACCTAACTATATACTTAATCTAACAATTCCTCAGGGGCCAACTGGATCTCCTGCATAAAAAACTATAGACATCTTTAATAAGGTGTCTTTTAATATGTTTATGTAAAAATATTGACAATAATTGTTAAAACATTATATACTTTTTATAAGAGGTAAAAAATTATGAGGCATGAAATGAAATTAAATAATACTCCTTTTGTGTCTATTAAAAATAAAACCAAAACTATTGAATTAAGATTAAATGATGATAAAAGACAAAAGATTAATGTTGGAGATGAGATAGAGTTTATCAATAATGTGACTAGTGAAAAATTATTAGTAGATGTTGTCAATTTACATAGGTTTGATAGTTTTAGTGAATTGTATAAGCATTTTGATAAAATACTTTTAGGTTATGATGAAAGTGAACAATCAGATGCAAAAGATATGGAAGAGTATTATTCTAAAGATGAGCAAAAGAAATATGGTGTTTTAGGTATAGAAATTAAAGTTGTATCGTATGTCAAAAAAGAAAATATTGGTTAATGAATTCTTTTTAAAATTTTTAGTATTTCTTTACTAAAAATTAACAGTGTGATACAATAATTGTGTTAATAGTATGATAATAGATACTAATAAAAGTAGGAACATAGAATTTGAAAGTAACAGGATAATATCTATGATTTGTGTTTGTTTGAATAATGATGTTATAGCTATTTTATTGGTAAAAATGAAAGAAGGGAAAAATAATGAACGTAGTTGAAGTTAAAAATTTAAGTAAGTCATATAAAAATTTAAAGGCTGTTGATAATGTGTCTTTTAACGTTAAAAAAGGGGAAATACTTGGACTTTTGGGTCCTAATGGAAGTGGTAAAAGTACTACAATTAATTCTATACTTTCTTTACTTAAAATTGATAGTGGAGAAATTAAGTTATTTGGAGAAGTAATGAGTCCTAGTAATTATGAAGTTAAAAAAAATATTGGTGTTATTTTTCAAGAAGTTGGAGTGTTTGATGAATTAACTGTTAAAGAAAATATTGATTATTTTTGTGGACTATATATAAGTGATAAAAATATAAGAAAAAAGTATGTTATGGATGCTATTAAGTTAGTGCATTTAGAGGATTTTATTAATTTTTATCCTAAACAACTTAGTGGAGGATTACTTAGAAGACTTAATATTGCTTGTGGAATAAGTCATAAACCTAAACTAATATTTTTAGATGAACCTACTTCTCAAGTTGATCCACAAAGTAGAAATAGTATATTAGATAGTATTAAGAGTTTATCTAAGAAGGGTGCTAGTATTGTTTATACTACTCATTATATGGAAGAAGTAGAGATTCTTTGTGATAACATTATAATTCTTGATAAAGGAAAGATAATAGCTAGTGGAACTAATGATGAGTTAAAGAATTTAATAGATGTAGAAGAAAAAATAACTATTGAAGTAAATGATGTTAGTGAAGACTTAATAAATAGTATTAATGATATAAAAGAAGTAATAGATGTTAGAAAAGTTAATAATAATGTAATCATTAATTATGAGAAGGGTAAAAGTAATTTAGAAAACTTAATTATGTTTTTAAAGAGGAATAAGATTAAATATAATAAAATCTTTAGTGAAAGACCTACATTAAATGATGTATTTTTATCTCTTACTGGAAAGGAACTTAGAGACTAATGTTTATACATAATTTAAAATATTCTTTGAAAGTTTTGTTTAAGAATAAGGGATTAATATTTTGGACTTTTGTTTTTCCTATTATATTAGGTACTTTATTTAAGATGGCTTTTTCTAATATAGAAAATGAAGAAAAGTTAAGTGTTATTGATTTAGCGGTTATTAAGAATAGTGAATTTGATAATGATTTTATGTTTAGTGAAGGAATTAAAATGCTTAGTGATAAAGAAAGTAGTGAGAGATTATTTAATGTTAAGTATGTTAGTTTAGATGAGGCTAAAAAGTTGCTTTTAGATGAAAAAATAAGTGGTTATATATTATTAGATGAGGGAAAAAGTAAGATTTTTGTTAATAAGAGTGATATTAATAGTACTATTATTAAATTTGTTGTTGATAATATAGAGAGTAAAAAGAATTTATATAATGTTGTTGAAAATTATTCTATTAGTCATGATATGTATGATAAATACTATTTGTTTATAAGTAATGTTAGTAATGAAAGTAAAGTTATGTTAAAGGATATTAGTAATAATAATTTAAGTTATACTAATATAGAATATTATACTTTGATTGCTATGACTGCTCTTTATGGTGGGATGCTTAGTTTGTTTTTGTGTAATAAGCATCAACCTAATATAAATGTTGTTGGTAAAAGAAGTAGTGTAAGTGGTATTAAGAAGAGTACACTTATTATGAGTAATTTACTTGCTTCTTATATTGTGGAAGTATTAGGTATTTTTGTGGTACTTAGTTATACTTTGTTAGTTTTAAATGCTGATTTTGGTAGTAATTTATTACTAATAATCTTACTTACTTTAGTAGGTGCGATTAGTGGTCTATCTATAGGAGTTTTTATATCTACTTTAAAAATAGGTGATAAAGAAAAAACTGGTGTGTTAATTGCTTTTACTATGTTTAGTTCTTTATTTGCTGGAATGTATGGAGTTACTATGAAATATGTTATTGATAAAAATATTCCTATTATTAATAAAATTAATCCTACTAGTTTGATTACAGACGGATTTTATTCTTTATATTATTATAATACTTATAGTAGATATATGAGTAACTTAGTTATCTTGTTAATTATTAGTGTTTTATTAATAACTATTAGTGTATGTAAATTAAGGAGAGATGTGTATGATAGTGTTTAGTACTTTTTGGAGAATAGTAAAGAAGTATAAAGGAACTATTTTGCTTTATACAGTTATGTTAATAATGTTTGGTGGTATTAATTTAACTAGTAATAGTACAAATGATATGTTTACTCCTACTAAACCTAATATTTTTATTGTTAATAAAGATAGTAATATGGGACTTACTAAGAATTTAATTAATTATTTAAAAAAGAATACTAATGTTGTTAGTTTAGAAGATGATGAAGAAAAGATTAATGATGCTTTGTTTTATAGAGATATTAGTTATGTTATATATATTCCTAAAAATTATAGTAAAGATGTATTAGATAAAAAAGATGTTACTATAGATATTAAGAGTAGTAAAGATTATACTTCTAGTTTAACAGAAATGATGTTAGATAAGTATTTAAATGTACAAAGTAATTTAGTTAATATTACTAATAATCAAGATGAACTTGTTAATATGATAAATAATACATTAGATGTTAATAGTGAAGTTGTTGTTAGTAGTAAATTAGATAATAGTTATTTAAATAGAGTTAGTAGATATTTTAATTTTGGAAGTTATAGTTTACTTGCAGTTATTATATTTATTGTCACTTTAGTTATTAATAGTTTTAAAGAGAATACCATTAATAAGAGAATTATTGTTAGTAGCTTTAATTATAAAAAACATAATAGTTTGCTTATGTTATCTAGTTTTGTTTATAGTTTAATTGTATGGGTATTATTTTCTTTATTAAGTGTTATACTTCTTGGTAAAGATATGATAAGTTTAAGAGGAATTTTGTACTTTGTTAATACTTTTATGTTTATTATGCCTACTTTAAGTTTTGGAATACTTATTAGTACATTAGTAAATAATAAAGATAGTATTGGAGGTATAGTTAATGTAGTAGGTTTAGGTAGTGCATTTTTGTGTGGAGCATTTATTCCTACAGAGTATTTACCTAAAATTGTTCTTTCAATTGCGCATATATTTCCTGCTTATTATTTTATTGATAGTAATAATTTACTAAGTAGTATGGAAATAATTAATTTTAGTAATTTAATTCCAGTATTCATTAATTATTTTGTGTTGATTATTTTTATGTTGATATTTATTGCTGTTAATAATTATGTGCTTAAGAAGAAAAGATATTATTAATAGAAATATAAAGTGGTTTTATTAAATCACTTTTTTTGATTTGTAAAATATTTATAAAATGTATCTTTTTTCTTTTAAATGGGGTATAATATTCTTTAAGGCAGGTGTTATGATGAATAATCAAATCAAGAATGAAGAGTTATATTATAAGCATAAAGAAGAACTTAAAAATAGGTTTGAATATTCTGATATTGTAAGGGGAGAATATATAAGACCTTATAATGTAGAATTATTAAATGAAGAAAATAATACCTTTAATAATGAAGAAGTTACTGACTTATATTTTAGTGTAACTGATCCATTTTATGGTATACTTTATAAACAATTTATTAGAAAGAATAATAAGGGGAAAATTATAAGTTATGAATGTTCTTGTGATAACTTTCAAATGCACTCATCTTGCACACATTTAGTGGGTGTAATTAGATGGTATTCATATTTGATTTTTCTAGAGAAACTAAGTATTGAAGAAACTTCAAACAATATACTTGATAAGTTTTTAGTAGCAAATAAACCTGTACTTAAAGAAGAAGTGTTTTTAGAATTAGAAATTGAAAAAATAGAATCTAATAATAATTATTATTATAGAAATTATAATGAATATAAAGTTAAAGTTAAAATAGGTAAAAATAAAATGTACTTATTTAATAGTAAACAAAATAGTTTTTTAACTAGTAAAGCAAATGGGGATAAAGAGTTTTCTTTTGGTAAGGATTTTGTATTTAATTATGAAAAGAATTTCTTTAATAAAGAAGCAAATAAAATATTTAATTTTATTAATACATACCACAAAGATTTAAATAAAAGAAACTTTTATGAAAGTGAAATAATTGCATTATTAGACCTCGTTTTTGAACTTAATTATCCATTTAAATATAATAATATCGTAGTTAATAAAATATATGAAATATTTCCATTTAAAACTGAAATTAAATCATTAAATAAAGATAACTATGAAGTTGATTTTGATATGAATAATTATGAAGAAATATGTAATAATTATTATTTATCAAATAATAATATATATAGAGTTAATAATAAAGAGAAAATGTTAATAAATGAATTAACTAATAATAAAATAAATAAATTAGTAATACCAAAAACTAAGATAAAAGATTTTTCTTTTGGAATACTTCCTATAATTAAGAAACAAATAGAGGTAGATAATGATATAAA
>ERZ857480.7165-NODE-11003-length-15842-cov-11.0000_pt1 | contig 15842 bp, 14 predicted proteins | sample MGYA00519767_ERZ857480 | MGnify/ENA primary metagenome ERZ857480 (study PRJEB31778, sample SAMEA3449210) | human gut metagenome | biome: human gut; feature: human-associated habitat; material: faeces | place: United Kingdom | collected 2010/2012 ...
AAACACAGGAGGAAAAAATCATGTTAAAAAAACAAAAGGGTATAACCCTAATTGCATTAGTAGTAACAATAGTTGTACTTTTAATACTAGCAGGAGTAACAATAAGTTTATTACTAGATGAAAACGGAATCATTGCAAAATCAAAAGATGCAAGAATTGAAACAAGAGCATCTCAAGTAGAAGATGAAGTAGGAATGTGGAAACAACACAACTTCATAAACAAAGAATCAAACCAAGCACAAGAAAGTGCAGACACAATGCTAGCAAGTTTAATCTCTAAAAAGCTATTAACAGAAGACGAGATAGATAGAGACCAAGAATTAATTACAATAAAGAAGAAAAATGGAACTATAATAAGAGAAATAAGTTACAGTAGTGTAACAATAAATATAAGTAAAAGTCCAGAAAACAAAAAGTCGGGGTATGTAGAACTAACAGTAGAATCTGTGGAAGGAATGACTATTCCAATAATCACAAATGAAAAAGAACTTAATGATTTTTTAAATTCACTAAGTAAGGAACAAAAAAAGGATATTATAAAAAGAAGTCTGCCAACATGGGTAAATAACAGGGATTCTAGTGCGAATTGCATGACCTTTGAACAGGCGCTAGAATACTTTAAAAATAAAAACTGGATTGAAGAAGCAACAGAAGAATTCTTTTGGAATGATATAGAAAGCAAAGGAGGAATTGATAGATTTTTAGGAGAAATATTAGTAAATTTATACTTGGACAGAGTAACGGGGAAAATAAATGGTTACATTGTAACGAATCCAGACAATAAAGAATCCAACACATATACAGCAATGGACAATGGAACATATGCATTTAAAGTAAAGGATTTGATAACAGGAAAAACATACACTAAAAAAGTACAGGTAACCAATGTAGATAAAGACATAGTGGTAGAGCCAGAAAATATAGCAGACTGGGAATACACAGAAGAAGATGATGGAACAATAACATTAACAAGCTATAAAGGAACAGACACAACAGTAATAATTCCAAATAGCATAAATGGGAAAAAGGTAAAAAAACTTTCGGGAACAATCCCTTCAGGCTATCATATTGAATATTTTTCGATATGGAATGAGAAAATTCGTAATGGAAAGGAACATGATAATGCCTCTTTTGGATATTGCAAGGGACAAGATACTATAACAAAAGTAATAATTAGCCCTGGAATAGAAGAAATAGAAACTAGCGGTGCTTCTGACGGAGTGTTTTCGCTTAGCACTGCTTTGAAAGAAATAATAATTCCTGATACAGTAGTAAAAATAGGACAAGGAACCTTTTGGGGATGCAAAGAGCTAAAGAAAGTTAATATTCCGAAAAAAGTAGACACAATAAGCAATGGTACTTTTGCTTGCTGTACTAACCTAGAGAGTATAACAATACCGTCAAACGTAACAAGTATTGGAGAGAATGCTTTTGGTATGTGCAAAAACTTATCAAGCATAATAATACCTTCAAGTGTAACATCTATTGGTAACGTGGCATTTTCATACTGTGAAAACTTATCAAATATAATAATACCTTCAAGTGTAACATCTATTGGTGACCAGGCATTTTCTGGATGTAGTAATTTATTGAATATTACAATTCCTGCAAGTGTAACAACAATGGGAAGTGAAGTATTTCAAGGAAATCCAATATTAACAAGTGTAAATGTATCATTCAAAGAAGGAGAACAACCAGCAGGTTGGAATAAAAATTGGAATGTACTATCAGATGGATATACTGTAACAGTAAATTACGCTAAATAAGAGTTAAAAGCTGATAACAAACATGTTATTGGCTTTTATTATATAAAAAATCAAAACAAGTAGTTGCATTATAAAAAATACTGCTTTATAATATAGAAAAGAAAAACAAAAGAGGGAAAGGAAAATTAGATGAAAAAACTAAAACAAAATAAGGCAATAACGCTAATTGCACTAGTTGTGACAATAGTCGTACTATTAATATTGGCAGGAGTTAGCATACAACTACTATTAGATGACAATGGAATAATAGCAAAATCAAAAGAAACAAAACTAAATACTAGAATATCTGAAATTGAAACTGAAATTGGTATGTGGAAACAAGAAAATTTTATGAGGAAAGAAACAAACCAAACAAAAGTAGATTCAGACGTAATATTACAAAAGTTAAAAAATCAAAAATTAGTAACAGATGATGAGATAGACCAAAGTCAAGAACTAATAATTATTAAGAATAAAGATGGCGCAGTTGTAAAAGAAATAAGTTACAGCAATGTGCAAATAAATGTTAGCCAATCAGCTGGAACAGGAAATGTGCTATTGAAAGTAACGTCAGTAGAGGGAATTCTTATTCCAATAATTGATATCAGAGATGAAAATTATGAAGAGCTAGACAGGTATGAAAATTCATTAAGCATAGAAGAGAAAAAAGATATAATAAAATTAAGTATGCCAAACTATGTAAATAAAAATTATCCAGATTCAAATTGTACAAGTTTTGAAGAAGCTTTACCAATTTTAAAAGCTAATTCTGTAATACAAGGAGAAGTGGCAGATGAGTCGGCATTTTGGGAGTCAGTGAAAAATGCTGGAGGTGTAGATCATTTCTTTGATGAACAAATATTATTTGGGTTATATTGTAATGACGAAACACAACAAATATCTGGATGTGAAATTACAAATCCAAATGGAGAAGCTTCAACAGAATATACTGCAACAACAAGTGGAACATATACATTCACAGTAAAAGATAAAGTTACAGGAAAAAGTTATACTAAAAAAGTAACTGTAAACATATAATTATAAAACAAAAATAGCAATACAAAAAGTATTGTTATTTTTTTGTCGAAAAAAAATAAAAAAATATTAAAATTTTTTAAAAAAACTATTGCTTTTTATAAAATTTTATATTAAAATTTAATCGAAGTGGTAAGAAGTGGTACAAAGTGGTGAAAAAGTGTTGAGGAGGTGAAGATAGTGTTAATAGGTGAATATAGCCATTCTCTAGACGTTAAAGGCAGATTAATAATGCCAGCAAAGCTAAGAGAAGATATGGGAGAGAAATTTATAATAACAACTGGTTTAGATGGTTGTTTATTTGGATTTTCTATGTCAGAATGGCAAAAATTCGAGGACAAGCTAAAAACACTACCAATCACTAACAAAAACGCAAGAAACTTTGTAAGGTTCTTTTTATCAGGAGCAACAGAATGTGAACTAGATAAACAAGGCAGATTTTTAATAGCAGGAAAGCTTCGTGAAGTTGCATCATTAGATAAAGATGTAACAATAATCGGAACAGGAACAAGAATTGAAATCTGGAACAAAGAAAAATGGGAAGAGCATATTAGTGAAGAGAATCTTTCAATAGAAGAGATAGAACAAAATATGCAAGAACTTGGTATATAACTTTTAAAAAGTTTATATAGTCTCAAACTAAAGAAAAAATTAAAAAAACAAAAGATTAACTAATAATAAACAAAAGCTAAAAACGTACAAAAGAAAAAACTTACAAAAGATAAAAAACAAAAAGTATCCAACCAAAGAAAAAATCTAACCTACGATCAAAGAAACACAAGAAAAAATATCAAAAGAAAAAATCAAACCACTTAAAGTTTGAAAAGCTTAAACAAAAGAATTGTTTTAAGCTACTAAAGCTAAATATAACAAAAACAAAAGAAAAAATTGAAATAATAATTATAACAAAAGACGGAGCAAATAAAATAGCTAAATATACAAAAGATAAAATTTTTTGTAGTACACAGTTGGTATAAATATACCAACTGATTGTGCTTTTATGGAGAAAATACGAAAATTTGTTTTGAATTATTATATTTGATAGAGGGCAAGAACTTGGAATTTAAACATACTCCGATAATGTTGAATGAATGTATTAATGGACTAAAAATAAAAGAAGATGGTATATATGTTGATGGCACTCTTGGAGGAGCAGGACACAGTAAAGAAATATTAAAGCATCTTTCAAACAAAGGTCTATTAATAGGAATAGACAGAGATGAGGAAGCTTTAAAGGCTGCAAAAGAAAATCTAAAAGAATACAACAACGTAAAATACATTCACGGAAATCACGATGACATAAAAGAAATTTTAGAAGATTTAAAAATAGAAAAAGTAGATGGAATCTTATTAGACTTAGGAGTTTCGTCATATCAGCTAGATGAAAGAAATAGGGGATTTAGCTACCTAGGACAAAATGAGCTAGATATGAGAATGGACCAGACTCAAGACTTAACAGCAAAATATGTTGTTAATAACTACGAGGAAGAGAGACTAGCAAATATTATTTTTGAATATGGAGAAGAAAGATTTTCTAGAAATATAGCAAGAAATATTTGCAAATATAGAGAAGAAAAGGAAATAGAAACGACAGACGAACTTGTAAAAATAATAGAAAGTTCGATTCCAAAGTCTAAGCAAAAAGATGGACATCCAGCAAAAAGAACATTCCAAGCAATCAGAATAGAAGTAAATAACGAAATTAAACCATTATATGATACTGTTTTAAATTCGATAGAATGTCTAAAAGAAGGTGGAAGGTTATGTATTATAACATTCCATTCACTAGAGGATAGAGCAGTAAAGAACGCATACATAGAGGCACAAGGACAATGCACTTGTCCAAAGGAATTGCCATATTGCGTTTGTCATTATAAATCATTTGGAAAAATTATAAATAAAAAACCAATAGAAGCAGATGAAAAAGAAAGAGAAGAAAATTCAAGATCCAAAAGTGCAAAACTTAGAATTTTCGAAAAACACACAAAGGAAAATTAAGAAGGAAAAGAGGTGAGAATAACTTATGGCAGGTTATCAATACGAAACTAGCCCAAGAAAATTACAACCTGAAAGAATACCAGCAAAGAAAAAAACACAAAGTAAAAAGAAACCAGTAGTAAAAAAAGTAGCTCCAAAGACTGCTAAAAAAACTAAGAAAAAAGCAAAGTATAACTATAAGCCAATAGTTTATATAATGCTTGGCTTTGTAATGCTGTTTACCATAAGTTATAGAAATTCACTAATTAACGAAAATTATAACAAAAAAGAAAACATAAAATCACAAGTGAGTGCTATGCAAAAAGAGAATGAACAATTAAAAGTAAGCATAGAAAACAGTTTAAACTTAAATTCAATAGAAAAAGCTGCAGAAGAAAAATTAGGAATGAGAAAACTAGACAATAACCAAAAAGTATATGTAGACTTACAAAAGAAAGATTATATAGAGCCAGCAACAGAAGAGGTTGTAATGGAAGAAGATACATCGTTCTTCGGAAAAATTTTAACAAGAATATCAGAACTATTTAAATAAAACCCTTATTGAACATAAGAGTTTTATTTTTTTAGCACCTCATCAAAAACTTTTGCTAAATATTTCATGCTAGTCATAGACTGTTCTAAAGTATTACCAGTAGCTCCGACTTCAATAATACAAGCAGCTTTTCCCAGTTGTTGATTATATCTACTATTTCTGAGCAGAATAGATCTAAATAGCCCTGGGTACAATTCGTTTGCCTTCTTTTGAATAGAGATGGCAAATTTTAAGTTTTGTTGCCAGTTAGGATGCTCCAATCCACCACCGTCAGTCCCAATAACAAACATAAGTTGAGAAGCAACTTCGTCTCCAATCTGAACAGAAGGAGCATAAGACGTATCTGCTATCGCGTCTCTATGCAAATCTATAATTATATCGGTATTAGGTTGAGTGTTTAATATTCCTTGAACAGTGCTCATGGACCTACCATAAGAGCCGGAATAGGCTGGATAATCGTGATAAGTTTTATCGTGAGTAACATTAAAACCATAAGACATGAGTTGCTCAGAAAGAGAGTCACCAACCCTGGAAACAGAGTAGCTCAAATCGGTGGTCCTAAAAGTTCCACTTTCTTCATAAGAAAAGGCCTCTGTTGGGGTATAGCTTTCACAAGTATGAGTGTGAAAAATAATAACATCAGACTTATTGAAATCTAAGCCGTCAGGGTTAAGCATATCTTCTGTTAAAGTGTAATCAGTACCGTTTTTAATTGCAACACCTTCATATTCGTTGGTAAAAGTGTTGGGAACACTGCTATCTAAAACTTGTGTGCTTAAATTTGTATTTGCGTGTTGAATCTCATTTGAAGGAGCCTCGTTATCAACAACAGATGGCAAATCTACTACAGGAAGCACGGTTGAAGTCATAACTGGAAGTTCGAGATTGAGTAAGAATTGTAAAGGACTTTTTGCTTCGGCAAAGTAATGCTCATTTGTTGAAAGCTCAATATTGCTAAACTCATTTATCAAAGGAATAGTTTGACCAATAATATTTGTTGAAGAAATAGATTTGCTAAACACAGAAGAGTGCAGTTCTTCAAAGGCATTTGAATCAAAATCACTTGCTAAACTTTTTCTACGAGAATATATAAAAAAGACTAATGCAGAAATACAAATGCTTAGCACTAAAAGTTTAAAAATTTTTCTTACACTTACTACTTTTACATTAATCATGATTTTCTCCTTTGCTCTATATAAATATATATTCAAAAAAATATAAATTATGATTACAAAGTCTTGAATAAAAAAACTTTTTAATATATCATATAAACGAGGAGGGGTATGATGGTAGGACTAAAATTAAATTTAGAAAATTCAGAAATTGAAATGGAAAAAATAATAGAATATAGCAAGGAAGTAAAAAAGATTCATAAAGAACTACATGACAAAAAAGACGATGAAGATGAATTTTTGGGATGGCTTGAACTTCCAAGCAAATATAATAAAAAAGAGTTCAAGAAGATAAAAGAATGTGCTAAAAAAATACAAAAAGATTCAGACATATTGTTAGTAATAGGAATAGGCGGTTCGTATTTGGGAGCAAGAGCAGTAATAGAAGCATTAACAAATACCTTCTATAACATGCAAGAAAAAGGTGTAAGAACAACTCCACAAATAATATATGTAGGAAACAATTTGAGCCCAAGCTATATAAATGATGTTATTGATTTATTATCTGGAAAAGACTTCTCAATAAATGTAATATCAAAATCTGGAACAACCACAGAACCTGCAATCGCATTTAGAATATTTAGAGAGTTAATTGAATCAAAATATGGTTTAGAAGAAGCGAGAAAAAGAATATATGTTACAACTGACAAAAAAGAAGGAGCTTTGAAAAAGCTTGCCACAAAGGAAAAATACGAAACATTTGTTATTCCAGACAATATAGGTGGAAGATACTCGGTTCTAACACCGGTGGGACTTTTACCAATAGCAGTAGCTGGAATAGATATAGACGAACTTATGAAAGGTGCAAGATTTGCACAAGATAAATATAATGACAATAACATAGAATACAACGAAGCATATCAATATGCAGTTGCAAGAAACTTGCTATATAAAGATGGAAAAAATATCGAGATATTAGCAAATTATGAACCTAAAATGCACTATGTAACAGAATGGTGGAAGCAATTATATGGTGAGAGCGAAGGAAAAGATAAAAAAGGAATTTTCCCTTCGGGAGCGGACTTTACCACGGATTTGCACTCATTGGGACAATATATCCAAGAGGGCAGAAGAAATTTATTTGAAACGGTTATAAGAATAGAAAGACCATATAGCGATATTTATATAAATTCTGATGAGGATGATTTAGACGGATTGAACTATTTGATGGGCAAATCATTAGACTATGTGAACAAAAAAGCAATGGAAGGAACAATAGAAGCACATGTTTCAGGAGATGTTCCTAATATAATGATTGTGATGCAAGATTTGAGCGAGGAAACAATAGGACAGCTAATATACTTTTTTGAGCTTGCATGTGCAATGTCTGGCAAAATATTAGGAGTAAATCCATTTAACCAACCAGGAGTAGAAGCATATAAGAAAAATATGTTTAGGCTATTAAACAAACCTGGATACGAAGAAAAATAAAAGAATAATTTACAAATAAGTTGACATTTACTTAAAAGTAATATATAATATATTTATGTAGTACCAAGAGTACTATAAATATATGAAAGGAGGCACTATTATGGCTTGGAAAGATAGTCAGGACTTCCGCAATGAATATCCTGGTGGATATTCGGAAGATGGCGACGTCTATGACGGAAATGGCAATCGTGTCGGTTATGTTACTGGCGATGGAGACTATCGCATCAATAACGATGACTCGAACGATGGTCAGCTCTATCACAACAAAGGCTAAGTAAGTGCCCAGGGTTTTCTAAAATTAGAAAATCACACAAGTGGTCTGGATAGTTTCCAGACCACTTTCTTTAAAAGAAGTTGGAAAGGATTTTAATTATGAAAGACATTATAGATTTGAGTAACAATTATTATATAAAAATAGTTAATAATAATACTGAAATACCAGTGGAAACTATAAGTATAGAAATTTTAAAAGTGATAAATATATTAAAAAAACAAGAAGTAATACTGTTGATAGACTTTAATAAATTTAGTACAAAAGAATATAAAAAAATACTAAAAAAATTACTATTGGTTAAAAATTTAGCTATTAAAATGAAAAAACAACTAGGAATAAATGAAGATAAAAAAAGAATAGTAGCATATATAGTTAATTTTGATGAAAGAGTTGAAAATCAAAAAGATTTTATTTCTGGAATTAGTGCTATTTTTTATGATACTAGATATGAAAGGTACAATTATATATATGATACTGTATGCAAGTATTTGGATAATTATTTTTATGGTAAAAACTTGTGTGATTTTCAAAACAATAAATGTGGAGAAAAAAGAAATACCTCATCTACAACTGGTTGCTGTCATCACTTTAAACATAAAGCTTTGGGACCTTTTTCAAAATTAGTTTTATGCGAATATTTGAATAAAGAAAATTATACTTGTGATGCAAAGTGCCTTCCATGCAAATTATATACATGCGACTATTTAGAAAGCAAAGGTATTAAATTTAGAATAAAAGATATTTTATTATTAAATGTGTTTTTTAACCCGTTACAGAAGTATTTTATAAAGTATATGGTTTTTACTCCAAAAGAAAAAATCTTAAAGAGAATAATGATGTTGTAGTGTATATATGATAGTATTTCAAGATATAAAGAAATACTATTCTTCTTTTTTAGAAAAATTATTGATAATAAAATTAGACTGTGCTAATATTATATTAATAAAAACAAAAGAATTTTGAAAGGATTTGATAATATGGAAGAAAAGAAAATAGAAGAACTAAATGGATTTAAAGATTTAAGAATTGTTGATAACTTTTATCAGACATCAAGCTTTTTTCCAATGCCAACAACAGAGATTGGAACTTTGAGTGAATCAGGACAAACAAACTTGGGGTCATATTCACTATGCTTCCCATATTACATTGCTGGTAAGGATTACTATGCAATGGTGCTATGTTGTAGAAATAGTTCAAATACAGCAAAGAATATTTTAAGAACTGGAAAATGTTCAATAAATTTCATAACAGATAAAAGGAAGTATTTTAAAGAAGCGGTCAGATTAGGATATCCAGGAGAAACAACAGAAGAAAAAATGAAAGACTGTATATTCACATTAGTAGATGGAAAAAGAGCAAGAGAAAATCCAAATGAACAATTTCCTAAAATTATTCAGGAAGCTTTTCAAGTATTTGAGTGCACTTGGGTAAAAGAGTTAGATGGAGCAGAAAACGATGTGGTTAAAGAAGAATACTTGCCACCTTATCATCAATTTAATGGAATAACAAGTCAATTTGGAGCACATTTTATTTTAAAGATAGATCATATTTTAATGAAACCTAAATACTACAACGCTATTATAAATGGTGTTAATGCAAATGTATTTCCATCGGTACCAGTTGACTATGGTTACCGTGATAATAAAAACTTCTGGTATACGAGATTCAAAAGACCAATATCAGAGCCAATTCCAGCAAGTAAAGGAATTAGCTTAGACACGGTAAAATATGCTGCATCAAGACTAGATCCAGATGTAAAATTTACTGATGAAGCTTGTGCAAAATTAGTAAAAGTTCCAAGAGTATTTTTAAATACTGTATTAAAAGGATGCGTAGCTTGGGCAAAAGAAAACAATGTTACATTAATAACAGAAAAAGAAATGGAAATAATACAAGACAAAAGAAACAAAGAGAAAAAATAAACAATATAGGTTTACAATAGATATGTCACAATAAATGAAAAAATAAAAAATGAGAAATACCAAAAATATGATAAAATGTTTTTAACGACAAAAACTTTTTATTGGAGGTATTTCTCATGAATAGTATAACACAAGATATTAACTTTAAGCAATCAGTAATTAAATATTCTTATAAACACGGAGTAACAGCAACATCAATAGTATATAAATTACATAGAAAAACAATATATAGATGGAGAGAAAAATATGATGGGACATTAAAATCATTAGCAAATAAATCAAGAAGACCACATAGAAGTCCAAATGCACACACAGAAGCAGAGATAAAAATGATAAAAGATTATAAGAATAAAAATAAAGATACAGGATTGGTTGTATTGTGGGTAAAATTAAGGAAAGCGGGATATACAAGAAGTGTAACAAGTTTATATAGAATGATGATAAAATTAGGAATTTATAAAAAAACACCAAGTAAGAAAAAAGTATATGAACCAAAGGAATGTCAACAAATGCAATATCCAGGACAAAGAGTTCAAGTAGATGTCAAATATGTACCAATGAAGTGTTTAACAAAAGAATTAAAAGAGCAAGGAGAACGATATTTTCAATATACAGCAATAGACGAATATACAAGAATGAGGGTATTATGGTTTGCAAAAGAGCATAGTACATATGAGTCAAGTCAATTTATAGATGAAATAATAAAGAAATTTCCATTTAAAATAGAGGAAATACAAACAGACAATGGATTTGAATTTACAAATAGATTAAGTTATAACACAAGTATACGAGATAGAAAAACACTATTTGAAAGTAAATTAGAGAAATTAGGAATAAGACATAAATTAATAAAACCGTATACACCAAGACATAATGGAAAAGTAGAAAGAAGTCATAGAAAAGATCAAGAAAGATTTTATTATAAGAAAGTATTTTATAGCTTTGAAGATTTAGTAAATAGAGCTAAATATTGGATAAAAGAATATAATAATTTTCCAATGAGACCGTTAAAATGGCTTAGTCCAAGAGAAAAATATTTAGGATATATAAATAGTTAAAGTTCAAAATTATCATATCAGGTATTTCAACGCTAGTGATATCAAATAAGTGTGACATATGTTTGACAAACCTACAAGAAACAAAGAGAAAAAATAAACAATCTATTGACATAACGCTAAAAAAGAGTTATTATAATAATATGTTAATATTAAAACAATAGAGACAAAGTAAAATAAAGGTTACCAAAAGAGAGAATTGACCATGGGCTGAAAGTTGATTTAGGAAAACATATTTGAAAAACTACCTCTCAGTATAGAAATATACTGGCGCAAGCTTGTTTAAAAATTAAGTAAAAAATTAGGATGGAACCGTGCATATAAATTCGCACTCCTAAATGCTATTAAGCATTTGGGAGTGTTTTGTTTTCAAATGCAGATAGCAAAAAAATAAAAAAGGAGGAAAACAAAATGATTAACATTGAATTAAAAGACGGAAGCAAAAGACAAGTCGAAAAAGGTTCTAGCATACTAAAAATAGCTAGACAAATTAGCGAAGGATTAGCTAGAAATGCTACTGCAGGCAGAGTAGATGGAAAGGTAGAAGATTTAAGATTTCCAATCAATAAAGATTGTAAATTAGAAATCCTAACATTCGACGATGAGGATGGAAAAAAAGCCTATTGGCATACATCATCACACATAATGGCACAAGCGATAAAAAGATTATACAAGGACATTCAACTTGCAATAGGACCATCTATAGATGCGGGATTCTACTATGATTTTGACACAGAATACAGATTTTCAGAAGAAGATTTTGCAAAAATTGAAGAAGAAATGAAAAAAATCATAAAAGAAGATCTACCAATAGAAAGATTTGAACTTCCAAGAGAAGAAGCAATCAAATTGATGAAAGATGCAGGAGAAAACTATAAAGTAGAATTAATAGAAGATTTACCAGAAGATGAAGTAATTTCTTTCTATAAACAGGGAGAATTTACAGACCTTTGTGCAGGACCTCACTTAATGAGTACAGGTAAAGTAAAAAGTGTAAAATTATTATCTACATCAGGAGCTTACTGGAGAGGAAATGAAAACAACAAAATGTTGCAAAGAATATATGGTGTTGCATTCCCAAAAGCAAGCTTACTAGAGGAACATTTACAAATGCTTGAAGATGCAAAGCAAAGAGATCATAGAAAACTAGGAAAAGACCTAGAATTATTTATGACACATAAACTAGTAGGTTCAGGACTTCCAATGTATTTGCCAAATGGTGCAACAGTAAGAAGATTACTAGAAAGATATATTCAAGATAAAGAAATAAAAATGGGATACAAACACGTATATACACCGTCACTTGCAAATGTTGAGTTATATAAAACATCAGGACACTGGGATCACTACAAAGAAGATATGTTCCCTGTTATGAAAATGGATAATGAAGAACTAGTATTAAGACCAATGAACTGTCCACATCATATGTTAATATTCAAGAGCAAAATGCGTTCATACAAAGATTTACCAATAAGAATTGGAGAACTTGCACACGACTTCAGATATGAAGATAGTGGTTCAGTTTGTGGAATTGAGAGAGTTAGACAAATGTGTCAAAATGATGCTCACTTATTTGTAAGACCAGACCAAATAAAAGAAGAAGTTGCAAAAGTAGTAAAATTAATACTAGATGTTTACAAAGACTTTGGATTCAAAGATTATGCATTTAGATTATCTTTAAGAGATAAGAATGACAAACATAAATATTTTGATGATGATGAAATGTGGGAGAAGGCAGAAAGTGAGTTAAGAGAAATCTTAACAGAGTTAGGACTAGACTTCTATGAGGCAGAAGGAGAAGCAGCGTTCTACGGACCAAAGCTAGATGTACAATTAAAATCAGCGATAGGACATGATGTAACAGTTTCTACTTGTCAATTAGACTTCTTACTTCCAGAGAGATTTGAGCTAGAGTACATTGGAGAAGATGGAAAAGCTCATAGACCAGTTGTTATTCATAGAGCAATACTTGGAACATTAGACAGATTTATGGCATTCTTAATAGAAGAAACAAAGGGAGCTTTCCCAACATGGCTTTCTCCACTTCAAGTAAAAGTATTACCAATATCAGATAAACACTTAGAATATGCAAATGAAGTTAAAAAAGCATTGGAAGAAAAAGATGTGAGAGTTGAAGTTGATGAGAGAGCGGAGAAAATAGGATACAAAATCAGAGAAGCTCAACTTCAAAAAGTGCCATATATGTTAATAGTTGGTGACAAGGAAGAAGCATCAGGAGAAGTAGGAGTTCGTAACAGAAAAGACGGAGATTTAGGAGCAATGAAATTAGAAGATTTCGTCTCTAAAATTGACAGCGAAATAAGAAATTTTGAAAACAAATAACACACAAAATACACCTCGAATAAAACAGAGGTGTATTTCTGTAAATAAATTATCAATAACAGATTTTGAAATAGATATAACCAAGAAATTAAAAGAATGTTTATAAAAAATAATAAAGAACCTATAAAGAACCCAAAGTACAGATAAAATCTGATAATTTAGGTTCTTTTTATATTTCAGAATTTTAATTGAATATATAATTTAATAAAAATTAATATACTTATTTTATAGCATAACTGTAAGAAAAAATCAATACCATAAAATTCATAAAAATAAAATTTTAAAAAAGTTAAAAATTGTAAAACTTAAGAGCAACAAGCATTACACAGAAAATACTCTTTTATTAAATTATATATTTAATAAAAATGTGAACATAATAAAACAGGAGGAATAAGTTTTATGAGGAGAACAATAGAGAAAATAAAAGAAAGAAAAGCAATAACTCTAATAGCGCTAGTAGTAACAATAGTTGTAATTTTAATACTAGCAGGAATAACAGTAGGAATGGTAACAAGCGACAATGGAATATTAAAAGAAACAAAAAATGCAAAACAACAAGCAGAAATAGATAATGAAAAAAGCATAGTTGAAAGAGCGAAAATGCTAGCAATGATGAGAAGTAAAAACGGAGCAATAACATATGAAATATTTGAGCCAGCACTAAAAGACGAAGCAGGAAAAATGTCAACAGACGTAAGCAATGCAGGAGATACAATAGAAGTACTTTTCACAGATTCAAATAGATACTACGAAATTGACCAAGACGGAAATGTAAGCGAGCCACAGGAAGTAGTAAAAGACGAATATGCAGGAGATATAACCAAAGGCGGAAGATGTGACGGAAGCGAAGAAAAGCCTTATGAGATAAATTGCATAGAAGACTTAGTTGCATTGTCCATGATGACAAATGGTGGAAATACAGAACTAAACTTGAGTTCAACCACATTTAATGGAAAAACAATTGTATTAAAAAGGACATTAAATTTTAATTCAAAATATTCGTACGAAGATAGTAACTCTATAAAATTTGGAGATTTAAACCAAGATGGAACAGTAGAAAATATCAAAACAGAACTAACAGAAAAAGAAGAAAACTGTGTAGGGTTTACTCCAATAGGACTGATTGGTGGTAACAAAGGATACAGATTTGAAGGAAAGTTTGAAGGAGAGAACAACTCTATAAAAAATCTTTATATAAAAAAAACAGGCAATGCAGGATTATTTGGAGGCACATGGAATTGTACAATAAAAGATTTAACCGTATCGGGAAAAATAACATCTACAAATGGTAATGCAGGAGGAATAGTAGGAAAATCAGTTGGAAATATATATAATTGCTGTAATAAAGCAACAGTGCAAGGCTATGGTTATACTGGAGGAATAGGAGGGGCTGTTTGGGACACTGCAGGAGTACCATTAGTCATAAATTGCAGAAATGAAGGAAACGTAATATCTACAAATTATATGGCGGGAGGAATAACAGGAGATAGCTCCGGGGAAATAACAAACTGTTCTAATACAGGAAAAGTAATAGGATATAGCTATGCACGGAGGAATAATAGGAGAATCACAAAATAAATTGAAAATAACAAACTGTTATAATAGTGGCAAAATTGAATCACAAAATGGTAGAGTAGCAGGAATAGCTTCTTTTATATATGCAGAAGTTACAGTAAATAACTGTTATAATATAGGAAAGCTAATAGGCTCATCAGCAAATGGCTTAGGAGCAACAACAATAAGCAATAGTTATAATTTTGGACAAATAACATCAAAAAATCCATGTAATACAATAGGGGCAAAAACAATAAACTCTTGCTATTATAAATCTTCACAAAAAGCAAATAATGAAACCACAGAAGAAGGAGTAATTGATTTAGAAGGAAAAACAGCCCAGCAAATGGTAGAAATACTAAACTCATACAGAGACAGCGAAGGAGCATACCCAACAGAATGGAAAAAATGGAAAATAGGAAGTGACGGATATCCAACATTTGCAGACTAAAATAGCATTAATGTAAAATAGAAATGTATTAAAACAAAAAAGTATAAATACTTATGACAAAATCCTAAATAATAAATTAAAAAAACTAAAAAATCAACAGAAACCGAAACCGTGTGTCGAACTTTGACATACGGTTTTTCTGGACAAGCAAGCATTTAGGCTATATAATTAGATTGTTAACAAATTTACGTAAATCTAGATTAACAAAATTAAATCAAGAAATTAAATCTAAAGAAAAATCCAAAAAATAAAAACAATAAAATTATATGAGGAGGAGTGCATTTGGTAACAACAGAAAGCAAAAAAGAGGTAAAATTATTACAACCAAAG
>ERZ857480.25119-NODE-38590-length-15792-cov-23.4131_pt1 | contig 15792 bp, 18 predicted proteins | sample MGYA00519767_ERZ857480 | MGnify/ENA primary metagenome ERZ857480 (study PRJEB31778, sample SAMEA3449210) | human gut metagenome | biome: human gut; feature: human-associated habitat; material: faeces | place: United Kingdom | collected 2010/2012 ...
CGGCGGTGGAGGTGACGCGGTTCTCCGAGCGGGAGGACAGCGGCATTATCGACCTGGACGTGACCATCTACTGCGAGAAGGCCAGCCACAAGGGCATTATCATCGGCAAGGGCGGCGAGATGCTCAAGCGCATCAGCTCCCTGGCGCGGCGGGACATCGAGAAGTTCATGGGTACCAAGGTGTACATGGAGACGTGGGTAAAGGTCAAGGAAAACTGGCGGGACAATGTGAATTTTATCCGCAGCCAGGGGTATAACGAGGAGTGAGCCTTTTGGCACAGATGCTGTCGGCCAGTTTTCCTGTCCGCCGCAGCGGGCCGCCGCGAGTGCGGCGTGAATTCGCAGAATTCCGCAGGCGGGATTCATTCCCGCCGTGAAGCGGTGAAATGACGGGGTTCCCGCCCGATGGGACATCGGGTGGGGCAAACTGGCGGGACAATGTGAATTTTATCCGCAGCCAGGGGTATAACGAGGAGTGAGGGGGGCCGCGCCTGCGGGCCTCCGGCAGAGAGGGTTCCGCGCCCTCGGGCGCGGGGATATTTCGCTCTCCGGAGCGACCCACTTTTGCCAACAGCGGCAAAAGTGGGCAAAAGCGCCGCCAAAAACCAATGGTTTTTGGATTTCCTTTGTGCCGGTTTCAATGCGGCGGGAAAAGGTTCTGCATGGAATTGACCATGGGTCTACCCTCGCTGCCGCTGACGTGGTGGGCAGGGAAAGTCGGTGGGTCTACCGATATAGGCGATTATCAAATCGCGCACTTGCCGCCGCTGGCAGCAAGTGTAGGTGCGGCCAGTTGGGCCGCGGAATATAAAAAAATACGCGCTGCTACGAAGCGCATTTTGTAAAACGGCATGCCAACACGCCGCCGCAAAGCCGATAAACCAGCGCATCGCCGCGCAGAACACGGGAGCGGCAGCGGGGAGAGACGTACAAGCGATTCGTTGTACGACGATCGGCATATATTTTGGCTTTCGCGGGGTACGCGGCCATATTTTTCGACATGGCCAGGCGCGCAGGAAGTCTTGAAACCTGCGGTTTCAAGCAGACCTTTTGGTCACTTTTGGGGCTGCGGCCAAAAGTGACCCGCGCTCGGGGGCGCGGAACATTCCCCGCCGGAGGCATGCAAGGAAAAAGTCGGCAGGTCGCTGCGGCCAAAAGTGACCCGCGCTCGGAAGCGCGGAATATTCCCTCCGGAAAAAGAATCGCGGGCCGTCGGGGACGCCGACCCCTGCAATGTGCGGGAACGGAGCCGCGGCGAAACGAACGCGGGCGGGGCAGAACCTCCGTGCGGCAAACTTTCCCTGCGATAATTTGAGGCCAGACCTCCATGCTAAGAGCAGGGGAGGTGACGGCCATGGACTACTGGGAGCTGTTCTGCGACACCGGTGCGCCGGAGGCGTATCTGCTGTGGCGCGGCCAACAGGAGGCAGTATGCAAAACGGAAAAACAGTGACCACCGGTCTGGTGCTGCGGGTCACGGAGACAAAGGAAGCCGACAAGATCCTGACGGTACTGACGCCGGACATGGGGAAGATCCCCCTGATCGCACGGGGCGCACGGCGGAAAAACAGCCGTATTGCCGCCGCCAGCCAGCTGCTGGCGTATTCGGAGCTGACGCTGTATAAGCGGGGAAACTGGCATATGTTGGACGAGGCATCCACGCTGGAGCTGTTCGACGGCGTGCGGCAGGACATCGTGCTTTTATCGCTGGCGTCCTACTTCGCGGAGGCGGCGGAGGCGGTGTGCGCCGAGGAGACGACATCGCCGGAGATCCTGTCGCTGCTGCTGAACGCGCTGTACGCCCTGTGCTATCTGCACAAGGAGCCGCGGCTGGTGAAGGCGGCGTTCCAGTTCCGGCTCATGGCGCTGGCGGGGTTTGAGCCGCTGGCGTCAGGGTGCGCCGTGTGCGGCAGGGAGGAGCCGGAAGCTCCCATGCTGGACGTGGTACACGGCGTGGTACACTGCGGCGGGTGCAAGCGGTTGGGCGGCCTGAGTATGCCGCTGACGGCGGCAGGTCTGGCGGCGCTGCGGCACGTGCTGTACTGCGACAGCCGGAGACTGTACGGCTTTACGCTGGAACCGGAGGCGCTGCGGGAGCTGGACCACGCCGGTGAGGCGTTTATTGCCGGACAGCTGGAGCGGAGCTTCCGGACATTGGACTACTACAAATCCCTTTTGATATGAGGACATACATATGAGCGACTTATTTGAAAAATCCATGCGGACGCTGGAGCTGCCCGCCGTGCTGGAGATGCTGGCTCAGCGGGCCGTCAGCGATGAGGCCAAGGAGCGGTGCCGCAGGCTGCGGCCCTCCACGGAGCCGGATGCGGTCAGCCGCCTGCTGGATGAGACGGACGCCGCCAAGGTGCGGCTGGGGCTCCACGGCAGCCCGTCCTTCACCGGCGTGAAGGATGTGGCGCAGCCGCTGAACCGCGCCGACCACGGCGGTATGCTGAACACACGGGAGCTGCTGGATATTGCCGGCGTGCTGACAGCCACGCGGCGGGTCAGCGACTACGATGCGGAGCGGCAGGGGGAACCCACGGCCATCGACCGGCTGTTCTCCGCCCTGCGGCCCAATAAATATCTGGAGGACCGCATCCGCGGGGCCATCCTGGACGAGGAGACCATCGCCGACACTGCCAGCCCCGAGCTGGCGGACATCCGGCGGCAGATGCGGGTGGCGGCCACCAAGGGCCGCCAGATCCTGCAGCGCATCATCTCCTCGCCATCCTACGCCAAGGTGCTGCAGGAGGCCCTCATCACCCAGCGGGACGGCCGATTTGTGGTGCCGGTGAAGGCGGAGTGCAAGGGCAGTCTGCCGGGCCTTGTCCACGATGTATCCTCCTCCGGCGCCACACTGTTTGTGGAGCCCATGGGCGTGGTGCAGGCCAACAACGAGATGAAGGAGCTGGAGGCCAAGGAGGACAAGGAGATCGACCGTATCCTGCGGGTCCTCAGCGGTGAGTGCGCCGCGGCGCGGGAGACCATCCTCTACAACTACGATGTGCTGGTGCAGCTGGACGCTATTTTTGCCAGAGCACAGCTGAGCTATGCCATGAACGCGGGGCGGCCGCTGGTGCGCAAACGCGGCGGCATCGACCTGAAAAAGGCGAGGCATCCCCTGCTGGATCAGGCCAGAGCCGTGCCGGTGACGGTGGAGCTGGGCGGGCGGTTCGACACGCTGGTCATCACCGGTCCCAACACCGGCGGTAAGACCGTGACGCTTAAGACCATCGGGCTTCTGAGCCTCATGGCCCAGTGCGGCCTCCACATCCCCGCAGGGGATCAGAGCGCCGTGCAGGTGTTTGACCGCATTCTGGCGGACGTGGGCGATGAGCAGAGCATCGAGCAGAGCCTGTCCACGTTCTCGGCCCACATGGCCAACACTGTGGAGATCCTGAAGCAGGCGGATGACCGGAGCCTGATCCTGTTCGACGAGCTGGGCGCGGGTACAGATCCCGTGGAGGGCGCGGCGCTGGCCATCGCCATCATCCAGGACGTGCGGGGCAAGGGGGCGCTGACGGCGGCTACCACCCACTATGCGGAGCTGAAAACCTTCGCCATGACTACGGCGGGGGTGGAGAATGCCAGCTGCGAGTTTGATGTGCAGACCCTGCGGCCCACGTACCGGCTGCTTATCGGCATTCCGGGCAAGTCCAACGCCTTCGCCATCTCGCGGCGGCTGGGATTGGACGAGAGCGTCATCGAGGCCGCCAAGGCCCAGATGGACAGCGAATCCGTGCGGTTCGAGGATGTACTGACCCAGCTGGAGGAGAAGCGCCAGCGGCTGGAGAAGGCTCAGAACGAGGCGGACCGCTTGTGGCAGCAGCGGGAGGAGGATGCCCGCAAGGCCCGCACCTTCCGCGAGCAGATGGAGAAAGCCAAGGAGAACGCCCGCACCAAGGGCGAGGCCGAGGCGCGGCGCATCGTGCGGCAGGCTCAGCAGCAGGCGGATCAGGTGTTTGCCGAGCTGGATCAGCTCCGGAAACAGCAGCAGCGCGCCGACTATCAGACCGTGAACGACGGCAAGGCCGATGTGCGCCGCCGCCTGAAGGAGGCGGAGGCGGCGCTGCATCAGCATGACGAGGCGGCGGAGCCTATTCCCGCGCCCAGCCGGCCCATCGCCGCAGGCGACACGGTGGAACTGGCCGGTGTCCGGACGGCGGCCGCGGTGCTGGCAGTCAACGGCGACGGCACCCTGCTTTTGCAGGCGGGGAAGATGAAGATGACCGTGAAGGCGTCCCAGGTGCGGCTGCTGGAGACGGCGGAGGAGATCGCCGAGAAGAAAAAGCAGGCGGCCAAGTCCCGCGCCGGCGGCAGCGGCGGCACGGTGCAGATCAGCACCGGCGCACGGGCCTCCGCCGAGCTGGATATCCGAGGGCTGGAAACGCTGGAGGCCGAGAGCGTGGTGGAGAACTATCTGGACGCGGCGCAGCGCTCCAAGCTGGGTACCGTCACCATTATCCACGGCAAGGGCACCGGCGCACTGCGTGCCGCCGTACACCAGATGCTGAAGAAGAACAGGGCTGTTAAGAGCTTCCGTCTGGGCCGCTACGGCGAGGGCGAGGCCGGCGTGACAGTGGTGGAGCTGAAGTAAGGCGGAGAGTTTGTGTAATTCGACGAATTATTCAGGGAATTCCACAGGGGGTGGTACAAATTTCGTATCAATGCCCATTGAAATGGAGCGGTATTTTCGCTATAATAGACACGATGGGAGTTATGTTTTTCACCATTTCGGAAAAAATTGTGGTATAAGGAGTGCTATTCCATGTATACACGGGAAATCACTGTCAAGAATGAAGTCGGTCTGCACGCCAGACCCGCTACCTACTTTATCCAGAAGGCCAACGAGTTCAAGAGCGGCATCTGGGTGGAGAAGGAGGAGCGCCGCGTCAATGCCAAGAGCCTGCTGGGCGTGCTGAGCCTGGGTATCGTGCAGGGCACTGCCATTACGCTGATCGCGGACGGTGTCGATGAGAAGGAGGCCGTGGACGCACTGGTCGACCTGATCGAGAACCAGATCGGCGAATAAAGCTGTCAGACTATGAAAAACCGGCCATGCGCATAAGCGCATGGCCGGTTTTTTGTCAACCAAAACCGGAGCAGGCGTAAACCTGCTCCCGAAAAAGCGTTATTAGAGCCTGACGACTTCCCAACGAGTCCTCTTATCAAAGATGTGCAAAGACCAATCTTCTCCGCGGCTATGTACATTTGAAAGCCCGTAATAGTAATTTCGGTGGTGTTTTAAGTCTTCAAGCTTGAATTCAGGAAGACGGCATTCTAAGCGGCGCCGTGTGAATACATCCAATGATTTTTCGCAGCAAGTGTTGGCCCTATAACCAAGCAGGACAAACCAGCAATGAACAATGGAATCGTATATTCTTCTGTTTTCCTGCTCAAAAGCGCCAAACATGATATCGAAATCGATACGATCAGAAAGGCTTTCTCCGCTAACGACAAGGCTTGGATTTCCGCCGTGCTCCATGAGCAATGCTATGGTATCTGCTGCAATGTATTCATTATAAACACTTGAGATGCTGCTTAATACGGTTTCTCCTTCGCAAACAGCATTTGGATCCAAACCGTATTTCAAAAGCAGATCAAACACCTGCGGCATATTGCTGCTAAGAATATTCGGTATAAAAGCGGGCTCGGAACAGCAAGCTTCCTCGGGACATTTGTCAAAATAAGCAAGACAATCTGACCAGCATTCAATTGCGTAGTCGTACCCTGCCCGGGAAACCTCATCACCGGAACATTTTTTCAACTTCAGGGTATTCTCTATCTCAGCACGGTCTGCTGAATGTGTGAGCATTATCTGAAGCAGTTCATCGGATCGTGGGGTTTTCTGAATTGCTTCTTTCATATGAACACCTCGTTTCATGATGGTGTAAACAGTATAACACACATTATGTCCCAAAAAACGGACAATAAAAGTGGATGTAACTGATTTCAGTTACATCCACTCGATATGGTTGCGGAGGGAGGACTTGAACCTCCGACCTCCGGGTTATGAGGGCAATACAGCCATTAAAAAGTTATCGTCTGCCTGAAATTTAAACGTGAAATCTCGTTTTGTTTTCATTGGATTGCCGTAAAGGCTTGTCCCAAGGTTCTCATGATAAGCCCGGCATAAATCTCCTGCGTCATGTTCCCTCTTTTTCGGCTTCTTTTAGTTTTCGGCCTTGGTCTCACAGTACAGGCAGCGGTAGGTGCGCGTGCTCTCTTCGGTCAGCGTGAAGACCTGCGGCAGCTCCTGCTCAACGGAGGTGATGCAGCGGGGATTCTTGCAGCGGATGACGTTGGTGATGCGCTCGGGCAGCTTGAGCTGGCGCTTTTCGATGCGCTCGCCGTCCTTGATGATGTTGACGGTGATGCCGGGGTCGACATAGCCGATGACGTCCCAGTCAAGGTCGAGCACCTGATCGATTTTGATGATGTCCTTGCGGCCGAGCTTGCCGCTGGAAACGTTCTTGAGCAGCGCGACAGAGCAGTCGAGCTTGTCAAGGCCGAGGATGTTGTAGAGCTCCATCGCCTTGCCGGCGGAGATATGGTCGATAACGATACCGTTGGAAATAGCGTCGATGATCATGTGTAAGTCCCTCCCTTATTCAATACCAAGCAGCTTGAGGATGAGCGCCATGCGGATGAAGCGGCCGTTGCGGACCTGCTTGAAGTAGCAGGCGCGGGGATCATCGTCCACGGCAACGGAGATCTCGTTCACGCGCGGCAGCGGGTGCAGGATGCAGAGATCCTTCTTGGCGCTGCGCAGCTTCTCCGGGGTGAGGATGTAGCTGTCCTTCAGGCGGAGGTAGTCCTCCTCGTTGAAGAAGCGCTCGCGCTGAACGCGGGTCATGTAGAGAATGTCGAGCTCGGGCATGACGGCTTCGAGGTTGGTCGTCTGCTCGTAGGGGATGTTGTTCTTCTTGAGCGCCTCGCTCTTCACGTAGCTGGGGAGCTTGAGCTCCTCGGGGGAGATGAGGACGATCTTGATGCCGGTGTAGCGGCTCAGGGCGCTGATGAGGGAGTGGACGGTGCGGCCGAACTTGAGGTCGCCGCAGAAGCCCACGGTCAGGTCGTTGAAGCGCCCCTTTTCACGGTTGATGGTGAGAAGGTCGGTCAGCGTCTGGGTCGGGTGGTTGTGACCGCCGTCGCCCGCGTTGATGACGGGGACCTCGGAGTGCATGGAGGCGACCAGCGGCGCGCCCTCCTTAGGGTGACGCATGGCGATGATGTCAGCATAGCAGCTGACGGTGCGCACCGTGTCGGAAACGCTCTCGCCCTTGGCGGCGGAAGAGCTGTTGGCGGACGAGAAGCCCAGCACCTTGCCGCCGAGACCGAGCATCGCGGACTCAAAGCTCAGGCGCGTGCGGGTAGAGGGCTCAAAGAAGAGCGTTGCGAGGATCTTGCCGTCGCACTTGTGTGCGTAGGCCTCGGGGTTGGCGATGATGTCATTGGCCGTGGCGACCATTTCGTCGATCTCCTGGGTGCTCAGCTGTAAAATGTCGATCAAATGCTCCATGTTAGTTCTTTCCTCCGATCCAAGATTCATCCGACGGGTCGTTGCGGAACTGAATGAGACGCGCAACGTCCTCGGGGTGGATATAATTTTGCTTCGCCGCTACGTCGGCGATGACGTCAAAGTTGGTCAGGCTGTGGTTCTTCACGTTGGCGGCGGCGAGGCGGTCAAGGCCCTTCTGCATACCGTAGGTGAAGATGCTCGCAACGCCCAGCACCTCCGCGCCCGCTTCGCGCAGGACGTTCACAACGTCCAGAACGCTGCCGCCGGTGGAGATGAGGTCCTCGATGACGACGACCTTCTGGCCCGGCTCAAGGCGGCCCTCGATCTGGTTCTGGCGGCCGTGGTCCTTGCTGGAGGAGCGCACATAGCCCATGGGAAGGCCCATCATGTGGCCGACGATGGCGGCGTGGGCGATGCCCGCCGTGCTCGTACCCATCAGCACCTCCACATCGGGATAGTCGGCGCGAATGATCTCGCACAGCGCACTTTCCACCTGCGTGCGCACCTCGGGTGCGGTCAGAATCAGGCGGTTGTCGCAGTAGACGGGACTCTTGATGCCGCTGGCCCAGGTGAAGGGCTCGTTCGGGCGAAAGAATACTGCGCGGATGGAGAGCAGTCCCTCCGCAATGCTGCGTTCCAAATGCTCCATTTCTATCTCTTCTCCTTTCAAAATGTCAGTTTGTTGACAGAATGAGCGTTTCCAATGCCTCCGGGGTTTCGGCGATTTGGTCGGCGCCGGCGGCGGTGAGTTCTTCGCGGCTGCCGTAGCCGTAAAGCACGCCGATCACGTCGAGCCCCGCAAGATGCGCGCCGATGACGTCGTGCTCGCGGTCGCCGACCATGACGGCGCGGGAAAGATCGTCGCAGCCGGCTGCCCTGAGCGCGGCTTTTACGACGTTCACCTTTTTTCCCGCTTCCTTGTCGCCCTCGGGTGCGCCGCAGATGGCGTCGAAATAGGGCGCAAGACCGAAGTGCTCCAGAATGCACTCAGCCATGGTGTCGAGCTTCGACGTGGCAACGAAGAGGCGCTTGCCCTCGCTTTTGAGATGCGCGAGCAGCGTGGGAATGCCGGGGTAGGGGGCGTTGTCGAGCCAGCCGTCCTGCTGATAGTATTCGCGGAATTTTGCGACCGCGGCGTCGACATTCTCTGCGCGCATGAAGCGTGCGAAGGTCTCGCTGAGCGGCGGGCCGACGAAGAACGACAGCTCGCGCCAGTCGCGCTCGATGCCAAATGCGCGCAGGGCATACTGCCCGGCCTTCATGATGCCGGGCCCGGAGTCGGTCAGCGTGCCGTCCAAATCAAATAAGATGATGTCGCAGTGCATAGTTTAGCCCACGAACTCGCTGACGCAGCGGCGATAGGCTGCGACAGGATCCTCCGCCTGCGTGATGGGGCGGCCGACGACGATGTAGTCCGAGCCGATCTCGCGCGCCTTTGCGGGCGTGGTGATGCGCACCTGGTCGTCCGCCTTTGCGTCAGCAAAGCGGATGCCGGGGGTGACGGTGAGAAAGTTCTTCGTGCAGGTCTCGTGGATGCGGCCGGCTTCAAGCGGGGAGCAGACCACGCCGTCGAGCCCGGCGAGTCTTGCGTTTTTGGCATAGTCGATGACCACATTCTCAAGCGGGGCGTGAATGCCGATCTCTTCCTCCATGCTCTGCTGGCTGGTGGAGGTGAGCTGCGTGACAGCGATGAGGAGCGGGCGCGTACCATCCACGCGGGTGAGTCCCTCAAGCGCAGCGCTCATCATGGCGCGCGTACCTGCGGCGTGGAGGTTGACCATATCCACGTTGAGGGAGGAGAGCACGGCCATGGCCTTTTTCACGGTATTGGGGATGTCGTGTAGTTTGAGATCGAGGAAGATTTTGTGGCCGCGGGCCTTGATCTCGCGCACGATCGCGGGGCCTTCGGCGTAGAAAAGCTCCATGCCGATCTTCACAAAGGGCTTTTCGCCGGTGAAGCGGTCAAGAAACGCGAGGGTCTTTTCCTTGCTGTCGAAATCCAGCGCAATGATAACGTCCTTACTCATGGTGGGCACCTCCTATGATGTCGTTCAAATCGTTGATGTTGTATTTCTGCATGACGCGGGGCAGGTCCTCGACGATGCGGCGGCAGGCGAAGGGATCGACAAGGTTGGCAGCGCCTACCTCGACCGCCGTTGCGCCCGCGAGCATCAGCTCGATGACGTCCTCGGCGCTCATCACGCCGCCGAGACCGACGACGGGGATGCGCACCGCTTCGTAGACCTGCCAGACCATGCGCACGGCGAGCGGGAAGATCGCGGGGCCGGACATACCGCCCGTGCTGTTGGCAAGAAGCGGCTTTCTCGTTTTAAGATCGAGCCGCATGCCCATCACGGTGTTGATGAGGCTGATGCCGTCCGCGCCTGCGTCCTCGCAGGCCCTGGCAATGTCCGCAATGCTTGTGACGTTGGGCGAGAGCTTGACGATGATGGGCTTTTTGACCGCGTCCTTCACCGCGCGCGTGACCGCTGCGGCAGCCTTCGGGTCAGTGCCGAAGCTCATGCCGCCGCCGTGGACGTTGGGGCAGGAGATGTTCACCTCAAGCCAGCCAACCTGCGGACAGGTGTCGAACTTCTGGCAGACCTCGACGTATTCATCGAGCGAAAAGCCACTGACATTTGCCATGACCGGCTTGCGGAAAACGCGCGCGAGCTTGGGAAGCTCCTCGGCGATAACCGCGTCCACGCCGGGGTTCTGAAGGCCCACGGCGTTGAGCACACCGCTTTGCATCTCAGCGATGCGCGGCTGGGGATTGCCAAGGCGCGGCTCGCGCGTCGTTCCCTTAAAGGAGAACGTGCCGAGGCAGTTGATATCGTAGAGCTCTGCGAACTCGTGGCCGTAGCCGAAGGTACCGCTCGCGGGAATAATGGGGTTATCGAGCGGAAGAGAGCAGAGCGTGACGTTCGTTTTTACCATTTGATCTCATCCCTCCCGAATACGGGGCCTTCACGGCAGACGCGCTTGGGGCCGTTCACTGTGTCGATCGTGCAGCCCATACACGCGCCGAAGCCGCAGCCCATGCGCGCTTCCAGACTGATCTGACCGGGCTTGTCCGTCTTTGCGCAGAGCGCCTTGAGCATCGGCATCGGCCCGCAGGCGCAGACGGCGTCGAACCGCTCGGGCAGCGCGTCGGTCACAAAGCCGCGTGTGCCGCGGCTGCCGTCCACCGTTGCGATGACGGTCTGCACGCCGAGCGCCTTGAATTCATTTTCGTAAAAAACATCCTCCGCAGTGTTGAAACCCAGAACGGCGACGGGCGTTTTGCCCGCGGCAAGAAGGCGCTTTGAAAGACCGAAGAGCGGCGCGGCACCGATGCCGCCGCCCGCAAGGAGCATCGTTTCGCCGCAGGAGGCAACGTCAAAGCCGTTGCCGAGACCCGAGAGCGCATCGAGCGCCTGCCCCGGCGTGCAGCGAGAGAGCCAGTCCGTTCCGCCGCCGACGACTTTATAAAGGAGCGTGACGCTCTTTTCGTCCCAGTCGCAGATGGAGATGGGCCTGCGCAGGAAGAAACCGGGCAGACGAAGGTCGAGGAACTGGCCCGGCGTGGTGATGGCCGAGGTGTCGCCCTCGAGCTTCAAGCGGTAGATGCCCGAGGCAATGAGGGCGTTCTCTGCGATGGTGTAAGTTACTTCGATCAAAGCATGTCCTCCTTCCAGACGATCTCGCCGCCGATCATTGTCAGCTTGCACGCACCGGTGAGGCACGTGCCGGCGAAGGGCGTTGCGCGCCCCATGGTCAAAAATGTTTCGGGGTCGACGGTATAGGTTCTGTTGAGGTCAAATACGGTCAGGTCGGCGGGCTGGCCGACGGCGATCTCTGTGCCGCAGCCGAAGCGGCGCATCGGAGAGGTGTGCATCAGCTCGACGAGCTTTTCAAGCGGCAGGATTCTCTTTTTCACAAGATGCGTGTAGCTTGCGGCAAAGGACGTTTCCAGTCCGACAACGCCCATGGCGCTCTTTTCAAGGCCTTTGCTCTTTTCCTCGCGGCTGTGGGGCGCGTGGTCGGTGATGAGCATGTCGATCGTCCCGTCCAGAAGCCCCTCGATGAGCGCGTCGCGGTCGGCCTGATCGCGCAGGGGAGGATTCATCTTGAATCGTCCGTCCTCCTGTAAATCGTCCTGCGTGAAGGCGAGATAGTGCGGCGCTGTTTCGCATGTCACGTCCACGCCGCGGCGCTTGGCCGCGCGGATGACCTCGACGCTTTCCTTGGTCGAAACGTGGCAGACGTGGTAGGCGCAGCCCGTTTCCGCGGCAAGCTTCACGTCGCGTGCGATCTGACCCCACTCGCTCTCCGAGCAGATGCCGCGGTGCCCGTGGGCGCGGGCATACGCGCCGTCGTGGATGTAGCCGCCGCGAAGCAGGGCGTTGTCCTCGCAGTGCGCGGCAAGGATCTTGCCGAGACGGCGGCACTCGGCCATCGCCTGGCGCATCATGCTCTCGGACTGCACGCCGCGCCCGTCGTCGGAAAAGGCGATGACGTCTGGTGCCATGCCCGCAAGGTCTGCAAGCTGCTCGCCCTTTTCACCGACCGTGATCGCCCCGTAGGGATGGACATGAACGAGGGCGTCCTTCTCGATGAGCGCACGCTGGAGCGCAAGCGATTCGACGCAGTCGGGCACGGGGTTCAGGTTCGGCATGGCGGCAACGTGAGCGAAGCCGCCGTGCGCGGCGGCCAGTGTGCCGGAGCGGATGGTTTCCTTATAAAAAAATCCCGGCTCACGAAGATGAACATGAACATCAACGAAACCGGGAAACAAAACCATATTAGAAATATCAATAACAATAGTATCATCGGAAGGGGAAACACCATCACCAATAGAAACAATCTTTCCGTCCGAAAGAAACACGTCCGCCAAATGAAACACGCCCTGCGAGAAAAACTTTGCATTCTTCAGAAGATAGCGCATTTTCATTTCCTCCTTGTGTTGTTTTCGGTGCATTATACGGGATAATCTGACGAATGTCAAGAGCAAAAGCTTCGGGAAAACGACACGGTAAAAAAAGAAATGAGAAAGTATGCAGCCTTGCCCTACCGCACCGTGCAGCGCGTATTTCTGCGGCGGCGAAGGGGCGGAAAAAAATCTGCGGAACTTGGTGAAAAGTGCTGAATTTCACCAGGATGCCTTTGAAGAAAGAGCGTACTTTTCAACGAAAATTTGCCCCGTACTGGAAAATGTAAAATTATGCGGCTGGCAATCGGGATGGAGGTTCTTATACTGAGGCCAACCTGGTTCTATGAACGGAGAACCACAACAATGAAGAGCATTTTCGTTTTTGCATACTATTATTGCTTTGCTATGGATTCGGAGTAAGGCTAATTTGTGATACAAAGATGCAAAAAAGCTCTGAAAAGAGATCGCTTGATGCGGCACAGGTTAGACCTGTGCCGCATTTTTTCTGCTTGTTCTGCGCTTGCCAACGCCGGGCGGAACGATGGGAGGAACCGCGCTTACCCGGCAAGAAGGCTGCTGAGCGCGGCGATCCCCAAAAGCAGGGCAAGCACCGCCGCCAAAGCAGCCGCCCTCCGTTTCCCCACCGGTCTTATTTTCTTTGCGCGGTAATGCGTTTCTTCCATCTATCCTTACCGCAAGCTGATATAGGGCTCAGGCTCCGCAAGAACAGCGTCATCCTGTGCGACGTATTCGGTCCAGGTATTCCGCACCCGAACGTCTCCACCTTCAAACACGCGGCTTTTATCCGCAAGGAGGGGAGCCATGTGCTTCGCCGCAGCCAGACAGGTCACGGTGAAGATACCCGCGTCCCGGACCGCCTCCCCGTCCCGCGTGACCTTCGTCAGGGTATACGTCCCGTGATCCTCCTGCACTTCCATGGCGATGCCGCTGACTACCGGCAGAGAGCCCCGGTTAAACGGTGTAAAGCCGCCCTCGCAGCCCTCCACAAAGGCTTTGACGGTCTCCTCAGAATCGTCTCCGGACTCACGGAGCTGGCTGTCAAACGCCTTATACGCCTGCGCCGCGCTGTACTCTCCCGCGATCATTTTGGAGACCACGTCCTGCGAAGAGGTAGGTATTGTAAACGGCACCCGCCTCGTTGCTGGTGGAGAGATCCATCAGGCTGTCCTTCAGCGGCTGTGCGTCATGGAGAGAAAACCGGCAGCAGGTGATCACATCCGGCAGCCCACCGTTTTCATTGAGGAATTTGTAGAAATCCAGATCGTTGTTTCCCACCACAAATTCCACGTCCACGTCCGGGAGCTGGGCCTGAACGTAGGGGGCGTACTTTTCATACAGGTTCGCCGTCCACAAATACACCCGGATGGGTTCTTCCTCATCCTCCGCGGTCCTCCCCGCGCAGCCCGCCAGAAGGGAAACGCTCATCGCCAGTGTCAGCAGCAGCGCAGCCATACGTCTCCATGTTCTTTCTTTCATAGGCCATTGTCCCTTCAAAAAAATCAGTTCTGCCCGCTTGTTTCTGCCCTCAAAAAAACACCTTCAGGACGTGGAACACCCACATCCGAAAGCGTTTTGTGCTCAGTATATCAGGTTTTGGACACCGCAAGTACGCAGAGAGGTCCCTGCGCAGCTTTGATCGATCCTGCCGCCAAATTGCTCCATGCCTGTCAGGTCCTGCGCTTCAAAAATCCGCAAAGCGGCTGGTCCGGCAAAAATGACGGCGGCCCGTTGCCGGCAGCCGGCTGACCCGGTGGGGCCATTTAGCTTTACGTCACCGACTTGCGCCGGGTTTGCCTGCGATTTACTGACGAATAGTAACATAGCCTTGTACGGTTGACAAGGGGTTGTTAGGAAATACGTATTTTCGGCACCGAATACAAAGTGGCTATCGCCAACCAGGCCGAGTGCTTGACCGAACTGTGCGGCTCTGCGTTGGTACATGGAAGGGGGATATCGACTCTCTGGGGGCAAATGTATGAGCTGGTGTTGCGAGAATGGTCGTAGCATTTGGTGACCAGCTTCGTGACGAAACCTTTAAGGAGAGGGTTGGCTAATTTATCATGGACGATTTTATCCCCATCAAGAATATCATGAACGAGCTGTATGCCAAGGATATCAGCCGCAAGGTACGATCTGCGCACAATACACGAGGGCGGGCCGGCGAGCCGCTCGCTCAACCCCCATACGGATATGTGAAAGACCCGCAGGACAAGAAGCGCTGGATCATCGACCCGGAGGCCGCATCGGTCGTCAGGGAGATTTTCAAGCTGTATTTGGACGGCAACGGCGAGGACACCATTGCAAGGATCATGCAGGAGGAGCAGCATCTGATGTGTACGAAACGCAGGAGACGGGCAAAAACAAAACCCAACGACTTGTCATCTGCTACAAGTTCGTCGGGTATCTGGATATTGATCCCACGCAGTGCCATCCGGACTACACTGCCGACATCCGTGAGGGCGTCGCCATTGAGTATGTTTCCTGCGAGCCGTCGGACAGTCTGAAAGAGCTGTTTTCGGAGGGATACAACGCGGATGATGATTCTTTTGCGGGAGCAGAAACGGAGCGGGCGTAAAGTCTGCTCCGGACACGATAATAAAGAAGCGGATGTAACTGAAATCAGTTACATCCGCTCAATCTGGTACGAGTGGCGATACAGAACTTTTTGAAAAACCCAGTAATATCAATGGTTTTCGGGCATCCGAACAGAAAAATATCTTGTATATCTCCCCACATTAGGGCGACTGTTTTAAGGCAGCCGCCCTTTTTTACGCCTAAAATTTAGTGTGCCAATTAGGGGCGAAAATCCCTCTATTTTCTTCCTGTGCTGTCTGTTGGAAAGCAGGCGCAGGTGATTTGTCCTTCGGGTATCCGTTGGATACAGAGGTCATCTTTTCCCCGAAAACGAACACTTTTCCAGACCGCCGGAGGGAGGTGAGATTATGGCGGTATTTCGCATTGAGAAAACCCGCGACTACACGGTGATGGCAAACCATCATCTGCGGAACACGGCGCTGTCGCTGAAAGCGAAGGGGCTGCTGTCCCTCATGCTGTCTTTGCCGGAGGATTGGGACTACACCACCAAAGGCCTTGCCCGGATATGCCGGGATGGAGTGGACAGTATTTGTGCTACGGTTCGGGAGCTGGAGGATGCGGGGTACATTATCCGTGAAAGAGTCCGTAACGCCAACGGGCGGCTCGGCAGCATCGAGTACACGATTTTGGAGCAGCCCAGGCCGCCGGAACCTAAACCGGGAAAACCTGAACGGGAAAATCCAGTTCAGGTAAAACCAGTCTTGGATTCTCCTGTCTTGGGAAAACCTGAACAGGAAAAC
>ERZ857480.48488-NODE-74992-length-15763-cov-8.9652_pt1 | contig 15763 bp, 13 predicted proteins | sample MGYA00519767_ERZ857480 | MGnify/ENA primary metagenome ERZ857480 (study PRJEB31778, sample SAMEA3449210) | human gut metagenome | biome: human gut; feature: human-associated habitat; material: faeces | place: United Kingdom | collected 2010/2012 ...
CCCGGGGCATGACCCCCCGCCTCAAGAGCTGGCAGCTCTCCCGCGTGGTGGCCAAACTGTTTGCCCAGGCCGGCCTGCCGGATAAGGCAAAGCAGCCGGGTGCCAAGCCCCCTGCCACGGTCCCCCCGGCCCGCAGGCCGGAAAGCGAGTGAACCCGCTCTCGGCATGGTCCCGCCGTGCCCTGTGCGTGCCCATCCGCTGGTATCAGAAGTGGATCAGCCCGGGACTGGGGCGCAACTGCCGCTTTACCCCCTCCTGCAGCCAGTATGCCATCGAGGCCATCCAGACCCACGGCTGCATCAAGGGGCTGCTGCTGGCCGCTGCCCGCATTGCCCGGTGCAACCCGCTGGGCCGCTGGGGCTACGACCCCGTGCCGGAGCCCGGCCGCTGGCGCAACCCGGCCCGGAAGCTTTCTCCGGCCAGACTGTTTTCCACAAGACACGGAAAATAAGTGGAAAACAAACCTCTCCGTCACGCCTGCGGCGTGCCACCCGTTCCCCTTTCGGCACTTACGTGCCACCTCCCCCGGCCGGGGGAGACTTTCCGAACAGGGGAGGCTGAGCAGAAAGGCGATTCAAATTTGCTTCTTGTGACGCGCTGCGCTGTGGACAGGCGTCCTTCGATAAAAATAACCGCTCCGCGCCACAGACGGGGCAGAATGGACGAAGCTATGAACCCTTTATACATCCTCGGCGTGCCACTCGGTTATGTGATGGAGTGGATCTACAAGCTGATCCCCAACTACGGCTGGGACATCATCCTCTTCACCCTGCTCATCAACATCGTGAAGACCCCCCTCCAGCTCAACCAGCAGAAAAACACCGTCCGGATGTCGGCATTCCAGCCGATGATCGCGGACATCCAGAAAAAGTACAAGGATAAGCCCGAAAAGCAGAATGAAGAGATCATGAAGCTGCAGCAGGACTTCGGCTACAACCCCATGTCCGGCTGTGCTCCCATGCTCATCAACTTCCTGGTCATGTTCGGCGTTATTGAGGTCGTGTACCGCCCGCTGCAGCGCATCTTCCACATCGGTACCGCTGCCATGAACGCGGCTGGTGATGCCTTGACTGCCCTGGGCATCGGCTTTACCACTGTTACCCGCGACACCAACATCATCGCGCAGGTCATGGCGGGCGAGTCCACCGTGACCAGCGCCTTTACCGCCGACCAGGTCAGCACCATCACCGAGTTTGGCCAGCACATGGATTTCTTTGGCATCGACCTGACCCGTGTGCCTCAGTATAACCTCTCGGCCGATAACCTGCCCCTGCTGATCCTCCCCATCCTGGCCATCGTTACCATGTTCATTTCCACCCACATCAGCATGAAAGCCTCCGGCCAGCAGATGCAGGGCAGCATGAAAGCGACCATGTATATGATGCCCCTGATGTACCTGTTCTTCTGCTTTACCGTGCCCTGCGCGTTCTCTCTGTACTACGTCATTTCCAACGTCATCATGACCGTGCAGACCCAGGTCATGCGCAAGATCTACGACCCCGAAAAGGTCAAGGAAGAGGTCATGGCTGAGATCGCCGCCCACCGCAAGGAGCAGAAGCGCGGTGTGAAGAGCACTACCCTCAAGGTCAAGGACGAAAAGACCGGTGAGATCGTGGAAAAGAATGTCTCCGCCAGTGAGATGAACAAGCGCCGCCTGGAGTATGCCCGCCAGCTGGACGAGGAAAAGTACAAGGATGAGCGCACGGTCCCGCTGAGCGAGCTGGAAAACAAAAAGGAGGACTGACCGTATTATGATCCGTACTCAGGAAGCAACCGGCAAGACGGTTGACGAAGCCCGCGCCAACGCCTGCGCCAAGCTGGGCGTGCAGGCCGACGATATCAACGTGAGCTATGAAGTGCTGGAAATGCCCCAGAAGACGGGCTTTCTGGGCCTGAAGCTGACCCCCGCCAAGGTCCGCGTGACCGTGGAGGAGGCAGACCCCGTTCCCGCGGCACCCGTGGTGGAAGAAAAAGCTGCTCCGGCTCCCGTGGCCGAGGAGCCCAAGGCAGAGGAGAAGACCCCCGTGGAGGAAGCTCCCGCCGCCCCTGCAGCAGAAAAAGCTCCCGCCGCGCAGCCCGTGGAAGAGGCGGCAGAGGCTGCCCCTGCTGAGGGCGAAGAGGTGGAAGTGCCCATCAATATCGAAGAGAACAACAAGGTCAAGGCCGCTGTGGACTATCTGCGTGAGGTCATCGCGCGGATGGGCGTGGAGAACGTGACATTCAGCGCCGTGCAGAAAGGCGAGGCTACCATCATCCGTCTGGATGGCGAGAAGCTGGGTGCTCTGATCGGCCGCCGCGGCGAGACCATGGAGAGCCTGTCCTATCTGGCAAGCCTGGTGGCCAACCGCCTGGAGGGCGATTACATCAAGCTGGGCCTGGATGTGGCTGGCTACCGTGATAAGCGCGAGAGCGACCTGACCGCCCTGGCACAGCGCATTGGTGCCAAGGTCCGCAAGACCGGCCGCAGCTTTGCCATGGAGCCCATGAACCCCTATGAGCGCCGCATTATCCACTCTGCCATCGGCAAGATGGAGGGTGTCCGCAGCGAGAGCAAGGGCGAGGGCCGTGACCGCCGTGTGGTCATCTACTCTACCGCTCCCGACGCACAGACCGAGAATACTTACGGCGAGCGCCGCGGCCGTGGCGGCCGTCCCAATGGCCGTCGTCCGGGCGGCAATCGCGGCGGCTACCGTGGTGGTGACCGCAATGAGCGCGGCGGCCGTTCCGGCGGTTATCGCGGAGGCCGCAGCGGCAGCCGTGGTCCCCGCGGCTCCAGCGTGCCGGAGCGCACCTATGCACCCCGTGACGCGGAGAGTGCCGCCCCTGTGGCACCCAAGCGCACCGAGCGCGTGGATGATTTTGCGGATCTGAGCTTCGGCAAGATCGAGCTGTAATTTGGATCTTAAGAGCCCCTTTCCCGGCCGGGAAAGGGGCTCTTTTGGATGCTTGGGAAACTTGTCTAAATTTGCGGGAGATTTTTCTCCAGGTTGTCCATTGTAAAGAGTCGGACTAAAGCTTTATACTAGGAGCACGGAGCGCTTTGGAAATTTGAGCCCCAAAGCAGAAAAGAGAGGATATTATGCAAGAGAATAAGATTTCCCGCCGCAATTTCCTGCGCGTGGCCGGTGCATCGGCTACGGCTGCTGCCGTGAGCGGTCTGGCCCCCTCGGCTGCTGCCTGTGACATCAAAAACCTGTGGAGCATGGACCTGCAGATCCTTGCTACCAGCGATACCCACGGCAAGTTTGACCCCTGGGATTACGCCGCCAACAAGGAAGACGCTTCCGGCAGCGTGGCCCAGCAGGCCACTGCGATCCGGGAAGCCCGCACCAAGACCACGCTGGTGGTGGACGCAGGCGATACCATCCAGGCAAACTCGGCAGAACTGTTCCTCAATGACGAGATCCACCCGATGATTGCGGCCCAGAACGCCATCGGCTACGATGTCTATGTCACCGGCAACCATGAGTACAACTATGGCATGGCCACGCTGGAAAAAGTGCTCTCCCAGCAGAAAGCCAAGGTGCTGACGGGCAACGTCTACAGCCCGGAGGGCAAGCCTCTGGCCGACGGATACACCATCATCCATAAGGGCGGCGTCAAGATCGGCGTCATCGGCATGGTCACCCCCAACATCACCCGCTGGGACGCCAAGAACCTTGAGGGCTGGACCGTCACCAACCCTGTGGACGAGAGCCGGAAGATCATCGACCAGATCAAGGGTCAGGTGGATGTCATCGTTGGCGTTATGCACATGGACGTGGAGAACGAGTATGGTGTTTATGGCTCCGGTGTTACCGACCTGGCCAATGCCTGCCCGGAGTTCGATGTCATCGTGGCAGCCCACGGCCACAAGAGCATCCCCAACCAGATGATCAACAACGTGCTGGTGGTGGAGAACAAGAACGCGGGTGCTACCGTGTCTGAGATCCACCTCTACCTGCAGCGCGGCTTGGACGGCAAGTGGAAAGTGAAGAACCGCACCTCCGAGAACCTGCTGATCAAGGATTACGCGCCGGACCCCGAGCTTACCGCTCTGCTGGCCGAGTACGACGCCCGCGCCAAGGAAGACGCCGTGACGCCCATCGGTGAGCTGCGCGGCGGCGACCTGGCCCCGGCCAATGAGATCGACTGCCTGCCGCAGGCCATGATCCAGGATACCGCTCTGCTGGACTTCATCAACGAAGTGCAGATGTACTATACCGGTGCACAGGTCTCTGCAACGGCTCTGACCTCCATGACTTCCCAGATGAAAGAGGGCACCATCCGCAAGTGCGATATGGCCAGCATCTACACCTACCAGAACACCCTGTACAAGCTGCAGATGAACGGCCTGCAGCTGCGCAAGTTCATGGAGTGGTCGGCTGCGTTCTTCAAGACCTGGGAGCCGCAGGATGTCACCATCGCCTTTGATTCCTCCGTCCGCTACTACCTGTACGATGCCTTTGCAGGCGTCAAGTATGATCTGGACATCTCCAAGGAGCCGGGCAACCGCATCCGGAACCTGACCTGGATGAACGGCAAGGCCGTGCAGGATACCGATAGCTTTGTGGTGGCCGTGAACAACTACCGCGCTACCACCCAGCTGCTGGCCTATGCGGATATCTTCGCCGAGGGCGATGAGCTGCCCAAGCTGCTGGAGATCGACGTCCGTGGCGATGTGGGCGGTATCCGCGAGCTGCTGGGCGAGTACATCCGCACCGTCAAGGGCGGCGCCATCGAGCCCCATGTGGACAATAACTGGAAGATCGTGGGCAACAACTGGAAAGCTGCCGACCACGAAAAGGCTGTCCGCTTGCTGCGTGAGGGCAAGCTGGCACTCAATGAGAACGCCGACAGCCGCACCCTGCCCGGCAAGGCCATCACCACGGCAGACATTGCCGCGTTCTGATGCCTGGTTCCCCGGCAATTGACCCCTTAAAATAAGCGAAAAGACGTGCAGTTATGATGGCTGCACGTCTTTTTTGTGCAAAGATGGCGAAAAACCTCGGCTGATATTCGCCATAATGTGGAAATTTTGGTGGGGGGGGGGTAAACTTGCGTAAAATTATATCTTTTTGGAACGAAATATTGTATAATAAGGTTAAATATGGATGAGTCCGATGCAAAACAGCAGGCTTGGCCGGAGAGGAGACCCCGATGCTGGAAAAACTGAAAAAGCTTCTGTTGTATGCCGGGGCAGAGCCAGAAGATTTTGCACGCTGTCAGATGGATGTGCAGATCGCCAACCGACGTCGGCTGACCGCGTTTCTGGGCACGGCTTGTGCCTTTTTTGTGGCGCTGACCCTTGGTTCCTGCATGGTGCCGCTGCTGTATGACCATATCCCGGTTTTTGCAGTGGCCCTCATTGTCGGCCTGGGACTGCTGGCCGTGGAGCAGATGCTCCCGCAAAAGCTGGGTCTGTTTTTAAACTGGGAGATCTACGCCTTTGGAGCCATGGTCTATGCCTTGGGCATTTATCTGGGCACGGTGCAGACCCCGGATCAGCGCGCTACCGCGTTTTTTGCGTTTCTGCTCTGTGTGCCGATGTTGTTTATGATGCGGCCCATCCTGCACATTGCCAATGTGTTGCTGTTCGACGGCATTTTTCTGGTCTGCGTCACCCGCTTCAAGGACTGGCGGGTCATCCCCATGGATGTCTGCAACGCATTGGTGTTCGGGGCCATCTCCTGCATTGTGTCCACCTTTGTCATGAGCATGATGTACGGCAACTTTATCACCAGCAGCAAGCTGACTACCGTGGCGGAAAGCGACCTCAACACCCGGCTGCACAACCGCAATGCCTACGAGAACCGCCTGCGGGATTACCCGCTCCGGTGCAGCAACAGCCTCACCTGTATTTACATCGACGTCAACGGCCTCCATGAGCTGAACAACACCTACGGCCACGAGGAGGGCGACAAGATGCTCCGCACCGTGGCCTGCATCCTGCGGGAGATCTTTGGGGAAGAGGACAGCTACCGCATTGGCGGAGATGAGTTTGTGGCCTTTGCGCTGGACAGCACCGACACGGAGCTGAACGAAAACATGGAGCGGTTTGTCCGGCAGGTGGAGGAGGCAGGCTATTCCGTGGCCGTGGGCACTGCCTCCCACAGCGCGGGCGGCATTGACATTGACGCTCTCGTCAAAAAGGCGGAGCAGCGGATGTATCTGGACAAAAGCAGACATTACGAACAGCTGCGGCGCGGCACCGAAGAATGAGCACAGCGCAGGGAAAACTCCCACAGGCGCTGTGCTTTTTTGCGCCCTTATATTTCTTTTTCCGGTGGTTCGTGGTACAATATACTGTAATTGAAATTTTGGAGCGGGAGGGAACCTCATGCAGAATACGACCATTGCCGCCATTGCCACGGCACCGGGGGCGGGCGGCATCGCGGTGGTGCGGCTGTCCGGGCCGGAAAGCTATGCCGTGGCCGCGCGGGTGTTCCACCCGGCCAACCCGAACAAGAACGTGGAGGAGGCCAAAGGCTACACTGCCCTGTTTGGCTCCTTTGTGGAGGGGGACGACGCCTTTGACGAGGGCGTGGCCCTGTTTTTCCGGGAACCCCACAGCTACACCGGGGAGGACGTGGTGGAGCTTTCCTGCCACGGCGGCAGTGCGGTGGCCCGGCGGCTGGTGGAAGCCTGCATCGCGGCAGGGGCTGCCCCGGCAGCTCCCGGCGAGTATACCCGCCGCGCGTTCCTCAACGGCAAAATGAGCCTGACCCAGGCGGAAGCCGTCATGGACATGATTTCGGCAGACGGCAAACAGGGAGCGGCGCTGGCCAACGCGTCCCTCTCCGGCGCGCTGGCGAAAAAGATCGGCGCCGAAAAAGAGGCCCTGACCGGCCTGCAGGCCCATCTGGCTGCCTGGGTGGATTTCCCGGAAGAGGATGTCCCCGAGCTGGACGACGCCCACCTGCACACGGTGCTGGGGCAGGTACAGCAGGAGCTGGACGGCCTGATAAAAAACTATGACGCCGGGGCCGTGCTCCGGGAGGGCGTGGACTGTGCCATTGTGGGGCGGCCCAATGCGGGCAAATCCACGCTGCTCAACCTGCTGGCCGGGTTTGACCGGGCCATTGTCACCCCGGTGGCGGGCACTACCCGCGACGTGGTGGAGCAGGCCGTGCAGCTGGGGGATATCCGGCTCAACCTGTTTGACACCGCGGGCCTGCGCCAGACCAATGACGCCATTGAGGCCGAGGGCATCCGCCGCAGTTGGAAGAAGCTGGACGAGGCCGGGCTGATCCTGGCCGTCTTTGATGGCTCGGAACCTCTGACCCGGGAAGACCTGGCCCTGGCCCGGCGCTGTGCGGGCCGCCCGGCCATTGCCCTCGTCAACAAGGAGGACAAGCCGACCCGGTTTGACGCGGAAATCATCGCGGGCGATTTTGCCATGGTGATTCCGGTCTGCTGCCAGGAAGAGGGGAGCCGGAAAGTCATCGCGGCGGCAGTGGCTCGCCTGCTGGGCACCAACCAGATCGACCCGCACGCCGCCAGCCTTTCCGGCCAGCGGCAGTTGGCTGCCGCTACCCGTGCCCGGGACGCCGTGGCCGGGGCGCTGGACGCCGTGGAGGGAGGTTTCGGGCTGGATGCCGTTTCCGTCTGTGTGGACGACGCGCTGGATGCCCTCTGTGAGCTGACCGGTGAAAATGCATCGGAAGCGGTCATCAACGAAGTATTTGAACGCTTTTGTGTGGGAAAGTAGAACCTCTCAGCCGTTTTCAGCGGCAGCTCCCCTGACAGGGGAGCCTTTGGCAAAGAGGGAAAGTTTATTGGTTTTAAGGGAAAGTTTCAAATGAACCATTTAGGAGATTATGACGTCATCGTCATTGGTGCGGGCCACGCCGGCATTGAGGCAGCCCACGCCGCCGCCACGCTGGGGGCAAAGACGGCAGTCTTTACCATGAGTCTGGATGCCATCGGCAATATGCCCTGCAACCCCAGCATCGGTGGAACTGCAAAAGGTACGTTGGTGCGTGAATTGGATGCTCTTGGCGGTGTGATGGGCCTGGCGGCGGATGCTACTTATCTGCAGAGCCGGATGCTGAACAAGGGCAAGGGCCCTGCCGTCCACGCCCTGCGCGTCCAGACCGACCGCAAGCGATACCACGAATATTTGAAGCACGCGCTGGAGCTGACGCCCGGCCTTGCCATCCATCAGGCGGAAGTCGTTTCCATCGAGGTGGAGCAGGGGAGAGTCAAGGGCGTGGTGACCCAGCTCAACGGGGAATATGGGGCCAAGTGTGTTGTCATTGCCACGGGCACCAACCTGGGCGGCAAAATTTTTGTCGGGGATGCGTGGTATGCGTCCGGCCCGGACGGAATGCACGCGGCCAACGCCCTGACGGAGAGCCTGAAAGCGGCGGGCCTGCCCCTGCGGCGGTTCAAGACCGGCACCCCGGCCCGTGTCCACCGGCGGAGCATTGATTTCTCCCAGCTGGAGTGCCAGCCCGGCGACCCGGACAGCGAGCTGCAGCCGTTCAGTTTCCTGACAGACACGCCCATGCACAATAAAGTGGAGTGCTGGATCGCCTACACCAACCCCACCACCCACAAGATCATTCTGGATAACATCCAGCGCAGCCCCCTTTACGGCGGTATGATCGAGGGCGTCGGCCCCCGGTACTGCCCCTCCATTGAGGATAAGGTGGTGCGGTTTGCGGGCAAGGAGCGCCACCCCATCTTTGTGGAGCCCTGCGGGGAAAACACCGAGGAAATGTATTTGCAGGGCGCTTCCAGCAGCCTGCCGGAAGATGTGCAGAACGCGTTTTACCGCAGCATCAAGGGCTTTGAGCACATTGAGATCATGCGCCCGGCCTACGCCATCGAGTACGACTGTGTAGACCCCACCAGCCTGGAAGCCACACTGGAAAGCAAGCATGTCCGGGGCCTGTACGGTGCCGGGCAGTTCAACGGTACCTCCGGCTACGAGGAAGCAGCCGCGCAGGGCCTGCTGGCAGGCCTGAACGCCGCCCGTAACGCCCTGGGGAAGGAACAGCTCATCCTGCCCCGGCACACCAGCTACCTCGGCACGCTGGTGGATGATCTGGTCACCAAGGGCGTCATGGACCCCTACCGAATGATGACCAGCCGGAGCGAGTATCGCCTGACCCTGCGGCAGGACAACGCTGACCAGCGCCTGACCCCCATCGGCCGGGAATACGGCCTGGTGCAGGATGACCGCTGGGCAAAGTACCAGCACACCCAGAACATTCTGGAAGCCGAGCGCCGCCGCCTGCATGAGATGCACCTCCGCACGGCAGAGCTCCGGGCCGCTATGGAGGAAGCCGGGCTTGCCCCGGCCGCCGAGGGCGGCATTGCCGAAGAGCTGCTCCGCCGCCCGGAAATTTCGTACCCGCTGGTGGCAAAGCTCATCGGCTGGGGAGAGGGGATCACCCCCATGCTGGCCGAGCGGCTGGAAACGGAAATCAAATACGCGGGTTATATCGCACGGCAGGACCGGATGATCCGGGACGTGGCGCGGCACGAGAAGACGCTCATCCCGGAGGATTTCTGCTACGAGAACCTGACGGGCCTGACGCTGGAAGCCCGCGAAAAGCTTTCCCGCATCCGCCCCAAGAATCTGGGGCAGGCGGGGCGCATCCCGGGCGTGTCGCCCTCGGATGTGGCACAACTGAGCATTGCACTGGCGGCGCACCCTCTCAGTCGCTGACGCGCCAGCTCCCCCAAAGGGGGAACCAAGACTTGCTGAAAAGAGGGAGGAACCATGGAACAACTGGTACTGTATGAGGGCCGCCCCGCGGACTGCACCGGACGGCTGGAAAAGGAAGTCCGCACCTATGATTTTCTGGACAAGCTGGGCATCCATTACTGGCGCACCGACCATGCATGGATGAAAGCCGATACCATGGAGGATTGCCATGTCATTGATGCCTGCCTGAACGCGGCGGTCTGCAAAAACTTATTCCTCTGCAACCGCCAGAAGACGAACTTCTATCTGCTGATGATGCCGGGAAACAAGCCGTTCAAGACGAAAGAGCTCTCCCATCAGCTGGGCATCGCGCGGCTGAGCTTTGCGTCCCCGGAGGATATGGAGCAGTATCTGGACTGCACGCCGGGCTCTTCCTCCATCATGGGACTGATGAACGACCCGGAGAACCATGTGCAGCTGCTGCTGGACAAGGATGTGAAAGCAGGGGAGTTCATCGGGTGCCACCCCTGCATCAATACGTCCTCGCTGAAACTGTACACGAAAGATATTTTTGAAAAGTTTCTGCCTGCGGTACATCACGAGCCGATTTTTGTGGAATTGACGGGAGAATAAAGTTATGATCGACAAAGCGAGACTGGAACAGAAATGTTCCATGTGGAACATCGCCCTGACGGGCACCCAGCTGGACCAGCTGGACGCCTTTGCGCGGATCCTGGTGGACTACAACCAGAAAGTCAACCTGACTGCCATCACCGACCCGGAGGGCATTGAGGATAAGCATTTCCTTGACAGCCTGCTCTTTGCCTCCCAGCCGGAAGTGGCAGGGAAGATGGTGGATGTGGGTGCCGGTGCCGGTTTCCCCGGCATTGTGACAAAAATCTACAAGCCGGAGCTGGAGCTTACCCTGATGGAGCCCACGGGCAAGCGGGTGGAGTTTTTGAAGTATGCCTGCGCCCAGCTGGGCCTCACGGGCGTGGAGTTTGCCAAGGAGCGCGCTGAGGAAGCCGCCCGCAAGGTGTGGCGGGAGCAGTTTGATCTGGCCTCTGCCCGTGCCGTGGCAGCACTGCCGATGCTGGCGGAGTACTGCCTGCCGCTGGTAAAAGTGGGCGGCAGCTTTTTGGCCATGAAAGGCGCTTCCGGAGAGGAAGAGCTGGCGGCCGCCCGGGGAGCCATCAAAAAGCTGGGCGGCGAGTACAAAGAGACCCGCACCCTGCACCTGCCGGGGGGCGATACCCGCACTCTCATCCTCTGCAAAAAGATTTCGCAAACTCCGACAGCCTACCCCAGAAACGGCGGAAAGATCGCAAAAAGTCCGCTGAAATAACGCAGAACTGAACAAAATATGCAACGCCCTGCCGAACGAAACTTCTGGCAGGGCGTTGCTTTTTCTGTTACACTGAGTGCAGAACGCCTGTGTTTTCCACGTTTTCCCGGGAAAGGGTGGAAAACAAACCTGCAATCACTGCGAAAGGGGAAGAATTATGTTTGAACGGAAAAAATCAGCGGGAAAAATCCACGCACTGCCCATCGACGCCATCCGGCCCTCGCCATTTCAGGCCCGCACCAGCTTTGATGAGCAGGAGCTGGCCGGGCTTGCCCAGAGCATCCGGGAAAACGGCCTGCTCCAGCCCATCTCGGTGCGGAAAACAGCCGATGGCAGCTATGAGCTGGTGGCGGGGGAGCGGCGGCTCCGTGCCTGCAAGCTGGCAAAAATGCAGACCATCCCGGCCATCCTCTGCAATTACAGCGACGAGCGGACCGCTGCCCTGGGCCTTTTGGAAAATCTGCAGCGGGAAAACCTGAACCCCTTTGAGCAGGCGCAGGGCCTGCGGGACGTGATGGTGCTGTGGGACTGCACCCAGGCCGAAGCGGCCAAGCGGCTGGGCATGGCACAGCCCACCCTCGCCAACAAGCTGCGGCTGCTGCAATTGACGGCGGACCAGCGGCAATTTGTGCTGGACAACGGCCTGACGGAACGCCACGCCCGGGCGGTGCTCCGCCTGTCCGAGAACCGCCGGAGTGAGGCGCTTATCATGATCGCCAAGCGGAAAATGAACGCCCGCGCCACCGACCTTTACATTGACCAGCTCCTCAACGAGACACCGGGGAAGCACCGCGTCTCCATGGTGAAAGACGTGCGGATCTTCGTCAACACCATCGACCACGCCATCCGTTTGATGACAGATAACGGGGTTCCGGCTACCTCTCACCGGGAAGAACGGGATGGATATATTGAGTATACGGTGCGCATTCCGACTGCGGCAGCACAGAAATAAGGAGAATTTACACGTTTTTTCTGCTTTTTTCAGCCGAAAGCGGTTCAAAAAGCGGCGCTGATGTGCTATACTAGGCTGTATAGGGGGCCTGCTGCGGGGAAAACGGCGGGGTCCGGCCTCGTAATGTTCCATGTGGAACAAATCTTTTTCCCGGGAGGAATCAAAAGCGCGTGGCAAAAATCGTTGCAGTTGCAAACCAGAAAGGCGGCGTCGGCAAGACAACGACGGCCGTCAACCTTTCGTCCTGCGTGGCAGCACTGGGCAAAAAAGTGCTGATCGTCGATCTGGACCCACAGGGCAATACCACCACGGGCTACGGCATCCCCAAACGGAGTGTCGAGCTGGGTACTTATGAAATGCTCATCGGGGAGGCGGAGCCCAAAGACGTCATCCGCAAAACCGAGTTCCGCACCGATGTCATCGGTTCCAACACCCGTCTGGCGGGCGCTGGCCTGGAAATGATCGACCTGCCCGGCCGAGAGAGCCGCCTGCGCAAGGCGCTGGCGAAAGTGCAGCAGGATTACGACTTTATCTTCATTGACTGCCCGCCCAGCCTCGACCTGCTCACGCTCAACGGCCTGTGTGCCTGCGACAGCGTGCTGATCCCCATCCAGTGCGAGTATTATGCGCTGGAGGGCCTGTCGGAGCTCATCAGCACCCTGAAAACCATCCGCAAAAAGTATAACCCGTATCTGGATATCGAGGGCGTGGTCTTCACCATGTTCTCGGAGCGGCTCAACCTGACCATGCAGGTGGTGGATCAGGTCAAAAAATACTTTGGCCACAAAGTTTACAAGACCACCATCCCGCGCACCGTCCGTATCTCGGAAGCACCCAGCTATGGCCAGCCCATCAATTTCTATGAGCCAAAGGGCAGGGGCAGCGAGGCTTATATGGACCTCGCCATTGAGTTCGTCAAGAACAACCGCCCGCATGACGCGACACCCAAGCGCCGCCGCAAGGCGGCCGAGGAGCAGGAGCCGCCCAAAAACGCGCTGGAAGAAGTATAAACACAGGGGGAAGAGAGATTCATGGCAAAAGGAAGAGGAGGCCTTGGCCGGGGGCTGGAAAGTCTGTTTGAGGACGCCGCCCCCAGCTTTGAGGCTGACACCCGGATCGAAACGCTGCCCCTGCGGGAGATCGAGCCCGACCCGGACCAGCCGCGCAAGACCTTTGATCATGACACACTGGGAGAGCTTGCCGCCAGCATCGCGGAGCACGGGCTGCTGCAGCCCATCGCGGTGCGTCCCCACGGGGTGGGGCGGTATCTCATCGTGGCCGGCGAGCGCCGCTGGCGGGCCAGCCGGATGGCGGGCCTGACCGAGGTGCCGGTCATCGTGAAAGACGTTACCGACGAGCAGGCAATGGAGCTGGCGCTGGTGGAAAACCTCCAGCGCGAAGACCTGGACCCGGTGGAAGAAGCGGCAGGCATCCGTGAGCTGATGACCCGCTGCAACCTGACCCAGGAGCAGGCGGCCCAGAAGCTGGGCAAGAGCCGGAGCGCTCTGGCCAACAGCCTGCGGCTGCTGAACCTGCCGGAAAATGTGCTGGAGCTGCTGAAAAGCGGTTTTATCAACATCGGCCACGCAAAAGTCATCCTGAGTCTGCCCACGCCGGAGCTGCAGGAGCAGGCCGCGCAGATCATCGCGGACAACCAGCTCAATGTCCGGCAGGCGGAAGCGCTCTGCAAAAAGCTGGCCAAACAGCCCGCGCGGAAGCTGACGCCGCCCACGCCTCAAAGCACTCTCCCGGTGGAGGTGGAAGAGAGCCTGAAGCAGGCCCTCGGCAACGAGGTGCGTGTGGCCTACCACGATGGAAAAGGCAAGCTGACCGTCCATTTTTACTCGGATGAGCAGCTCAAGGCTTTTGCCAACCTGCTGGGCCAGTACCAGACGTAACATGCGATCCAAGGCGGGCACCCGCCTTTGAACGGCACAGGAGAGGGCAGAACCTCTCCTGTGCGAACCGAAATAGAGTAAGGAGAGAAAATCATGCTTGATATCAAATTTGTCCGTGACAACCCGGACGCGGTCAAGGAAAACATCAAGAAGAAATTCCAGGACGCAAAGCTGCCGCTCGTGGATGAAGTCATCGAAAAAGATGCCAAGTACCGCGAGTGCCTGAAAGAGGTCGAGTCTCTCAAGGCCGCCCGCAACAAGCTCAGCAAGGCCAACGGCCCGCTGTTTGGCCAGCTGAAGAAGTGCACCGACGAGGCCAAGAAAGCCGAGCTGCAGGCCCAGATCGACGCCAACAACGCCGCCGTCAAGGCTGATGCCGACAAGATGGCCGAGTTGGAGGCTGAGGAGGGCAAGCTTGCCGCCCGCATCCAGGAGATCATGTACACCATCCCCCAGATGATCGACCCCAGCGTGCCCATCGGTCCCGATGACAGCTATAACGTCGAGGCACAGCGCTTCGGCGAGCCTGTCGTGCCCGATTTCCCCATCCCGTATCACACCGAGATCATGGAGAGCTTTGACGGCATTGATATGGATGCTGCAGGCCGCGTGGCTGGCAATGGCTTCTATTATCTGCTGGGCAACATCGCCCGCCTGCACGAGGCTGTGCTGGCTTACGCCCGCGATTTTATGATCAACAAAGGCTTCACCTACGTCATCCCCCCGTTCATGATGCACGGCAACGTGGTGCAGGGCGTGATGTCGTTCCCCGAGATGGACGCCATGATGTACAAGATCGAGGGTGAGGATCTGTACCTGATCGGTACCAGCGAGCACACCATGATCGGCCGTTTCATCGACCAGACCCTCGACGAGAGCAAGATGCCCCTGACCCTGACTTCCTACAGCCCCTGCTTCCGCAAGGAAAAGGGTGCCCATGGCATTGAGGAGCGCGGCATCTACCGCATCCACCAGTTCGAGAAGCAGGAGATGATCGTGGTCTGCAAGCCGGAGGACAGCATGAACTGGTATGAAAAGCTGTGGAAAAACAGCGTGGAGCTGTTCCGCAGCATGGAGATCCCGGTGCGTCAGCTCAACTGCTGCTCCGGCGACCTGGCTGACCTGAAAGTCAAGAGCTGCGACATCGAGGCATGGAGCCCCCGCCAGCAGAAGTATTTTGAGGTCTGCTCCTGCTCCAACCTGGGTGATGCACAGGCACGCCGCCTGCACATCCGCATCAAGGGCGAGGACGGCAAGAGCTATCTGGCCCACACCCTGAACAACACCTGCGTGGCACCTCCGCGTATGCTGATCGCATTCCTGGAGAACCACCTGCAGGCCGACGGTAGCGTTACCATCCCCAAGGTCCTGCAGCCCTACATGGGCGGCCTGGAGGTCATGGTGCCGACCAATAAGAAATAATTTTCCACAGAGTTTTCTCTGATGGTTGAAAACACCCCCGCCTGTGTGCAGCAATGCATCGGCGGGGGGGTTTTCGTGCGGAACGAAAAAAGTGAATTTTTTTGAAAAAAGATGTTGACAAAATGGGTCTGGTTGGATATAATAATAAAGCACTGTTCAAGTGCACGAAATAAATATGGCGGTATAGCTCAGTTGGCTAGAGCATTCGGTTCATACCCGAAGTGTCACCGGTTCAAATCCAGTTACCGCTACCATGTTACAGAGTTTCGCTAAGATAAGGGGGACGGTTGTCCGCAGTAGTGGATGACGAAAGTCGGAGGTTTTAGCGAAGCTCTGTATTTCTAAGGCCCGTTGGTCAAGCGGTTAAGACACGGCCCTTTCACGGCTGTAACATGGGTTCGATTCCCGTACGGGTCATAAAAACGCCTTTGCGCAATGCGCAAGGGCGTTTTTAATTTGACCCGTACGGGAATCGAACAGGGCGGCGGTGCGCAGCACCGCAACCAAAG
>ERZ857480.47317-NODE-73164-length-15761-cov-8.9898_pt1 | contig 15761 bp, 14 predicted proteins | sample MGYA00519767_ERZ857480 | MGnify/ENA primary metagenome ERZ857480 (study PRJEB31778, sample SAMEA3449210) | human gut metagenome | biome: human gut; feature: human-associated habitat; material: faeces | place: United Kingdom | collected 2010/2012 ...
CCTGCACTTTGTACTCTTTTTCATATTGTTTATTTTCTGACATTCCTTTTCCTCCATTTTTTCTGTTTCCATTTTTCTTCTTTGAGGTTGAAGTGCCAAGTTTTATTATACTACATCACCTCGTTTTTATTGAAAATTGCGGTGGGATGTGGTATAATATAGAAAATTGCATTGTTCGTTTGATCAAATTTTAGTAGGTGGAATTATGGCAAAATATACTTTTAAATATTGGTTTGAGTGGGGATTCTTTAATGAAGATATTTGTCCATGTCTATGGGCTTCTGACGATCTAACAAAAGAAAAGTATGGTTATAGCGTTGCATTGAAAAGCTTGCCAATTTCAGATGAATTAAGAAAATTCCTCTTTGAATTAGGACAAAAGCATGATGAAGTATTAGCTTGGTCTGGTGAATCAAAGTCTCTTTTATGGAACGAAGAAGAAAAACAGGATTTTTATAAAAAAGCCAAAGAAGGATATGACCGATTAGTAAAGGAATTAGGTGATAATTACAGGGTGATTTATTTAGAAAAGAAATAAAAACTATTACATAATCGTTTGTGACTAACAATCACAGACGTTTTTTTATATCCCAAACACGAATGAATAGGAGGTGAACCCCATATGATGAACCCGATTACACTCTCTATCGTAAGGGCTGGGAGATCGGCAGCGGTGTACATATCGCTACAGGAAACTATTCCAAGTCATTTACTGGTCTGAGCATTTCTTCACCCGAAGTAAAATCAGATTTCGTTCGTACATACAATTCCATGAGTGATGAGGAAGGCTCTTTCGGTATCGGCTGGGACTTCAATATTGATGTAAGCAAAATTGAAATCCCTGCAACCGGCTACTATAAGTTAGTTCTTCCCGACGGTTCTAATACCACATTCAAGGATTACGAAAACAATGGCTTTGAGTGCCTGAACGCACGCAACACTAAGAATTTAAACACGGATAACCGTTCTCAACAGACGGCTATCCGTGTTTTTTATTTTCTATCATCACTCTGTTCCTCAGAGTTTTCCTTACCCTCGCTTGTTTCAAGCATAATCTATTATATGATGAAAGTGGCAAAAAAGAAAAACAAAAAATTTCAGTTATTACTTAATTTGGGGCAAGCAAAATCTATTATATGATGAAAGGGACAAGAAACAAAAACTTTTTCAGTTATCACTTAATCTGAGGTAAACTTATTCTATTATATAGTGAACGATGATAAATGCGTCTAATTTGGAGGTGATTTGATGAATGGTATTAAACTTGTAAACGTAATATTCTAAAAAATGTCAGTTATCTCTTAATTAAAGGCGAATGTATCCTATTATATAGTGAAAGGGACAAACGATAAAAAATCAAAAATTTTTCAGTTATCACTTAATCTGGGACAAGCAAAATCTATTTCATAGTGAAAGGGAGGAAATTGTATGTTTCCTGTAATTAAAGCGGCCAAAATTGTAATCAAGATAATAATCAAAACAATGAGTTAAAGCTCCACGCAAAGGTAATTATAATTGCTATTTGATTTTAAGTAACACTGTACAAAATCTACCTGACAGCTTTGCATAACATCTATGTACAATCTTTATGCAGTTGTTGCTTTTAATCGAGTGAACACAAGGAAAGGAAGTGAATTTATGAACGTTAAGACAATAACCGGAATTCTCACAGCAGCAGTATCCTTTGTTGCAACAATAATTAGCATTATCGATGACAATAAGAACAATGACTAATAAGAACGATTTCTAAATTTTTACAGAAAGAAAAGAGGTGACACTCATATCTGTTGTTGATTATACATCAATTGGTAACAAACCTATTTCCCAAAATTAAAGGACGGTGACTAATATGAGAGTAATCTTTGATGATATCTTAGTATAAGACAAAAATACAAAATAAAAGGAGGTGAATAATATGCCGCGTATTGATATTTCCATTGTATGGTAATTTGTTCAGCACCGTACAATTTTTGTGCGGTGCTGAACAAAAAACAATCCTATACAAAGAATGATTAAACAATTGACACAAAAATATATACCGCAATATCATGAAAAGCATGGTTTCTGATGTCTGACATTTATGGTGTGTTTATCAGAGTTTCTGTAAATTCATTATACATTTAGGTAAAAAATTTTTAAGAGTCTTAATACATGTTTGACAAAAGCAGTGAAATGTGTTAAAATAATTTTATTGATAATATTTAGGAGGTGCCGCTTTGACAAATGTAATTCTGACAAACCTGAGTATACTCTCCAATATGGCAAAACTTTTCGTATACAAATCAGACATCGGTGAGATATCAGGAAAGCAAACAAACGAAGCTCCAATAAAATACCTTATTTCGTATCTGAATAAGAATGCAAAATCCGTAGGCAGAATTCTTGCAGTTGCAACTAAGGAAGCAAAGGAATCTTATGATAATATTTGCAAGGTGCTGAAAGAATATGGCGAGGAAAAAAACATAGCTATTCCTGAACCTGAAATGATTGAAACTACTGAAAATACTATTGCCGAAACTATTCAGGAAATATCGAATAAGATTTCTACAGATGATGAAGTATACATAGATACAACTGGCGGTTTCAGAAACTCAAGCTATCTTCTTATGGGTGCGGTAAGAGTGCTGGAATATTCGGATATAAAAGTTAAGAAAGCTGTTTATTCCAACTATCAAAAAGAACGTATTGAGGACATAACCGATCTGTATCGTATGTTTGACCTTATCAATGCAGCTAATACCTTCACGTCCGTGGGCAATTCATATGAACTGGAGGAATACTTCAAAGATACAGACAATGCTACTGTAAAAAGCACAATCGAGGCAATGAATAAGTTTTCTGATGAAATCACACTATGCAGAACCTCAAAGCTCAATGATGTTATTAAAGAACTGAATAACTGCCTTGAAGAGCTGTCGGGAGTTCAGTCTGATTCAAAGGATATTATTCTTTTCAAGAGCTTGTCTGAAGCTATTCGTTCCAAGTTCAACATACATGGAGAAAGAATCAGTTATCCGGATGTGGTTGAATGGTGTGTGCATAACAGACTCATACAGCAGGCTGTAACAATATATGTCGAGAAAATGCCTGAATATTTCTACAATAAAAAACTGTATACAGTATCTGATTCCATAAAAAAGCAAGTTGAGAACAAAAAGTCAACGTTTGATTATTACTATGAAGTGTTTTATAACACTATGATGAAACAAACAGAACTACCCGAAGAAATACAGCAGCTTGCAGAAATAATACGTAAATCAAAGGAAGCATCACTTTTACATTGTCCAAAGTTCATAAAGAAAAGCGAGGAAGAAATCATATTTGATGCTCTCGCAGAATGCAATGATACATCAACCTTCATGAACAGAGTGGGCAGGTTAAAGAAATACAACTTCACAAGCAGTAAACCGTATCTGCAAAAATACTTCAAGGTACGCAACTCAATATGGAGAGAAAAGACTCTTAATAACAAAGAAGAAATTAATAAAAATCTCAAGGATTATCCGAATGTAATTGAAATAATCAACACTAGCCAAAAGTCTCTTCCTAATACCCCTGATAAATTTCCTCTATTTCTGGTAAACGATCAGAAACTCCTTAAAGCAGTATTTGAAATAGAAAAAAGTGCAGATGGCAGAATCAGTTTCATAGAAACACTCGCTGAAAGAGGAGATTCCGAAAATTACAAGTTTGCAAAAGATGTTCCGACAAAAGAAATACAGAAGATGTTCAGAGATATACTTTACTTCAAGATTTTCGTGAGAAACAAACTGAATCACGCAAGTGAAGAGGACAAGATAAGCGAGGAAATGCTTGAATATTTCACTAAATGCGGATATAAAACGAACGAAGAACTCAATGTAAGAGAACTAAGTGATATATTATGTAAAACAATAAAAACGATAAAGGAGAATATTTGATGAAAAAGTTTATATGTGTAAGTCCGCATCAGCCGCCTGAAAGATTTTCAAAGGGCATTTATAAGGCTGTAGATAATGACAAACTCATCTATGAATCAGAAACAGGTTTCCCTGTTATTCCTGCAATAAACGGCTATGCTGAGGCAAACGAAGAAATTGAGGTGATAACCGTTGTATCTGATTATGATAATGCAAAGAAAAACTATGAAACATTTAAAGACGAAATCAATGAGCTGGCCGAAAAAAAGAATATAAAAGTAAAACAAGTTCCGATAACAATACCATACGATGAAAGCATAGATACACAGCTTAAAATGTTCAGTAATCTCATAGACTGCACTTCAGATGATGATGAGCTTTACTGTGATATCACATACGGAACAAAGGTTATGTCACAGATATTAACTATGTCTGTTAACTACGGTTACAGAATTCATAAGAACGTTATGCTGGGCTGCATGGTTTATGGAGCAGTGAATCACAATACCAAAGAGCTTGCAATATATGACATAACATCTCTCAGTTTCATGGATGAGATAGTCAGATTGTTTGCAGAAAACAAGGTATCAAATCCAACAGAGAAAATCAAGGAATTGTTAAAGTAGGTGAGCATATGGCAAAAAAAGAAGAAGTCGAAAACATGATTAATCAATTAGCCATAGAGTACTATAATGCCCGAAAAATCGGCAATAAGGCACAGGAAACAAAGCTTTGGTCAGAGCTATACAAAATCCTTGCAGTTCCTGAAAGTCCTAATCCTGTCAACCGTATATTAAATAAAAAGATAAAGTATTTTAAAGCGGATCAGTCAAAGCTTCATGACTTTGTAACAGACAATATACTTAAGTACGACTGCGAGAAGAATGATAATTTCTGTAGCTTCCTATATTCTGCATTTGATTACAATCTCAAAGACTACAAGAAAAAAGAAAAAGTTACACGTACCAATAAGAAAACAGGAGAAAAAACCACTAAACTCCGTAATGCAACCAAATATGATGAAGAAGGATACCCTGATATCACAATTACTGATAAAGATGCTGATCCTCAACAAAGTCTGGAAGAAAAGGAAATAGTTACTGCGATGAAAATAAAACTGCCTTCTATAATTATGATGTTTTATAAGCATCATAAGGGTAAAAGTGCAAACAAACAAAAGCTGAGCTACTTCAAAATATTTTTTACGGAAAGTCTGATAAACCTTATCAGGGAATTAAACAGTATAAAAGACTTAAACAAAGCAGAAGCATATGACGCTTCGGATGAGGACTTCGTGAGATATATTTCCGATTCGGAATATAAAGGAATAGAGGATATACTATCTTTCCATTTCAAGAATGTTTCGGAAATTACGGGTTGTAGTGACGTAACCGATAAGAAGATTTCAGTCCCCTGCGAAAACAAAATTATTGTCAGCTACAGATATGATATTGGTTTAGATAAAGAAAAGGTATCAGAACCGGCTGTTTCACAGCAAAGAGCATCATACAAAAAAGACCTTAATATGATTCTTTCAAATGAAAAAGAGGAGGTATTATGCTGAAACAGTACGATTTTGCTTTCAGTTCCAAAGGAATAGAAAATGTGCATTCTGAATTAGCAGTTAAAATACACGGAATGCTGATGCATAATGTACCTGATGCCGACGCAAAACGAATGCATCAAAACAAATATCACCCATATTCTCTGTATTGCGTTCCTGCAATGGACGGCAGGAAGATTATTACCCGTATATCTTCAATACACGAAATCTCTGATATTTTTGTGGAGAAAGCAGCAAAGCTTGATGCTGTAAATATTAAGGGAATGGGAATTGTTAAGATTACTGAAAAGGGTGAGATATTTGAAAGTGAATTGTCTTATCTTGCAGACAGAATTAAGGGTAGAAGGTTCAGACTCCAATTCATTACTCCCTCTGTGTTTAAAGTAAAGGGAAACGAATTTGGATTTCCTGATATATCAATGCATTTTATATCTGTAATAAGAAGAATGAATGAATTTGAAGGCGAAAATATTAACTTTGATGATTTCAGAAAAGCACTTTATAAATGCCGCATTGATTCATGGCAGTTCAACAGCCATAAGTATAACATAAGCGGTACTCATATACCGGGAATGACCGGATATACGGACATACTGCTTCCGGAGGATGAAGATCAGATGATGTTGAAAAAAGTATTCATATATGCTTCATTCAGCGGTACAGGCGGACGAACAGCTATGGGAATGGGCGGTTTCTTTTTTCAGGAACTATAGGCAACACCGCACAAAGATTGTACAACACAGAAAAACATAAGGAGGATTCAGAATGGCAAAAGTATTTATGACCGTTGTAGGCATGGGAGGATATGACGAAGCAACCTACAGGATAGGTGATAATGAATATACAAACAGATCAATACAGAAAGCTCTGCTGACATACTTCAAGGATACAGGCAGAGAATTTGATAAAATAGTGTTTTTGCTAACAGAAAAAGCAAGAGAAAATAACTGGGAAAAAGTAAAATATACTGAAAGGAAAAAAGCTGATGACGGTTCTGAAATAAAAATACCGCATGAGGAGGAAGGTCTCAGGTCATTTACTGAAAAACTTTTTCCCGGCAAGGCGGTAGATAAAAATATTGCAGACGGAGTCAACGACAATGACTTCTTATCAATATTTCAGCAGATATATGAATCAATGGATGAAAATGATGAGATTACATTCGATGTTACAAACGGATTTCGCTCTATTCCCTTCCTTTTTTACCCTGTTATCAGCTATGCAAAGGAATTGAAGAATATTACAATAGATAATATCTATTACGGACCATATGTAAGAGGTATCAATCCGACTGTTATTCTTGACTTACAGAAATACGGTGAAATACTTGACTGGGCAAACGCAGCACATATTTTCAGAATTTCAGGAAATGCCAAGGAAATACTCCAGCTTTCACAAAAACGATATAACGGACTGGTAGGAAAAAATAAGGGTACCTTTGGAGAATCACGGACAGTTTCAAAATGTCTGTCAAGTTTAACAGAAGCCTTGCTTACCTGCAGAGGTGATGATTCAGAGGAATCAATATCCAAATCAGCAAAGGAACTTTTCCGATCAAAAGGCAAAAAGGAAAGCAGTTCAAGAAATAAGGAATATATGCTGTTCGATGAGCTGCTGAAGCACGCTCTTGATTCTGTAAGTGAATTCAACAAGGATATGAACCATTATGAACTCGGAATGCACACTGCTGAATGGTGTATAGAAAGAGGTCTTGTACAACAGGCATATACTGCACTGAGGGAAGCAAACATCTCCTATCTCTGTTATGCTTTTGGTGATAATAATGATGCATTTAACAAAGACTACAGGGAAAATGTCATTGCCACAATAATAAATACATATACACTAAAATCACTGAGACACAAAACTGATCCGATTCAGGATATAAAGAAGGTCAAAGCTGTTTCAGAAAATGAAAAGTACATGATACTGGCTGTAAAGATGTTAAATATATTTGATAAAATTCCAGTATCGTTCGTTCAGCAAATATTTAGAAACAGAAACAAGATAAATCATTTCTTTATGAGCAACGATTCTGAGACGATAGACATGGAAAGTCTGAAAATGCATTACAATGATACAGTTGAATTTATAAAAATGGTTGAAGAAAACAAGTGCAGTATTATGTCGGATGATGAAGCTCGCAGCATATTGAATAAGTATGTACCAAAAAGGAACAATATCTTTGTTAATTTCTCAAATCACCCATCAGAAAACTGGAGCAATGAACAGATAAATGCTGCAAAACGCATTGTTTCAGGAGGCAGTATAGTGGATATTGCTTTTCCTCAGGTCAGCGGAGATGCTGATGAATCCGAAATAAGCAGGACAGCCAATAAATATGCAAAGGAAATAATTTCCCTCAATCCGTCTGCTGTAATGTGTCAGGGTGAATTCGGAATATGTCTGGAAGTTGTCACAACCCTAAAAAATAACGGAATAAAGGTGCTGTACAGCTGTTCAGAAAGAAAAACAGTAGAAACCGTAATTGATAACAGAACAGAAAAAACATCAGTATTTAAATTTGTACGTTTTCGGGAATACAACTAAGAAAAGGAGGAAATATGGTGTCTGAAGAAAAGAAAATACTTGCACTGTATGACTGCCGAAGCAAGCAGGAATACATTTACAGGACAAACAGAGTTAAAGAAATTATCGGAGCATCAATGCTTCTTACAGATTTGTTTAAGGAGTTCTTTGTTAATAACAAGGATTTCAAATTTGAAACGGAATGGAAAGAGAACTCTAATGAACCTGAAAATTACCTTGATTATTTTGAGAAAAGCGGCCTTGACGGTGAAATAGTATATGAGGGCGGCGGAAATCTTTGTATAATATACAGGAATTATGAAACATACATAAAAGTAAATCAACAGCTTTCAAAAAAAGTTCTTGAAAAGACTTTTGGTGTCAGCATAATTGCCGCATATACAGAGGTATCAGGAAATTTTGTAGAAGACAGAAAAAAGCTCTACAATGAAAACGCACTTCGGAAAAACATTGGCTCTTATCATACTCCATGCAATACTCTCCCGTTTACTCAGGTTGACAGATTGACATATCAGCCAATTATAGAAAAGAGTGACAATCACCAGTATACAATGGAGAGTAAGCGAAAACTTAAAAAGTATGAAGATGACAAAAATAACAACGGTATAATCGTTGAAACCGAATTTGATAAAATGGTATCCGGAAAGGGTGAAGAAAGTCTTCTTGCAATAATATATATTGACGGCAATAATATGGGCGACAAGATTAGGGAGATTACAAAGGGTGCGATTGACTATTCTTCCGGTATTTCCGCTTTGAGAAGCTTCTCTAAAAATACAAATAATGATTTCGTAGATAAACCTATAAAGGCTATTAAAAAAGAATTGACACGCAGATATGAAGCAGCTGCGGATAACAATGAGGAAAAGAACAAATATCTTTTCAGACCAATAATCATGGGCGGCGATGAAATAAACATTGTATGCAATGCACGTGCAGTTCCCTGCATCATTGAAAAATACTTTGAAACGCTTAAAAGTGAGGGTGGGAACTCCTCATGTGCAGGGATTGCAATATTTCACAGTCATTCTCCATTTGCTGATACATACAATATTGCGGAACAGTGCTGTGAGAACGGTAAGAAAATATCTCATCGTGATGAAAATGGCGGAAACAATTACATAGACTTTCATTTTTGTCACTCGGGAATTACCAACACCCTTGATAAAATCAGAAATATTCAGGAGGAGAAAATAACGGCAAGACCTTATGAATACAGCACAACTTGGCAGAAATTCATGGAATACGGAAAAATTCTGTCCGCTTTAAAAAGGTCAGACGTAAAGGCATTGGGCGAATCAATCATAAAAGGCGATTCATATTATCTGTTTGAGCTTGAAAGAATAAAGTCACGTGACAAGAAAAACAAGCTTTCAAAGATATATGATGATCTTAAAAATCCTGAAAAGGCAAAAGAGGCAAAAAAATACATATTTGATGTATCCATTGTATACGACCTTTGGTTTGGAAAGGCAGGAGGAAATGAGTAAACTTGAAATAACACTTAAATCAGATCTGTGTGCTGCTTGCGGAGATGGCTTTTCATCTGTCATTGATACAGATGTAAGCTATGACAAGTATGGATTTCCTTTTATCGGTGGCAGGAGAATAAAGGGATGTTTGAGAGAAGCAGCAGGACTTATCGGCTCTCCATACATAAATGAAATTTTCGGTGTATCAGGCAGCAATGAATCGGGTTCACTTAAAATATCTGATGCAGTAATGCCCGATTATGATGAACTGAAAAAGGAAGCATGCAACAGCAGTCTTTCTGTTAAAGAAATTATTGCTGCTTTTGCCTATACCAAGGCATCAACAGCTGTTAAAGGCGATACCGCAAAGGAAAATTCGCTCAGATTTACAAGAGTAGTAAAACATTTCTCACCTGTGGACGGCGAAGAAATGAAATTCATTGCCGATGTTGATATTGCCATGGAATATTTTGAAGAATTTTCTGATATCTGCAAGGCTCTGAGAAATATCGGATATAAGAGGAACAGAGGTTTCGGAGCAATAGAATGCAGATTCACATACGAAAACAATTCTGATGCCAAAACATCAGTCTGCGATGTACAGGACGAAGAGTGTTCATACACATACACCATTAAGCTGAAAGATAATATCATGCTGCCCGGAAAGGTTTCTGATGAAACTATGGACTATATTCCGGGTATGTCAGTAATGGGATTTGCTGCCGGGAAATATGTTAAAAAATACGGCAAGGAAAACTTTGATGATATTTTTCTTAAAAACAACGTAAGGTTTTCAAATCTGTATATTTCCGATGAAACAGGAAATCAGTTTTTTCCTGCACCTGTTACACTCGGACGAATTAAGGGTGAAAATGAAATCTTCAATATTATAAGATATAATGGAGAAAAGACAGTAAAGCCTGTTAAATCCGGCTATTGCAATTTTAATTCAGATTTTAAAAAGCCGCTGATGGAAACAGTATATCACCATACAACTCAGGGTAAAAAGGACCTCTACACACAGACAAGCCTTTGCAGTGACCAGTATTTCACAGGTACTATATGCGGTAAAAAAGAATATGTAGAGATAATATGCTCTATACTTGAAAATGAAACTATTCGTTTCGGAAGAAGCAAATCAGCCCAGTATTCCAATTGTAAGCTTGTAAGCGGCAGCTGCAATCCTATAAGCAGGAAAAGCATTGAAGTGAAAAAAGATGATATTGTCTTAGCATTCCTTACTTCAGATGTGCTTATTCCTGACGGCATGGGCGGATATGATATTTCCGTACAGGCATTGAAAAAGGAAATAGAAGTATCAATAGGACAAGAACTTCCTGAATTGGACAAGGGTACAAAAAGAAAATATTCTGCATTGCGTTACAGAGTAATTGCAGGATATAATGCTAAGTGGAATATGCAAAAACCGCACATTCGTACAATTGCGGCAGGCTCTACCCTTGTTTTCATAGCTGAACAAAATATGTCGCTTCCCGAAAGCATACTTATTGGAGCAAAGCAGAATGAAGGCTTTGGTCAGGTCAGGTTCTGTCATGCCGATAAGTTTGAAGAACGAATCTCCCCCAACAAAATCAGTAAAAAAGAGAAAATAACAGACGGTGTTCTCAGTACTCTGATTGCAAGGGAAGCAAAAATCGAGGAAATGCGTCAAAATGCCATTAAGCATGCGGTACCAAATAAGAACTCCATTAATTCTTCCCAGATTGGCAGATATGCTCTCATGGTAAAGAATGCCGACACATTTGAACAGCTTAAAGAAATGCAAGATATGATAAAATCCAAACAATCAAAAGATTGCTTTGGAACTATTATTGAGGGAAGTGGAGCAGAGAAATACGCAGATGATATGTGGAAGGAATATCTTAACATTATTTTGACACTTATGAAATACCAGAACAGGAGTGAGAAACAATGAGTACGCTTACATATTACAGAATCAAATTGCAGCTTGCTTCTCCCCTTGCTGTAGGCTCCGGCGAAGACAGCAATACTGACAGTGATGTTATTCTGGACAGCAGCGGTGCACCTATAATACCTGCAACCTCCATAGCGGGAGCTGTTAGACATTTTCTTGGTGTAGAATGTGATGATAAAAGCATGTTGTTCGGATATGTTAATGGAAACAATGGAAATAATGTAGATAACGGAAATGATTCACTTGAAAGCAAGGTGAAATTCTACGATGCCGTCCTTATTTCCGATAGCTTTATTACCGTAAGAGACAGCGTTGCTCTGGAAAACAAGGTAGGAGTAAAGGGAGCTAAATTTGATAAGGAAGCAGTTGAAACAGGCAGCAAAAATCTCCACATAACAGAAGCCATGGGAGCTAAATTTGATAAGGAAGCAGTTGAAACTGATTCGGATTTTGAAACTCTTATAGAACTTAGAAATGTATCGGAAGATGAAGAAAACGCCATTCTTGATGCAGTTTCGGCAATTGATTCAGGATTATTGAGAATTGGCTCAAAGACAACCAGAGGTTACGGAGAGTTTAGGGTTACTGAGATAAAAAAAGCAGTTTTCTGTCTTCCTGATGACAGAAAAGAATGGGTTGAATTCTTACCTTATGATTTTTCTTCAGACAAATGCTACACTGACATCTTACATGAAATAAAAAATCGTAAGCAGAACTTTAATTATATAAGAATTCATCTTGAATTAAAGCAGCGTGGAGCTGTATCAATACGCAGCTACACCGTAAAAAATGCAAATGACATAAAAACTGCTGATTTTGTTCAGCTTTCTACAAATGACGGAGTACCGGTTATTCCGGGAACAAGCTGGGCAGGAGCTTTCAGAAAGAGATTTTCAGATTTTACAGGAAAGGATAAGGAATATGTAAACAGCGTCTGGGGGAACGTTGATATTGAGGAGAAAATTCAGTCCAAGTCAAAAATTATCTTCTCTGAAAGCAGATTGACCAACTATGTTGAAAAGAAAATTGATCGAAATGCTATTGACAGATTTTCTGCTGGAACCAAGGATGGTGCACTTTATAGTGAAAAGACAGTATATAACGGCAAATGCTCGCTTAATATAGACATAAAAAATGATGTGGCTGAACCTGATAAGTGCATGAAAACCATCTCCGCCGTAATATGCGACCTTGACAGAGGGTATCTTGCCGTAGGCGGTCTTACCTCAGTAGGACGTGGTTTATTCAGCGTGGAGAAAGTAACCATTGATAATGCCGATGTCACTGAAGCTATGAAAAAGGCTGACATTCAGGGCATGACAGGAGGAAATGCATAATGACAACAAAAAACTATATTTCTGAAAGCGGCAGAGTTGATACGGAAATCAATGCTTTCATTGAAAGCAGGATTCAAAACGGCACAATGATTGTTATGACTACTGAGAAATTCGATTGCTTTCCACAAGGGAAAATTGAGGACGTTGAACATCTCCTTGAGCTGAGAATCTTTACTGAAAGCAAAGAGCTGAAAATAATGAGACCTGCTATATCTGACAGCTTTACCTACAGAATAATAGAAGATGACAGCAAGGAAAAATATGATGCTATAGATGAGGATCAATATCTTGATATAAATACCCAAAAAAGTACACCGGATGAATATACATATATAGCAACAGGAGGCGGAAGCTATCATCTGCCGATTAAAAACGCTGAAAAGGTAAGAATAAGGAACTATATTTCCTTTGATGAGCATGGAATTGCTCAGATTACTGACTTCAGGGTTGTTAAATTCCTGAGAGGAGGAGAAAAATGAGTGGCAGATTTATTAATCCATATACATTTGTGCCGGTTAACAACGGCGAAAAGAAGGAGTATGATAAGTACTTCAAAGATGAGCTGTTAAGCGGTAAAATCAGTTGCACATTAAAGGCACGCACACAGCTTGCTGTATGTGACAAGATTACAGAAAAGAATTTTGATTTCTTCAAGGTAGAGGGAAAAGCGGTTATTCCCGGAAGTTCCCTAAGAGGCACAATAAGAAGTGTATTCGAGGCTCTTACAGACTCTTGTTTCTCGTCCGCCAATGCTGAAAATGATGACTATTTCTCATCACGCCTTAACAAACAGTTCCCCGGCATAATTGAATTTGATGGCGAAAATTATATCCTATACGATGCAGTAAGATACAAGGACAATTATAACAATCAGCTCAATGATTATAAAACGGGTTATGAAGTAAACTTCTCTGAAATGTCGGGTGGCAATAGAAATATCAAGTATTTCAAGCTTAATGTCGGAATTAAGAAAGGATATGTCCTGAAAGTTGACAGATTCAATAAAGGCAAACACACTGAAAACAAGGACAGTGTTTTTGAAAAAACGGCAAAAAGTACTGTTATTGATAAGAAATGCATAGAGCTTCTTAAACTCAATCTTGATAAGTATGAGACAAAGGACGAGAATATATCTAAAAACTATAAAGAACAGTTTGACAAAATGAAAGCTCGTAAAGGCGTACTTCCTGTATGGTACTATAAAGAGCGTCAGAATTACTACCTTGCACCCTCTCAGATGTCAAGAGCCTTTTTCTTCACACAGCCTGTAGATATGCTTAAAAGGAGCAATCTCGATGTTTGTTCTGAAAAGGAAAAAGTCTGTGAAGCATGTGCCTTATTCGGTATTGTAGGCAGAACAGGCTCTGAATTTGCCAGAGCGTCAAGGATTCGTTTTTCCGATGCGGTTTGTGAGGACAAAAACTGCTTTGACAAAAAGTTCATCATGCCTATTTCAGGAACTCCAAGAATTTCCTCATTTGAGTTTTATCTGAAATCAGATTTGGATCAGTTTCATGCTGATGATAAAGGAGTTACAATCGCAGGCAGAAAGTTCTACTGGCATCACAAGGGCTATGTTATGAACAAGGATTCTGTGAACAAGGAAGGCAACAACATGGACTACAAGGCTGAACTTGTTAAGTCAGGAAGTGAATTTACCTTTGATGTGTATTTCGATGAAATAACTGAAAATGAGCTGAAAAAGCTGTTGTTTACTTTGAATTTGGGTGAAAACAGTCTTGATTCTGATAAGTGCCACAAAATTGGTCACGGAAAGCCTATTGGTCTTGGTTCAGCCAAAATAGTAATCAATGATGTAACTGTACGTTCCTTTAAAGACGGAATATATTCAGAAGAAAGTCATTCAGAATACCTTAAAAACAACAAAGGCGAAATGTTTGGTAATGCTCAAAATGTCAGAAACATTCTGAAAGTTACGGATATGAATGCAGTTGACAGCAAAAAAATTCATTATCCGCAGACAGAAGGTTCCTCCGAAATATTCAAGTGGTTTGCAGACAACAGAAAATGCCTCAAATCCATAGGTAAGCCTATGGGATATTACAACAAGCTTCCGAAGCTTACTGATGACGACCAGACGCTCCCATGCGATCCCAAAAAAGATGATAAAAGCGTCAATGGTTCAAGAGGAAATGACAAGAGAAAAGAAAACAGTCAGTACTTAGATCCGAAAGACGGCATTTTTTGTACTGGTACAATCAGGACTAAGGATTCAGGCCACAAGAACCGCAGGAAGAAGTAATTCCAACAAATATATAAAAAAGCACACAGCATCTTAATTGATGTTGTGTGCTTTTTTTATCAACCACCCTATGGTGAAAGTTAAAGTTCTGAATGTAATATCACCAACCGCTTTCACGGCAGTTTCAACCACCCTATGGTGAAAGTTAAAGTTTTTTGATGATGAAGAAATTGCAAAAAAATACGACGTTTCAACCACCCTATGGTGAAAGTTAAAGTGTTTCTGTAATTGCGACGGTATATATTCATGATTTGTTTCAACCACCCTATGGTGAAAGTTAAAGGAAATTACATATGAAATAAAGAATCAGTACAACACTGTTTCAACCACCCTATGGTGAAAGTTAAAGTTTGAATTTCGTGTGTTGCTTTATAGCCGCAGTAAGTTTCAACCACCCTATGGTGAAAGTTAAAGTGCTGAATTAACAAATAAACGCATTGCCAAAGTTGGTTTCAACCACCCTATGGTGAAAGTTAAAGTCTCCTGATACGCAATTGTATATGTGCAGTGTCAGTTTCAACCACCCTATGGTGAAAGTTAAAGAAGCGGATTTATACCGTCAGAAGCCAAACATAACAGGTTTCAACCACCCTATGGTGAAAGTTAAAGTTACAGCAAGTACATCACTTATTATGTTGACGAACAGTTTCAACCACCCTATGGTGAAAGTTAAAGTTTAATCAACCTATTACAATCCCTGAAGGCGTAACGTTTCAACCACCCTATGGTGAAAGTTAAAG
>ERZ857480.81779-NODE-126705-length-15697-cov-5.0000_pt1 | contig 15697 bp, 8 predicted proteins | sample MGYA00519767_ERZ857480 | MGnify/ENA primary metagenome ERZ857480 (study PRJEB31778, sample SAMEA3449210) | human gut metagenome | biome: human gut; feature: human-associated habitat; material: faeces | place: United Kingdom | collected 2010/2012 ...
AACAGCGCGTCTTTCTAAACGGCGAGGATGTTTCCGAAAAAATCCGCACGCCGCAGGCGGCAATGCATGCCTCAAACGTATCGGCCATTCCGGCGGTGCGGGCCTTTCTGCTGGATATGCAGCGGGCGCTGGCGGCAAGCAGCAATGTGATTATGGACGGGCGCGACATCGGTACGGTCGTCCTGCCGGAAGCGCAGGTGAAAATTTTTCTGACCGCTTCGGTTGAGGCGCGTGCAAAGCGCCGCCTCGCCGAGCATGAGGCGCGCGGCGAAAAGATTGATTTTGACGAGCTTGTCAGGGAAATTGAAACGCGCGACTATAACGACTCGCATCGTGCCGCCGCGCCGCTTAAACAGGCGGAGGACGCTGTGCTTGTGGATACGACGGATTTATCGTTTGAGGAATCCGTGGAGAAAATTATTTCGCTGATCCGTCGCGCATTGTAAGAAAGCGCGGATCTTTCAAAAATATAATTGTTGTTTTCTATTCGTCGAACGTTTTAAGGGAAAAATACCGATGTATGAAAAGAGGGAGAGCTAAAAATGGCGTTTTACGGCGTAGCAAAAAGGATTGTTCAGGTGGTGCTCTGGCCATTTTATAAGGTGGAGGCGGAATACCGTGCCGAACTGCCGCAGAATAAAGGATATATCATGGCGAGCAATCATGTGAGCGATATGGATCCGGTGATGCTTGGCCTCGCGTTTCACAAACAGCTTCGTTTTATGGCAAAGGAGGAGCTGTTTAAAATTCCGGTGCTGGGCGGAGTCATCCGCGCACTCGGCGCTTTTCCGGTAGCGCGCGGGAAGGGAGACCAGACTGCTATCCAGAATGCGGTCAAGGTTGTGGAAGACGGCGGCGTGCTGGGCATTTTTCCTGAAGGCACGCGTTTTAAGGACGGAAAGCTGCATCGTTTAAAATCGGGCGCAGTGGTCGTGGCGTCCAAGACGGGTGCGGATTTGCTTCCGGCCTGTATCCAGTATGAAAAGCGCCGCTTCTTGCGCAAACATGTCAAGGTGACGTTTGGCATACCGATTGAAAACAGCGCGCTTGGTCTTACCGGGCAAAGCAAGACGGAGTTGCGTGCGGCGAATAAGCTGCTGGCCCAAGGAATCGCCGGGCTTTTGGGGGTTGAGGTTCCGTGACTTTTACGCTTGCCAAAACGGCCGGTTTCTGCTTTGGCGTAAATCGTGCGGTAAATCTGGTATACGATTTGCTTGATAAGGGAGAACGTGTCGCCACGCTCGGTCCGATTATCCACAATCCACAGCTTGTAGCAGAGCTTGAAGCACGCGGGGTGCGGATTATCGTTTCGCCGGGGGAGGCGGAGCCCGGTGAAACGGTGGTGATCCGTTCGCACGGCGTAGAACAGAGCATATATGATGAAATGGAATCCCGCAGTATTTCCTATGCGGATGCGACGTGCCCTTTTGTTGCTAAAATCCATCGGATTGTAGCGAAAGCCGCAGCAGAAGGAAAGACCGTTTTGATCGCAGGCGATCCGGATCATCCGGAGGTTGTCGGAATCAGGGGACATGCAGGAGAAAATGTGTTTGTGGTGCGAAACGCAGACGAATTACAGAAGCGCCTCGAAACACTTAAAAATAGCCAAAATCCGCCCTGTATTCTGGTGGCGCAAACGACATATCACACAACTTTTTGGCGGGATTGCTTTGAAGTTGCAAGAAAACACTATACAAACATCGAGATTTTTGATACAATATGTTGTGCGACCAGTGAACGTCAGAGCGAGGCGGCAGAGCTTGCCGCCCATAGTGATCTGATGCTCGTGATCGGCGGACGGCACAGTTCAAACACGCAAAAGCTCAAACAGCTCTGTGAAAGCTTTTGCCCGACTGTTTTGATCGAAACGAGCGCTGAACTCAGGGACATCGGCTTATCTGCTTATGATAAAATTGGTATCACCGCCGGAGCGTCAACGCCGGCTCATATAATCAAGGAGGTTCTTAAAACGATGAGTGAGATTTTAAGAAATGAGGAAAACGAAGATTTTGCGACCTTGCTGGAGCAGTCGCTGGAAAGCGAAAAAATTTATAACGGCAAGCGCGTGACAGGCGTTGTCACATCCGTTGCCCCGAATGAAGTACACGTCGATATCGGCGCAAAACAGGCCGGCATTGTTCCGGCAGAGGAGCTGACCGACGATCCGAACGCGAAAATCGAAGAGCTTGTTAAAAAAGGCGACGAGATCGAGCTTTCCGTTGTTAAAGTAAACGATCAGGAGGGGATTGTAACCCTGAGCAAAAAGCGCTGCGACGCACAGAAGGGCTTTGAGAAGATCAAAGAGGCGTATGAAAACGGCACCATTCTGGACGCAGTTATCACCGATGTGGTACGCGGCGGCGTTCTTGCTTATACCTGCAACACGAAAATTTTCATTCCGGCTCCGCACTGCTCCAATACAAGAGTAGAGGATTTGAGCACACTGCTCAAAAAACAGGTGCGCTTAATGATCATCGAAGTAAACGAGAACAGAAACCGTGCAAAAGGCTCTGTCAGAGCAGTATTGAATGCAGAGAGAAAAGCGAAACAGGAGAAGTTCTGGGAAGAGGTTGAAGTCGGTAAAGTTTATACCGGAGAGGTCAAATCCCTGACTTCCTACGGCGCGTTTGTTGATCTTGGCGGCATTGACGGCATGATCCATGTGACTGAGCTTGCCTGGAAAAAGGTAAAGCATCCGTCTGAGATCGTAAATGTCGGCGATATGGTCGAGGTTTATATCAAAGATTTCGATAAGGAGAAAAAACGGATTTCCTTGGGCTACAAAAAAGACTGCGACAATCCGTGGACAATCTTTACCACCAAATATGCTGTTGACGATGTTGTGACGGTTAAAATCGTTTCGTTTGCAACATACGGTGCATTTGCCGAAATTATTCCGGGTGTTGACGGCCTGATTCATATTTCGCAGATTGCGAACCAGCATGTTGAAAAGATTGCAGACGTGTTAAAGCTTGGGGAAGAAGTCGATGCCAAGATTATTGCAATCGATACCGATAAAAAACGTGTCAGCCTGTCCATGCGCGCGCTCCTTTCAGAAAATGAGCAGAAGAGAGAGCCCGTTTCCGAGGACGAGGACGTAGAGTAATTCGTTTGCCCTAAAAGAAGAAATGAAAAATCCGGATGCATTTGCATCCGGATTTTTTTGATATAGGCCTATCATAAGGAAAAGTTTTGATGTTAAAACGCCGAAATACATCGAAATTAATAAAAAGCGCAAAAAATGTATTGACAAAATTAGATAAGTGGTTCATAATAGACACTACAATGTATATACATTATTTGTCCTTACATATATGCTTGCTTAAAATTCCGGACGGCCATATATGACACCAGAGGGCAATAAAGAGGAGGATGACATTAAAAATGAGAACACAAACAGGTAAAAAAATCGTGTCTGCTATTCTCGCGGCTTCTTTGCTGTTAGGCAGTGCGGGAACGGTTTTTGCAGGAGGCGGCACATTGCCAAGACGTGAAGGAGAGCAGGGTTATGTGGGCGAGAATCAGCCTACCGCTCATGGCTACAACAGAGAAGACATCCTGAATTGGTCCCCGGATACAGATGAATACGCTGAGTTTATGCGGTCGCGTGTTCCTCTGCAAGAGCGCAACGAGGCTTTTACCGCGACACAGGCCAATCCATTACTGGATCAGGATGTGCAGAGTCTCGCTCTGACGGGTGATTATGGCATTGGGTATTTTGAATCGTATCAATATAATGACGACTTTTCACAGTATCTATTCAATTTCTGGCAGTACCTGGACGTTCATGCTTCTTGGCACGGATTAGCGACCAATCCGCAGTCGAACAGTCTGTATACGCCGGAAGGTGAGAGCAATGGCAAATTTGAATTTGGTGTTGTAAATCTACCGAATCCGGCATACACAAATGCTGCGCACAAAAACGGTGTGAAGGCATTGGGATGCATCTTTTTCCCGAGAACGGAGCATACGCAGGATTTTGTCTACAAAGATGAAGACGGTAGATTTCCAATTGCGGACAAACTCGTTGAGATTGCGGAGTATTATGGCTTCGACGGCTACTTCATCAATGCAGAGGAGGATTTGCAGCCAGAGGAAATGCCGCTTTATGCAGAATTTTGCCGCGCTATGACCAAAAAGGGATTGTATATTCAAGCATATGTTTCCTGCCTGTACGGCCCGAACAACCAGTCGAGATGGGGCAGCATGGACTACGGCGAAAAGAATGCCGGCGCTTTCAGCTACTGGTTAAAGGATACAGAAGGAAACCGTGCCGCAACCTCGCTTTACATGAACCCGGATCCGACCAAGGAGCAGGTTGATGCAAGCGTTTCCGAAATGGAAGCGATCGGACTCGATTCGAAAGAGGTCGTATTCCAGACACTCGAAGCCGGGCAGACCGGATTCTCCGGAACACGCGGCACACTGTACAACCTGCTTGACGAAAATTTGGTTCCGCGCACCGGCATTGCAAGTCTCGGCAACGACACCTGCAGAAACCATATCGATGAGCAGCTTTTCGGTCACATGGGACGCGATTCCTATGCAGACAACCGCCGTGCTGATCCAAATTATCAGAAATATGTCTTTGCCCGTGAGCGCGGATGGTGGTCCGGTTCGGCGGATATGCCGACCTATGATCGCGGCAAAGGCACACTTGACTCCGCTTCCATGACAACGGAGGAGATCCTCGCAGGAATCCTGAGCGCAACCACCGATCCGTATCAGACCGCAAACAATCCGAATCGCGGTACTCCGAACGAGGGCAGCGATCAGCAGGCTTGGCCAGGACTTGCAGCGTTTATTTCCGAGCGTTCGGTCATTAATGGTTCTAACTTTTACACAAACTTCAACACCGGTCACGGTATGCAGTATTTTCTAAACGGTGCGGTTTCGAATGATAATGAGTGGTCGAATATCAACATTCAGGACATCCTGCCGACATGGCAGTGGTGGATCGAGACGGAAGGCACTCGCGTTCAGGTCGATTTCGATTACGGCACAAAATACAATGCTGCGTTTGATCTGACACAGGTCGGCGGCTACAATGGCGGCAGCTCGCTTGTTGTAAGAGGTCCGTTGGATGCAGAAAACTTTATCCGTCTGTACAAGACAAAGCTTTCCATCAATAAAGATTCCGAGCTGTCTTTGGTTTACAACAAGACCTCGAAAACGGATGACAGTGAAATGCGCATTGGTCTGATCTTTGAGGATCAGCCGGAAACAATCGAATATGTAACCGTTCCGAATGCAAACCGTCAGACGAATGGCTGGGTCAGTAAAACACTTGATCTCTCGGCATTTGTCGGCAGAACGCTTGCAGGTTTTGGACTTGCATTTGATACAAACGAAGGCACCATTCAGAACTATCAGATGAACATCGGCGAAATCCGCATTTCGGATGGCTCGGTTAAAGCACCGACTGCGCCGCAGGGACTGAAAGTTGACAATTTCTTCACCACGGATGAGGTTTATCTCTCTTGGAATCTCGCTGATTATGACGAGGTACAGAGATACAACGTCTATGCAGTATACGAGGATGGCAGCAAGATTTACCTCGGTGGTACTTATGACGACGTCTACTATATTAAAGATCTCTATAACACAAACGGCACGGTTTCTATTCAGGTAACTGCAGTCGGTAAGGACGGCATTGAGAGTGCACCGGCAGTTGTTTCTGTAAATGGCGCTAATGTGGCAGAGAACGTCACAATTACCGAAAATCCAGGCTACTTCGACGTATCGTTCGATGCATCGGTTGAATACGACAAAGCTGAAATCAGCGTTTCCTTCCCGGAAAAACCGGAATACAGCTTCACAAAAACAGTATCCGGTGATGTAAATACCACCGCAATTGAAGTTCCGATGGCAGACGGTAGCCGTTATGTCCTGCGCGTTACGCTGCTCGATAAAGCAGGCGATGTCATCAGCTTTACTGATATTGCTGGCACACTTCCGGATTACTACTGCGATGAATACGACCGGGATTTGACCTTTAAAAACAATCTGCTTTCCTTCCCGTCACCTGGTGTGGACGATTGGCACTATATTTACGCATACTACAAGGGTGAGCCGGTGAAATTCAGAAGTGGAAACACCCAGGGTATCCGCGGCTATGACGATATGCGCAACGTATACATCACGGATGTAAGCGGCGTTATGGAAGTTGTTCTGGAGGATTATGCCGGCAACAAATCGAAGGCAGTCAAAGTTCCGTTCCATAAAGACGGCATGACCTGCACAGCGATCGATGAGACATTTTTCCCAGATTCGGCTCTGCGCGAAGCTGTTCTCGCGGCCGCTAAGACCGCAGACAGGGTGGATGAGATCGAAACGCTTGATCTCTCTGGCACAAATGTTAAGAGCCTCACCGGTATCCGTTATCTCAAAAACCTTAAATCCATCAACCTTTCGGATTGTACCGAATTGGTTTCCATTCCGGAAGGCACCTTCAGCCTGAACGTCAAGCTCAGTGAGATTAATCTGAGCGGCTGCACCGCTCTGCGCGCTGTTTCTCTTGCGGACACAACGCTCGAGAAGATCGTCTGCGAGGATGCGGATGCACTGGAAGAGTTGCTGTATCTGAATATTTCCAATGCAAAATTTGATCTGTCTGAGGGTACGCCGGAACGCGAATTTGCAAACACAGTTGCTGCCCGCGCAGAAGGACAGGCGGATTTCGGTGTTCTGGGTTCTGAGGCAGTGAACGTTGCCTTCAATCAGAAAATTGTAAATGCAAATGGTTTCGGAAGCACCTGGTATTTGCTTGACGGGGATCATTCCAATGCATTTCGCTGCTCTTGGATCACAAAAGATGCAGCTTCCTTCGACATTGATTTTGGTCATGAACAGGAAGTCATTTCTTATAGCTTCTTTGTTCCGAATGACGATCCGAACGTTTGCTATAAGAGCTTCAGACTTCAGGCTTCAAACGACGGTCAGACTTGGGAGGATGTCAGCGTTGTGACCGGATATACCGGCGCATCCACTTCGATTACGTTGGAGAAACCGGTGAAAGCATCATGGTATCGCTTTATTGTTGACGAGCGTGCTGGCGTTCCGGCAAAAATGACGGAATTCGAGATGTACGGCTATCAGGATACAATGTACACCCCGGGCGTTTCCTATGAAAATCAGCGGCCTGCCCTTTATGAAAAAGCGGTTCCGTCTGAGATTTTCTTAGAGAAACAGGAAGGCACATATCATCCGGCATCGCTGCTTGGCTTCTACGAGACGGTTCGCGGAACCTCTCCGGAAGCACTCAAGGAAGCAGAGTTCGTCGATCCGAACTATGACATCGACGCAGAGTGCCCGGTTTCCGAGGTTGTGTATTCTTCGTTCCTGAAACTGAGCAAGCCGGAGGCCGGAAACACCTTCATGAATGAAATCGATACGAACGAGGATGCCACTTATCGCGTCCGCATTCGCGACTTTGCATCAGGCAAGCATGACGCTGATCACTATGAGGAGCTGACTCTTGTTGTGGGAGAGGGTGGCGAGCTTTATGATCCGGATTATGAAGAAGCGCGTGAAGCCCTCGAATCTCTGATTGAGACGGTCGAAGGCATGGACCGCGGCACAAAATATACCGATGAGAGCCTCAAGGCGTTGGACGAAGCGCTTACAGGCGCAAGAGACGCGCTCGCAAACGCAGAGACTGCTGAAGAGCTTTGGAATGCATATGATAAGCTCGAGGGTGCGATCAACGGTCTTGTTGAGAAGACGACCGACGGCAATGATTCTGAATCTCCGGATACCGGCGATTATGACATAGGCTTTGCAGCAATGGTCATGATGATCGCGGCAGGCGCTCTGTTCGGCGTATTCTTTGTAAGAAAGCACAAGCACAGCTAATAATCCTTTCATTTCTTTAATCTCTTTTTATACAGGAACGGGCTATTTCTTAAAAAGGAATAGCCCGTTCCTGTTTAGAGTGTCAAAAAAAGAACCACCTTATGGCGGCTCTTTTTTTACTGTACAGGAAGCAGTCCGTTCTGCGCAAAACACAGATCAGCGCAAAAAGACTTCCAGCTTCTTTTGAAACCAGGAAATTGCAGGCCCTAAGAAAAAGGCAATCAGGATTGTGACGATTCCAATCGGTCCGCCGAGAAAAAAACCCAGTACAAGAAACGCCGTATCCCAGGCGATGCGCACTGTTTTAAAAGGAATCCGCTTTAAGCGGTCAGCAATGATAAAGGGCAGCACGTCATAAGGCGAACCGCCGAGATCGGCGCACAGATAGGCGGATGCGCCGGAGAGAAAAATCAAAAGAGCGGGTAAAAGAACCAGCCAGCAGGCAAGCGGGCTGTCGAAGAATCCAGCGGGAAAGATTTTTCCCCAGATCCACCCAAACAGATCTGCAATGTATCCCACGCACACCATGTTGCCGATGGTGCCGAAACCGATTTTACTCAGATCGGAAAAAATGACAAACAGAAAAAGCACGGCGGCGCAGACGAGCTGCCAGGTGCCGTATGTAAAGGGCAGCTCCTTTGAGATGCCCAGTACAAAGCTGGTCCATGGATCCGTTCCCAGATTGATTTGAATCAGTAAAGACAGGCCGACGCCCTGTACAAAAACGCCGATCAGCATCATAATCATCCGATTTAAAAATTTAGGGGGCCGCGCAAAACAGGTAATTTTCATAGAGTTCTCCGTTTCTACATAAAGCGGGACAGCACTTTATTGTTTTTTAGAGCGGCATGCGTGATATGGCGGCTTGCAGACCGTCTGTTTTCTCTTACTCACTCAGCGGCGATAAAGCTTTTCTCCATATCAATCACACATTCGAATCTTGGATCGATTTCTTTCATTAAAGCCCGGATCTGACCGGCAACACGTTCGCTTTCCTTTTGTCCGTAAGAAAACGGGATTTCCAGATCAAAAATCAGATTGATCCGCTCCTGTCCCTTGACAACCCGAAAATCATGAAACGCCAGCTCCGGATCCAATGCGGCGATGATGCAGCTCAGTTTTTCTTTCATTGCAAGGACCTCGGCGTCATGCGTTTCCACCGGATCCATATGGATAACAAGCAGAATATTCAGCTTTGCACCAACCTCCCGCTCAATTTTATCGATGATTTCATGCGACACCTCGATATTCACATCCCTTGGTACCTCAGCGTGGATGGAGGCGATGCTTCTGCCGGGACCGTAGTTGTGCACAATGAGATCGTGTGTCCCGACAATCCCGTCATAGGCCTTGACCTCTTTTGTGATTCTGCGGTATAGATCCGGATCGGCGCCCTGACCGATCAGCGGCTCGAGCGTGTCTTTGGCAATGCTTATGCCTGCCCACATAACAATTAAGGAGACCAAAAGCCCCGCATAAGCGTCTATATTGACGGAAGTAAAATGGCAGATCAAAATAGATACAATTGTCGCGCTGGTGGTAATAACATCTCCCAGAGAATCCGCAGAGGTTGCCAGCATGACTTTTGATTGAATCCGCTTTCCGAGCTTTCGGTTAAAAAGGGACATCCACAGCTTTACGCCAACCGAGAGCACCAGAAATAAAAACGGGATCCATTCAAAAGAGATTTCCTGCGGGTTCCGAATTTTTTCAATAGAGCTTTTAAAAAAAGTAAAGCCGACCTCGATGACCAGGAACGATACGATTAGAGCTGCAATATATTCGATCCGTCCGTGACCAAAAGGGTGCTCCTTATCCGCCGGCTTATTCGCCATTTTTACGCCGACAAAGCTGATAACCGAAGAGGCGGCGTCCGACAAATTGTTGAACGCATCCGCCATAATCGCGAGCGAGTGCATAAAAAGACCAATCAGCAGCTTTGCCGTAAAAAGCAATACGTTGCATATGGTTCCCACAATGCTCGAGAGTACGCCGTAGCTTGTACGGACGTCCGTATTGTCTGTATCTTGATGATTTTTTACAAAAAGCTTTACAAGAAAATCTGTCATGTATTTTATCCCTCTCCGAGAAATTGCTCCTGCTTTTATAAGGAAGCGTGCTGGATAAGAAGACGGCTGGTAGAATATATAGGGCGTCGGCTGTCTAAGCCCACCCGAACGACGCTTCGCATGGAAGCATTACCATCTATTCTATTCATGCAGGGCAATGAAGTCAATCCTAACCGTATCTGGTTCCTGTTCTTTTTTTCAATGCGGGGTAAATACCGGCTTGATTTTAGCACTCTGACGATTAGAGTGCTAAAATTAACACTTTGCTCACACTTTTGCCAACGCTATATCATAAAAAGCGGATAGAATAAAGCATGTACTCAGGAGAAGGGTATATTGGAAAGGCAGGTATGAAAAATGAATGCTCAGAAATTCACACAAAAATCATTGGAAGCAATCCAGTCCGCACAGGAGCTTGCCATTGAGCGGCAGACTTTGAGCTTGGACGAGGAGCATCTCCTGCTTGCGCTTTTGAATCAGGATCAGGGATTGATTCCGCAGCTTCTGACCTCTATGCAGATTGATGCGGACGCTTTCCGAAACGATACACAAAAGCTGTGCGATCAGCTTCCCGCAGTCAGCGGTCCAGGCCGTGAAGCAGGAAAAATTTACGTTTCGCAGGAGCTCGACCGGATGCTCACTGCGTCGGAACGTATTGCCGACAGTATGAAGGACGAGTATGTCTCCGTCGAGCATCTCTTTCTGGCTATGCTCGATCATCCAAACGATGCGGTCAAGCGGTTGTTCGAGCGGTATCATATTGAAAAAAACATATTTCTTTAAACACTTTCCTCCATTCGGGGAAATCAGCGCGTGACCTCCGATTCGCCGGAAAGCACATACGACGCTTTAAAGAAATACGGCACAGATTTAGTTGAGCGGGCGCGCAGCCAGAAGCTCGATCCGGTTATTGGCCGCGATGATGAAATTCGGAATGTAATCCGGATCCTTTCCCGTAAAACGAAAAACAATCCGGTTCTGATCGGCGAGCCGGGCGTCGGCAAAACCGCTATCGCCGAGGGACTTGCTCAGCGTATTGTGCGGGGCGACGTTCCGAACAGCTTACAGGATAAAACGATTTTTTCGCTCGATATGGGCTCTCTGATTGCGGGCGCTAAATTCCGGGGCGAGTTTGAGGAGCGCCTGAAGGCTGTCTTAAACGAGGTCAAGAAATCCGAGGGCAGGATCATTCTCTTCATTGACGAGCTGCATACCATTGTCGGCGCAGGCAAAACAGACGGCGCAATGGACGCGGGCAACCTGTTAAAGCCGATGCTTGCGCGCGGCGAGCTGCACTGCATCGGCGCGACTACACTCGATGAATACCGTCAGTACATTGAAAAGGATCCGGCGCTGGAACGCCGTTTCCAGCCGGTACAGGTTGACGAGCCTACTGTGGAGGATACCATTGCAATCCTTCGCGGACTGAAAGAGCGCTATGAGGTTTATCATGGCGTCAAAATTCAGGATCAGGCGATTATTGCGGCCGCGACACTCTCAAACCGCTATATCTCCGACCGATTTTTGCCCGATAAAGCGATCGACTTAATTGATGAGGCGTGCGCGATGATCCGTACGGAAATCGACTCCATGCCGACGGAACTGGACGTTATCCAGCGCCGCATCATTCAGCATGAGATTGAGGAAGCCGCCCTGCAAAAGGAGAACGACACGCTTTCCAAAGAGCATCTTGCAGAGATTCAGAAGGAGCTCGCGGAGATGCGCGCCCAGTTTAACGAGATGAAGGCAAAATGGGAAAATGAAAAGGCCTCCATTGGCAAGGTGCAGAGTCTGCGCGCCGAAATCGAGTCGATAAATGCGCAGATTGAGCGCGCCCAGCAGGAATATGATTTAAACAAGGCGGCGGAGCTGAAATACGGACGGCTTCCGCAACTGCAAAAGGAGCTTGCCGAGGAAGAACAAAGAACAGAACAATCCGTAAACCGTCATTCCCTTCTGCGCGATAAGGTTACCGATGAGGAAATCGCCCGCATCATTGAGCGCTGGACCGGTATTCCAGTGGCAAAGCTCATGGAAGGGGAGCGCGATAAGCTGCTCCATCTGGACAGCGCGCTGCATAAGCGTGTAATTGGACAGGATGAAGCGGTTACAAAGGTGTCGGAGGCCATCCTCCGTTCGCGCGCGGGCATCCAGGATCCGAACCGTCCGATCGGCTCCTTTTTGTTCTTAGGTCCTACCGGCGTCGGCAAAACAGAGCTTGCAAAAGCGCTGGCCGAGCTTTTGTTCGACGACGAGCACAACATCGTTCGTATCGATATGAGCGAGTATATGGAGAAATACTCCGTCTCGCGCTTAATTGGCGCCCCGCCCGGATATGTCGGCTACGAAGAGGGCGGGCAGCTTACGGAAGCCGTCCGCAGAAAACCATATTCGGTTGTACTGTTTGACGAAATTGAAAAGGCGCATCCGGATGTATTCAACGTACTGCTGCAAGTACTCGACGACGGCCGTATCACCGACTCGCAGGGCCGCACGGTAGATTTTAAGAATACGATCTTGATTCTTACCTCGAACCTGGGTTCAAATTTCCTGCTTGATGGGATCGATGCATCCGGAAACATTACCGAAGGGGCGCAGACGCAGGTAAACGAGCTGCTGAAGCGCTCGTTCCGTCCGGAATTTTTAAATCGTCTGGACGAGATTGTAATGTACAAGCCGCTGACGCGCGAAGACATTACAAAGATTGTGGATCTGATGATTGCGGATGTAAACCGCCGCCTCTCTGACAGACAGCTCTCCTGTGAGGTCACGCCGGAGGCAAAGGAGTTCATTGTCGAGAACGGATATGATCCGATGTACGGCGCGCGTCCGCTTCGCCGCTTTATCCAGCGGTATGTGGAAACGCTGATCGCAAAGACCATTCTTTCGGGCGATCTGCAAATGGACAGCCGCCTTGTGGTGGACTGCCAAAACGGCGGGCTTGCCGTTTCCGTTACCGAACCGGTTCCCGTATCCGGAGAATAATCCCGATTTATAAATGATAGCAGAGCCGCCTGTTTTTCAGGCGGCTCTACTGTTTTGGAGAAGAAAGCCCTTTTCTGTAAAGCTGGGATATGCTATAATTACAGCGAAAATCTTTGAAAGGACGCAAAGCAGTTGAAACAAAAACGGGAACTGCCTGCCGCCGGCGTAACAAAAAAGGCGGAGCATTCGATTTTGTCCGGGCATCCCTGGATTTATGATACAGAGGTTATAGCGCCGCCCGATTGCGAGGACGGTGCTCTTTGTGATGTGTTAAGTGTAAAGGGAAGCTACCTTGGAAGCGGATTTTACAACAGCCACTCCAAAATCCGTATCCGCCTGCTCTCCCGCAATGCAAACGACCGTTTTGACGAAGCGTTTTTTGAACGCCGCATTCGCTATGCGTGGGAGTATCGCAAAGCTGTTCTGCGGGAGGAGGATTTGTCCTGCTGCCGTATTATTTTTGGTGAGGCGGATTCTTTTCCGGGTCTTACCGTTGACCGGTTCGGCGATATTCTGGTGACGCAGACGCTTTCTCTTGGAATCGAGCGCTTAAAGTCTGTGCTGTTTCCGCTTCTGCTCAAAGTGCTGCGCGAGGATGGACAAAATGTCCGCGCGGTTTACGAGCGAAACGACGCGGCAATCCGCAATTTAGAGGGAATGGAGCAGGGCAAGGGCTTTTTTAAACTTTTGGACGAGCCTCTGCCCGATGATACGAAAACGGAAATTGTAGAAAACGGGATCCGCTATCTGGTGGACTTTGAAAACGGGCAGAAGACCGGCTTTTTTCTCGATCAGAAGTATAACCGCCTTGCCGTTTCACAGATTGCCCGGGGAAAGCGTGTGCTCGACTGTTTTACGCATACGGGATCGTTTGCCCTAAATGCGGCGAAAGGCGGCGCGGCGTTTGTGCGCGCTGTGGATATTTCGGAGGCGGCGGTAGAGCTTGCGCGGGAGAATGCGGTGCGAAACGGCTTGCAGAACCGTATGGCGTTTACTGCGGCTAATGTGTTCGATCTGCTTCCCGCCTTACAGGAAAGCGGAGAAAAATACGATTTTGTCATTCTGGATCCGCCGGCATTCACCAAAAACAGGAAAACAATCGACAGCGCATACCGCGGCTATAAGGAAATCAATCTGCGCGCGATGAAAATGCTGCCGCGCGGCGGCTATCTTGCAACGTGCTCCTGCTCGCACTTTATGGAAGAGACCCGTTTCATGCGGATGCTTTCGGAGGCGGCCCGCGACGCAGGCGTTTCGCTCCGGCAGATTGAGGCGCGGCAGCAGTCCCCCGATCATCCGATACTGTGGAATGTGCCGGAGACAAACTATTTAAAATTTTTTCTTTTTCAGGTTGTGTAAAGGAGCAGGAATGGTATGACGGAACAGGAGAAAATGGAAGCGGGTCTTTTGTATGACCCGGGAAGCGATGCAAAGCTTGCGGAGGACCGCGCGGTCTGCAAGGACCGATGTCTTGCCTATAATATGACGCTGCCCTCCCATCTGGAGGAGCGGTGCGAGCTGATGAAGAAAATTCTCGGAAAAACGGGCGGAACGTTTCATATAGAATCCGACTTTTGGTGCGATTATGGCTATAACATTACCATTGGCGAGCATTTTTATGCCAATCACAATACGGTCATTTTGGACTGTGCAAAGGTGACGTTTGGCAGTCATGTTCTGATCGGGCCAAACTGCGGCTTTTATACGGCCGGTCATCCGCTTGATACCAGGCGGCGCAATCAGGGGCTTGAATATGCGCGTCCGATTACGGTGGGGGACAACGTCTGGATCGGCGGAGGCGTATCCGTGATGCCGGGCGTTACCATAGGTTCGAATACAGTGATCGGCTCAGGCAGCGTCGTAACGAAGGATATTCCCTCCGGCGTGGTTGCAGTCGGAAATCCGTGCAGAGTTTTGCATGCAGTCACAGAAGAGGATATGGACCAATAAACGAAACCGAAAGAATCTGTGCTGTTACTGTAACCGCCTGCGAGTACAAGACCCGACCAAATGGATGCCTGTCGATGTTGCATAGAGTGCTTCATTGCGCTCCGGCGGCGCCGCCGCATATTCGCCGATTTCCTGTGGCCGACTTAAGAGTCATATGCATTGCCGTACCTTTTAGGGGGCATTGCTGCTTTCTTTTGTAGATATTCTGCCGTAGAGATAAAGAAAACAACCTCTCACAAAAAGAGAGGTTGTTTTCTTTTAATAGGAGAAAAGAGATATTAGATGTGTCTGCGTTTTTTCATGTATATGCCGAGCAGACCGCTGGCCGCAAGTAGTACGGCTACTGCCGCAAAGCCCGTCTCATAGTCACCGGTATTCGGAGAATCTGTTTTGTTATCCGAATCATCCGGTTCCTTATCTGGGGTTGTGTCCGTCAGAACCAGTCCGTCTATCGCAGAGCGAAGCTCTGCTTCTGCCGCAGTGACCTCTGCTTCCGTCGCTTCCGCATTCTCGAAGACTGCCGATGCGTTAGCCAGCGCACGGTTCAAAGCCATAGCCGTGTCTTCGGTATATAGCTTCAGATCCAGTGCGTTTGCACGGCTGATCAGGTCCTCGAGAACCGATTTGTCAGGAATCAGGCGCAGATCAAGAATCGCCTTCTGCAAACGGTTGTATGCATCGTATACATCCTTCGCGGTTGCTTCTTCGTCTGCAAGCACTGCTTTCGCATTCTCAAGCGCCGGGATAAAGTCGGTCTTGCTGCTTTCAAGATACTTGCTCAGATCATAGGTTTCCGCCTTTTCAACGAGCTTCTTAAGCGCTTCTTTATCGACTTTCGC
>ERZ857480.23397-NODE-35912-length-15660-cov-6.0000_pt1 | contig 15660 bp, 13 predicted proteins | sample MGYA00519767_ERZ857480 | MGnify/ENA primary metagenome ERZ857480 (study PRJEB31778, sample SAMEA3449210) | human gut metagenome | biome: human gut; feature: human-associated habitat; material: faeces | place: United Kingdom | collected 2010/2012 ...
CATTTCCGAAAAAAGGCTGGTTATACAAAATAATCAAACTTTTAAAAAGTGTAGATTTCCTGCGCCGTCCCGTTCCACACAGTCCCTGACAAGCGATTGTCCCGCGCCGCCCGGCTTAACCGCTGTAAGCGCATCCTCCGGCGAGTACCATGCTGCGGCATCGACCTCTTTTGAAAGAAAAAACGGCGCTTTTTTCACCCTTACCGCAAAACCAAGCATTAAAAGCTCCTTTGCCGTATGCGGATAACTGCCAATATAGCGCAGCGATTCCGCACGAAGTCCCGTTTCCTCCAAAAGCTCGCGGGCGGCCGTCTCCTCCGCGCGTTCCCTTGGCTTTATATACCCGGCAACACAGACGGGATATTTTTCAGAGACATACGACTGCCGTATCAAGACCGCCTCATCTTTCTCATTGACGGCAAGTACTATGACGCACGGCCGGGGCGAATCAAAAAGCGCGCAGCCGCATGATGCACAATACGGAACAGCGCCTTCGTCCCCAATCTCCTTTAGAATCGTCCTTTCCCCACAGAATGGGCAGAACTTACTCTTCATCCGTTGCTCATATCCCGTGTAATAACATATGCCTTTTTCACCTGTACAACTGATTTTTCTCCGTTAATGGCATAGGCAATATTGATGGCATGATCGGAACAGCGCTCCAAGTCCGTCACCATATCGGAAAACACAACGCCGGCGCGAGGTTCGCAAACGCGGCTTTTTAAGCGTCCGATGTGATTTTCAATATAGCGTTCCTGCAAATCGTCCACCTCTTCCTCGAGTCTGCTGACCTCATGAAGCTGATCGAACTGTTCGCCGCTGTAGATCGCAACCGCCATATGCAGCACGCCGACCGCTTTTTCGGAGATCAGACGCAGCTCGTCCATAGCAACGCCGCTGATATTCAAGTTGTTATCGCAGACAATCATCGCATATTCCGCAATATTCTCCGCATGATCTCCGATTCGTTCGACATCCGCTACAACGCGCAGCATCATGCCTGCGCGCTCAATATCCCGGTCGGAAAGCGTCTGCGCGTGGAGCTGTACCAAAAAGCCGGTGATATGGTGATTCAGATAGTTGATGAGGTTCTCTGTTTCAAGCACCTTTTCCGCTTTTTCACGATTGCGCTCAAAGAAAGCTTCAACAGACAGCCGGAGATTCTTCTCTGCAATCTGCGCCATCCGAACGATTTCAAGCTTCGCCTGATCGATGGATACAGCCGGGCTTACCACAAGTTTTGGATTGATGTACAACAGCCGCTGGCGACTGTTCTCCTCCTCCGGAGACTCTGGAAGAAGCCTTTGCACAAGCTTTGTAATCGGCTTGACAAAAGGAAATACCAGAACAGTGGAAACCAGATTGAAAAACAGGTGGAAGTTTGCAATCTGCCGCGCCACATCGTCAGGAGAGAGCTGTTCAATCCAGGTATGCAGACCCGGAAGCAGAAGCCATATGACAGAAAACACCGCAACGCCAAGCAGTTTTGACAAAACATTGGAGAGCGCCGCCTGCTTGCATTTTCGGTTACCGGAAAAAGAAACGATTACAACCGGCGAACAGGCGCCGATATTCATGCCAAGGATAATGAAAACAAACGCATCCAGGCCCGCCGCATTTCCGATTGAGGACGCCACGATAACCTGCAAAATACCAATCGAGGTGGAGGACGACTGGATCAGCGCGGTAAACACCATGCCAAATAACAAACACAAAATCGGATTATTAAAACGCTCTAAAAACGCCTTTACCAGCTCCGTAAGCTGCGGCATGGCTGCCACTGCCTCGCTCATGATATAAATGCCGACAAACAGCAGACCAAATCCCAGTATGATGGCGCCGATTTTTTTCACAAACCGATTCTTGACAAAAAGATACAAAACCATGCCGATGAACAAAATCAGCGGCGCAATCGTTGTGATCTTAAACGCAACGATCTGCGCGGTAACAGTTGTACCGATATTCGCGCCAAGCATTGCAAACAGCGCGCTCGACAGCTCCATGATGCCAGAATCAACAAAACCGGCGCACATCACGCTGGTGGCGCCTGAGCTTTGAATCAGCGCCGTCACAAACAGACCGACCAGCACCGCAAGCACGCTGTTGCTCGTCGTCTTTCCGAGGATCACGCGCAGGTTATCGCCAGCCGCATCCTCCAAGCTTCTTGACATAAAGTTAATTCCATAGAGAAAAAGTCCAATTCCGCCGAGCAGCAAAAACACACCCGTCATCTGTCGCTCCCGCCTTTCTCACTCTTTACACATTCTTTACATTTCAAACGTACTTAGTATATCACCTCCGTTCGACAAATTCAACGCTGCTTTTACAAATCAAACGCGCAGCAGCAAAAAGAAAGCCGCTGTTTACGCAGTTCTACGGCGGAAAACGTGTTTTCCGCCGTAGAACTGCATGTCTTCTTTAATAGTAAGTAAAAAATAAAAGCGCACTGAGGCGGGGAATCCTATAGACTCCCCGCCTCAGTGCGTCTCCCGTTTAAAACTTTTTTGCGGCAAGAAAGACGCCCGTTTTTTTCCAAACTTCAATCAATCCTCTGTATTACAGGCGCTCTGCTTTACAAATGCCAATCAGAAAAACCGTTATTCTTCCCCGTCCATAACCGCCAGCAGTTCAAATTCACCTGTAAAGCAATGATTTTTTCTTTACAGAAATGGGCCCCGAACAATCAGTGAATCCGCTCCAGTACGCCCTTGACCAACTGATAGAGCGGCTCGATTGTCGTCATGTCCATTGCCTCATCAGGCGTGTGACAGCCTGTACAGCCCGCGCCGACTGCGATTGCGTCAAGTCCCGGCAGCTTGTCGCAGAACAGACCGCACTCCAAACCGGCATGAATCGCCTCCGTCACAAACTCTTTGCCGCTCTGCTCCTTCCAGACCTCGCTGAACAGACGGCGCAGGGGCGATTCCGGATTATATGCCCATCCGGGGTAAGCGTCGTGCGTTTCCGCTTCAAAGCCCAGCGTTTTTGCAAGCAGGCGAAGCTCCGCCTCCGTCTGCTCCTGTAAGGAAGCGACTGAGCTGCGCGGCGCAAAAACGACTGTCACAGTGTCGTCCTCCATTCGGATAACGCCGAGATTCAGCGAACGTACAATGAAGCCGCCGGCATTTTCATTGCGGTCGCATACACCGTTCGGTGCCAGCATCAAAAGCCCAATCAGCGCCTGCGCATCCTCATCCGCCATTTTTGTCTGTGCGGATGTCTGCTCCGTCAGGACGGCAAAGCCCGGATCAGCTTCACGCAGCTCCTGCGCGATTTCCGCTTCCATTTCACGAATCAGCGAAACAGCCTTTTTCCGATCCTCCTCCGTCGAAAAGAGGCAGACCGCGTCGCACTCGCGCGGAATTGCATTATCCTTGCTACCGCCCTCCACAGAGGAAAGTCCCATGCCCAAAACAGCCTGCGACAAGCCATAGAGAATCCGTCCCATCAGCTTGTTCGCATTGCCGCGTCCCAGACCGATCTCCGTTCCGGAATGCCCGCCCTGTAAGCCGCGGATGCGTACCGCCAGCGCAGGAAGCGTGCACGGTGCAGAATGGCAGGCACGGCGCATGTGCACACGCATACCGCCCGCACAGCTTACCGTGCCATGGCCCGGGCCCTCGGAATCCATATTGATAAGCAGACGGGCCGGAATTTTACTGCCGTCAAGTTCCTTGGCGCCGACTAAGCCCGTCTCCTCCTGCACGGTGAAAACGCAGTAAAGCGCCGGATGCGCCAGCGTCTTATCCTCAAGGATGGTCATCATCATGGCGACAGCCACGCCGTTGTCCGCTCCGAGCGTCGTGCCGTCCGCGCGCAGGACGCTGCCGTCCTGTATCAAACGGATACCTTCTGTCAGAAAGTCATGCGTTGTCGCGGCGTTTTTCTCGCACACCATATCGGTATGTCCCTGAAGCATGACGGAAGGCGCATTCTCATATCCCGTGCTTGCCGGTTTGACAATGACGACATTGTATACTGCATCCCGCCATGCCGTAAGTCCGTTTTCTTTTGCAAAACGAAGCAGGAAGGCGCTGATCGCCTCTTCGTTGCCTGAACCGCGCGGAATTGCGCTGATCTCCTCGAAATGCCGGAAAAACGCTTCCGGCTTTTGGCCTTTGATGATATACTCCATACTGAATCTCTCCTTTTATTACACCGCATCAAGTCCTGCGAATGATACAGCGTTTTTTCTATTCTGCGGCGTCCCGATTTAAAACGTACTGCCGGACAGCCTTTGCCACGCCGTTTTCCAAAACAGGGGCCGTAACCCTGTCCACAGCGCCTTTCACCTCATCCAGCGCATTCCCCATGGCAACCGACAGTCCCGCATATGCGAGCATTTCCATGTCGTTCAGGCTGTCCCCCAGCGCAACGCTATGCTCCCGCGGGATGCCGGCCTCCCGCAGCAATATCTCCATTCCCCTCGCCTTATCGCATTGTTTCAGAATCGCTTCTGTATAATTGGGGTGATAAATAATATTGAAGTACGGCAACAGCAGCGCATCGAACGACGCGGGAAGCTGCTCCTTTACGGCAAGCACAGTGAGCTTTGTCGCATGCTCCGCCTCTGCAAAACGTGCCGCATCCTCCATGCTCCGAATCGGAAAAAATTCCGACATGCGATCCGGATTGATAATCGCGCTTGAAGATTCGCCCTCAATTACGCAGCAAATCCCAATCTGCAAAAAAAGGCGGCAAATCTCAAGCACCATTGCGGGGGGAATCTCCTCTCGATGCAGAATTTTGTCGTGCAGCGAAACATACGCGCCGCCGCCCGCTACAATACCGTCAAACGAAAGCTGTTCCAACAGCTCTTTTGGAATATTCCCGCGCGAGCGGCCCGAATTGATACAGATCAGATGTCCTTCTGCCTGTGCCTGCCGCAAAACTGCGGCATTTTCCTCTGAAGTAGTGGAGCTTCCCCAAGTAAGCGTTCCGTCAATGTCCAGAAATACTGCGTATTTAATTTTATCCATATCCTCTCTCCCTGCCATACCACACCATACTGTCCGCATTTGTCTGCCGCGCGGTCCACGAATCAAAATGCCCAGACATATCGACCGCATCACGCGGCATTTACAGAACATTTTTATTATATCACGCGGCGCAGATGGTTTCAATTCTCAATAACAGAATCCGGAAAGCACAAAATTCGATGAAAAAACAGGGGAACCGCGTGTAAAAGGCCGTTTATCCTTATGAAATCCTTGCATTACGGTTCTTGAATTGCTATAATAACAGTATATGTTGATAAGTATGCGCCTTCAGGCGCATACTACACATATCAGTACTTTCTCTACATGATTTTATAGCAGAAGGAGAGCATAATCTTATGCGTGAGAGCGGTATTCTGATGCATTTGTCCAGTCTCCCGTCCCCTTATGGCATCGGGACAATGGGCAGAGAGGCGTACCGCTTTGCAGACTTTCTTGTCAAGGCCGGTCAAAAGGTGTGGCAGGTTCTGCCTGTTACGCCGACCGGCTACGGCGATTCCCCGTATCAATCCTTTTCCACATACGCGGGCAATCCGTACTTTATTGACTTGGACCTGCTCTGCAAAGACAGTCTCCTGAAAAAGAACGAATATGCTTCGATTAACTGGGGCGAAGACCCCTGCTCCGTCGATTATGAAAAACTGTTTCATAATCGGTTTTCTCTTTTGAAAAAGGCGTCCGCCTGCTTTTTTGCGGCGCCGCCAAAGGAATATGAGGATTTTGTCTGCAAGCAGACAGCCTGGCTTGAGGACTATGCACTGTTCATGTCCTTAAAGGATGAAAATCACGGCGCGCCGTGGTATGAATGGCCGGAGGGTGTCCGCCGCCATCAGTACGACGCCTTGCAGGCGACCTATGCCCGCCTTTATGACGACGTTTTATTTTGGCGCTTTGTACAGTTTGAATTTTACAAACAGTGGAACGCGCTCAAAGCGTATGTAAACAACGCCGGTATTGAAATTCTCGGCGATCTCCCGATTTACGTCGCGCACGACAGCGCAGACGTTTGGGCACATCCGGAGCTGTTTGAGCTGGACGGGGATCTGGCTCCTGTCGAGGTGGCGGGCTGTCCGCCGGATTACTTTTCAGAGACAGGGCAGCTTTGGGGAAATCCTGTCTATAACTGGGACGCGCACAGGGCGGACGGCTATAGCTGGTGGCTTTCGCGCATAGCGCACGCAAACCAGGTATATAACAGGGTTCGGATTGACCATTTCCGCGGATTCGAAAGCTTCTGGGCCATTCCCGCCGGAGACGAAACAGCGGTAAACGGCTGCTGGAAAAAAGGCCCCGGCATGGACTTGTTCTCCCGCGTAAACGAGCAGCTTCATGCGAAAATCATCGCAGAGGACTTAGGGCTCATTACGCCCGAGGTTCGCACGCTTTTAAGAGAGTCCGGTTATCCGGGCATGAAGGTGCTTGCTTTTGCCTTTACGCCGGGAACGGACAGCGATTACCTTCCGTTTCACTATGATCGAAACTGTGTCTGCTATACCGGCACGCATGACAACGAGACGCTTACCGGCTGGCTTCACTCCCTTTCCAAGACAGAGCTTTCTTACGTCAAAAGCTATACTCGCTCCAGAACCATTGAAGACTGTGTGCACAACGTGCTCGCGCTCGCGTGGGAAAGCCCCGCCGACACTGCAATTGCACAGATACAGGACTTTATCGGACTGGGAAACGAAGCGCGCATGAATACGCCTTCTACCCCATCCGGAAATTGGCGCTGGCGCGCCCGCAAAGAGCAGATGAACGCGCGGCTTGCCGCAAAAATACATTCTCTCACAAAGCTTTATTGGAGGTAATATTGAGATGACATACGAAAAAGAGGCTTTTCTTTCTGATTTTGTCCATACGCTTGCGCTTGACTATGACGTCACACCGGAAGAAGCGGATATTTTTCAGATTCATTATACCATTGCAAAGCTGATCCTCGGCGGACTTTCCACGGACATTAAAAAGAGTCGCGACGCACATAATAAAAAACGCCGCGCCTGCTATTTCTCCGCAGAATTTCTGGTTGGCCGCGCCGTATACAACAATATCCTCTGTCTGGGTCTTACCGACACGGTGAACGAAGCAATGAAGCTGTGCGGCAAAACGCTTGCCGATTTTGAAGAGATCGAAGATGCGGCGCTTGGCAACGGCGGTCTTGGCCGTCTGGCCGCATGCTTTTTAGACAGCGCCGCGACTTTGAACCTGCCGCTCGACGGCTATGGCATCCGCTATAAATACGGTCTTTTCAAGCAGGAATTCCACGACGGATTTCAAGTCGAGACCGCTGACGACTGGGCGATTCACGGCGGCGCATGGAGCCGCCGCCGCGATAAGGACACGGTTCGCGTCGAATTTGCCGATCAGGTTGTAAACGCCGTACCGTACGATATGCCAATCATGGGCTATCATACGAAAAACGTCGGCAACCTGCGTTTATGGCAGGCGGAAAGCCTTACTCCGTTTGACTTTAACCTTTTTAACGCTCAACAGTACGACAACGCTGTGCGTGAGAAAAACCGCGCGGAGGACATCTCCCGTGTGCTCTATCCGAACGACGACACATGGGAGGGAAAGGTGCTCCGCTTAAAACAGCAATATTTCTTCTGCTGTGCGTCGATCACCGATCTTCTAAAGGACTATCAAAAATATCACGGCGACAATTTCCTCGAATTTGGGAAGTACTTTGCCGTACAGTTGAACGATACCCATCCTGTCATCGCCATTCCGGAGCTTGTCCGTCAGCTCACACAGTATCATGATCTGGATTTCGAGCAGGCGCTCGGCGTCTGCCACCAGGTGTTCGGCTATACCAATCACACCATCATGTCCGAGGCGCTTGAAAAATGGCCGTGCGACCTGATGCGCTCTGTTGTGCCGCAGATTCTCGATATTATCATGCAGATCAACAACATGCTGAACGATGAAATGCGCTATATGAAACTCACCGGTGAGGAAATCGGCCGCTTGCAGATCGTAAACGACAATATGGTGCACATGGCGCGCCTTGCGATTTATGTCTCATCCTATACAAACGGCGTTGCGCGCATTCATACGGAAATACTAAAGCACGACGCGCTGAAAGAATGGTATTTCGTCTATCCGGAGCGCTTTCAGAACAAGACCAACGGCGTAACGCAGCGCCGGTGGTTTGCGCTCTGCAATCCAGAGCTGTTCTCCTTTGTGTGCGAGAAGCTCGGAAACGACCGCGTAACCGTTTTGCTGAAGGAAATCAAGGCAATGGAGCAGTTTGCCGACGATCCTGCCGTAATCCAGCGCTTTATGGAGATCAAGCGTGCAAACAAAAAGCATCTCTGTGATTTTATTGAGACCAAGGAGAATGTCAGGATCAATCCAGATTCCATTTTCGACGTACAGGTAAAGCGTCTGCACGAATATAAGCGTCAGCTTTTGAATGCTTTCTCTATTTTGTACCTCTACTACGGAATCAAGGACGGTTCGATTACGGACTTTTATCCCACCACCTTTATTTTCGGTGCAAAATCTGCTCCGGGCTACCGCCGCGCAAAGGGCATCATCAAATTCATCAATGAGATTGCGAATCTCGTAAACAATGATCCGCAGACCAAAGACATTCTGAAGGTCGTCTTCGTCTGCAACTATAACGTTTCCTACGCGGAAAAGCTGGTTGCGGCAGCGGATGTCTCCGTTCAGATTTCGACGGCAGGCACCGAGGCTTCCGGTACAGGCAATATGAAGTTTATGATGAACGGCGCCGTAACGCTCGGCACGCTCGACGGCGCGAATGTTGAAATCGTCGAGGAAGCGGGCGAAGAAAACAACTATATCTTCGGCGCAAAGGTTGAAGAGCTCGGTACAATCATGCAGACGTATAATCCAAAGGGAATTTACGACTGTGATGAAAAAATCCGCCGTGTCGTGGATACGCTTGTTAACGGCACACTAAATGACGGCGGCAGCGGGCTGTTCCGCGAAATTTACGATTCGCTTCTCTACGGCGCGGGCTGGACCCGCCCTGACAACTATTATGTGCTTGGGGACTTGAACAGCTTCGTGGAGACGCGGCTGCGTTTAAACCGCGATTATCAGGATCACGAATCTTTTGCGAAAAAGTGCTATTTTAATATGGCAAACTCGGGAAAATTCTCGTCCGACCGCACGATCCGTCACTATTCGACCGACATTTGGAATATTGAGCCGATCGACATCAACTGGTAAAATATAAATTTGAAAAAGCGGGGCGTGTTTTGAACGGCCCTGCTTTTTTGATTTTGTCTTCTCTGTTCCCGAAAAAAATCTGCCGATTCCGAAAAAAACGCTTGCATTTTTCTAATGGATATAGTATAATTCTTTTTGTACCCGCGGATATGGCGGAATCGGCAGACGCGCTAGATTCAGGTTCTAGTCGGGGCAACTCGGTGGAGGTTCAAGTCCTCTTATCCGCACCAGAAAAAAGCATCGGCAAAGGCCGATGCTTTTTTAATGAAATTGTTTCCTGCGGAACGAGCGAAATATCTGAACATTCTTTTATCCGTTTTCTCCTTCTCTCAACCGGTGTTCTTTGTCAACTGTGCGCAGCGATTTAAGGAGTTCATACAGCCGTGGCTTGGCTTGACGCCTGCCCTATAACTCCTGCTGCTGTAAAAAATGGGTGTATGCCGACATCCTTTATTGGTACGCCCTTTTCAATCGCAGACAAATTAATGTTAAGGATATATTTTTTATCTTTTTGCATTAAAAATCTATTGACAAACATTAAAGTTCATGATATGCTTTCATCATCAAATAACCTTGGAGGGATCGATGATGAAAGGAATCGTAAAGGCTGCAAAAATAGCCACTAAGATCGTTGAAGTATTTCATTGGGTGGGAACCGCCTTGATGCTTGCGGCAACCGTATGCTCGCTTGCGGCGCCAGCATGGGTAAAGTATCTTGTAGGCATTAACGCCAAAGAATGTTGCGGTGCTGAGCTGAATGTATATGGGTTTGAGGTCATTGCTCCAGTGGAAAATGGCAGCATTGACATGAAAGCGCTGTTTTTGTTCGGCATTGGCGCGGTTATTATTCTTTCTCTTATGGCAATGGTCTTCAGAAATTTAAATTTGATTATTAAAAAATCTGAAGGGAGTACACCTTTTCAGGCAGACAATATCCGTATGCTAAAAGAGATTGGTATTTTCTCTTTTTCCATTCCGCTCGTTGGTTTGATTATGAGCATTGTATGCCGCCTGATACTTGGCGTTGACGCGGTGGAGACAAGTATCAATTTTTATGGATTTTTTATGGGAATCGTTGTGCTTTGCTTAACGCAGTTCTTTATTCATGGCGCTGAACTTGAAAAAGATGTTGATGGACTCCTGTAAAGGCGGTGGATATATGGGAAAAATAATTCTGAGGTTAGACCGTATGATGGTTGAACGCAAAATGTCATTAAATGAACTTGCCGACCGCGTCGGTATTTCAAATGTAAATCTCTCTAAAATTAAAAACAACAAGGTAACAGCCATCCGCTTTGCGACCCTTGCAGCGATATGCGAGGCACTCGATTGCAAAGCGGGAGATATTCTTGAATTTCAGAAAGACAATTAGAGAAAATCAAAAAGGGATCATCCATACACAGATGATCCCTTTTGTATTCTGCCTGATTATTGGCGTATTAATACATGCCGCCCATACCCGGAGCCGCCGGAGCTGCCGGTTCCTCCGTCTTAATATCGGCAACAAGCGATTCTGTTGTCAGAACCATTGCTGCAACGGACGCCGCATTCTCCAAAGCGCTTCTGGTAACTTTGGTCGGATCAACGATGCCGACTTCGATCATGTCGCCGTATGTCTCGTTATACGCGTCAAACCCATATCCAACTTTATCCGCAGTGAGAATCTTATCGATGATAACGCTGCCTTCAAGGCCCGCGTTCTTCGCAATCTGACGCAGCGGCTCTTCAAGCGCCTTGCAAACGATTGCAACGCCTGTTTTCTCATCACCGGAGGTTGTGTCAACCAGTGCGGCGACTGCCGGAATCGCATTCAGGCAGGCCGTTCCGCCGCCCGCGACGATGCCCTCCTCAACAGCAGCTTTGGTTGCAGCCAGCGCATCCTCGATGCGGAGCTTTTTCTCCTTCATCTCAACCTCGGTTGCAGCGCCGACGCGGATGACCGCTACGCCGCCTGCAAGCTTTGCAAGACGCTCTTGCAGCTTCTCGCGGTCGAAATCGGAGGTTGTGGTCTCAATCTGTGCGCGGATCTGTGCGACACGCGCCTTGATTGCATCGGAATCGCCTGCGCCGTCCACGATGATGGTGTTCTCTTTCTGAACCTTGACCTGTTTTGCCTGACCAAGCTGATCGAGCGTTGTATCCGCAAGCTCAAGGCCCAAATCGCTGCTGATAACCTCGCCGCCGGTGAGAATCGCAATATCCTGAAGCATTTCTTTTCTGCGGTCGCCAAAGCCCGGCGCCTTGACTGCAACACAGGTGAATACGCCGCGCAGCTTGTTGACAAGGAGCGTTGCGAGCGCTTCGCCCTCAACATCCTCGGCAATGATAACAAGCTTTTTGCCGGTCTTAACGATCTGCTCCAAAAGCGGCATCAAATCCTGAATGTTGGAGATCTTCTTATCGGTAATCAGGATCAGCGCATCGTCGATGACGGCCTCCATCTTATCGGTATCGGTGCACATATACGGAGAAACATAGCCGCGGTCAAACTGCATGCCTTCTACAACTTCGCTGTAGGTCTCGGCAGTTTTCGATTCCTCAATGGTGATAACGCCGTCGGAGGAGACCTTCTCCATTGCCTCGGCAATCAGCTTGCCAACCGTCTCATCCGCAGAAGAAACCGTTGCAACGCGTGCAATGTCGCTTGTGCCGGAAACCGTCTTGGAGTTTGCCACAATTGCGGATACCGCCGCGTCAACCGCCTTCTGGATTCCCTTTTTGATCACCATCGGATTTGCGCCTGCCGCAACATTTTTCATACCCTCGCGCACAAGAGCCTGTGCAAGCAGAGTTGCGGTTGTTGTGCCGTCGCCCGCCGCGTCGTTCGTTTTGGTTGCAACCTCACGGACGAGCTGCGCGCCCATGTTCTCAAAGGCGTCCTCAAGTTCAATCTCTTTTGCAATGGTAACGCCGTCGTTTGTAATCAGCGGCGCGCCGAATTTTTTATCCAGCACTACGTTTCTGCCCTTCGGGCCAAGTGTGATCTTGACAGTATCAGCGAGCTTATCAATGCCGGACTGAAGAGCCTTTCTGGCCTCTTCGCCGTAAACAATCTGTTTTGCCATGACAAAATACCTTCCTTTCAAATAATAAGGGTTTCAATCAATCGATTCTAGCCAGAACGTCTGCCTGACGAAGAATGGTATATTCTACGCCGTCGAGTTTTACCTCCGTGCCGGCATATTTGCTAATCAGAACACGATCGCCCACGGAAAGCTCCATTTTAACTTCTTTTCCATCAACAACGCCGCCCGGGCCGACTGCAACAACTTCTGCAACCTGCGGTTTTTCTTTTGCGCTTCCCGCAAGGATAATGCCGCTTTTTGTTGTTTCTTCTGTTTCTACCATTTTGATGACGACTCTGTCCGCCAGAGGTTTGATGTTCATAAATTTTTCCTCCTATCATGCTCATTGGTTTGGCACTCCACTCTTCGGAGTGCTAACTGTCTTCTATTGTAATGATATATTGTGAAAAATCAATCTTTACTTTGTGAACAATTTTCAAATCAGCAGGTTGTATAATTAACACTATTAACTAATGTAAAAATTCATATATATTGACGATTATCCGATTGAATTTTCCGCACAGAAGTCTTATAATAATATTATATCAAAAAAGGGAGATGGATCGGCATGGCAAACAGGAATTATACGATTGTTACAGACACCACCTGCGATTTGCCGCAGGATTATTATGAAAAGAACAACGTCACGGTGATAGCGCTGACCTACATGCTCGGCGGAGTCGAATATGATGGATCGTTTGAAAATTCATTAAAGCCTGCGCTTTTTTATGAAAAGCTGCGGGGCGGCATTATGGCAAAGACTGCCGCCGTCTCGCCGGAGACAATGACGCGGATTTTCACCAACGTCTTGGAACAGGGAGACGATCTCCTTTATATCGCATTTTCATCCGGGCTGTCAAGCACCTATCAAAATGCCTGCATCGCAAGAGATGAGCTAGCCGAAAAATATCCGGATCAGAAAATTTTATGCGTGGACTCGCTCTGCGCTTCACTGGGCGAAGGTCTGCTTCTCGATCTTGTTCTCCGCAAAGCAAAAGAGGGTGCGGACGTAGGCGAACTGGCCGCCTATGCGGAGGAGATCCGGGTGCATGTGTGCCACTATTTCACGGTGGACGATTTAAACCATCTCTATCGCGGCGGACGCGTCTCCAAAACTACAGCGCTTTTCGGAACCATGCTTGGCATCAAGCCGGTTATGCATGTAGATAACGAAGGACATCTGATTCCGATTGGCAAGGTGCGCGGACGCCGGCAGTCGCTCGACGCGCTGGTTACAAAAATGGGAACCAAAATAGAGGGCTGTGACAATCCGTATGTATTCGTTTCCCACGGCGATTGCATTGATGATGCAAAATATGTTGCCGCACAGGTCAAGGCCAAATACGGCATCAAAACGGAGATCATCGGAACCATTGGGCCGGTAATCGGCTCGCACTCCGGTCCCGGCACAGTCGCGCTGTTTTTTGTAGGCAAGGATCGCGCCGAAAAGAAGATGTAGCAGTATATGCCGCTTTCCGGCGATTCTGGGCGCGGACATCTGCACCGGAATTCGGCCTGCATGGGCAGGAATTCCGCGGTAAAGTTTAAGGATTGGTACACTGATAACCGAATAACCGGTCTGCGATACACCTGTCGGAAAGCGTTCTTTCCGACAGGTGTTTTTGCATGAAAATTCTGTAATGCCATGCCGCCAATTGATTTTCTTTTGGGAATTTTTAAATTGGCAACACAAGCGCATGTATTCTGTGCTATAATAAGGATGTTTTCGACTACGCATCTTTGAGGAGGGAGATAAACCGTGCCGGCTGTAAAAGACAGCGATCTTTTTAAACAACTGAAAACCGGTGTGCCCTCAGGCGGATACTACCTCTATGGGCCGGAAACAGCGTTTTCTCTCGCGGCGCTCCGGCGGCTGGAGCAGCGCACCGACACCGGCTCGTTTGACGCGTTCAACCGCATCCGCTTCGACGAGGCAAAACTCGATATGGCAGAACTCGCCGAGGCATGCGACGCGCTGCCGATGATGGCGGCACAAAAATGTATCGTAATCCGTGACTTAAATGCAGACAGGCTCTCCGCCGATGAGCTTGAACGGCTGATCGGCATAGTAAAGGAGCTTTCAGAGAGCACGGTGCTTATCGTATGCAATACAGTCGAGCAGTTTCAGCCCAAAAAGCTCTCCGCGAAAAACAAAAAGCTCATGGACGCCTTTAAAAAGCACGGTGTACTCTGTGAATTCGAACGTAAGGATCGTGCCGCTCTTAAGCGCGCGCTGTGCGAACGTGCGGCAAAGCAATATATTTCTCTCGATATGGCGGCGGCCGATCTGCTGGTCGAACGATGCGGCACGGATTATGCGACGCTTATAAACGAGCTGGACAAGCTTTGCGCCTATGTTGGCGGCGGAGAAATCGCAGCGCAGGATATTGAGGCGTGCTGTGTGCCCTCTGTTGAGGCCAGCGCCTTTGAACTCGCAAAAAGTATTCTCTCTGGCAGTTACGACCGCGCATTTTCCATTGTTGACGACCTTTTTGCCCTGCGGCAGGAGCCGGTCGCCATCCTTGGTGCGCTCTCCATGGCGTTTGCGGATCTCTACCGCGCGAAATGCGCGCTGTCCGCGGGGATTTCCGCCGACCAAACGGCGGTAGACTTTGCGTATCCGAAAAACCGGCTTTTTGCCGTTAAAAACGCAAGACGGGACGCTGCGCATTTCTCATCCGCACAGATCCGGCGGTGTGTCCGCGTGCTCTGCGAAACGGATCTTGCGCTGAAATCCTCGCGGACGCCGCCGCGGATCGCACTGGAGCAGATGCTCGGCGAAATGCGGCTTGCCGCCGCGCGCGAATAGGCAGGGAAAAATTTGGACAAAATCAAAATAGACCGTGTCGTTGTGGTGGAGGGAAAGTACGATCAGATCAAGCTTTCCTCCCTAATTGACGGCATCATTATCCGGACAGATGGATTCCGGATTTATAAGGATAAAGAGAAGGCGGCGCTTCTGCGCACGCTCGGCAGACAAAAAGGCCTGCTTGTTTTAACAGATTCCGACCACGCAGGGTTTCAGCTTCGCGGCTATATCCGTTCCATTGCGAAGGATGCGGACATCAAGCAGGTATATATCCCGCAAATCAAAGGGAAGGAGCGCCGTAAGCAAAAACCCGGCAAGGAGAACCTTTTGGGCGTCGAAGGCATTGACGCGCAGACGCTCTATACGCTTTTGCAGAATGCCGGTGTTTCCGTCGAAAAGGAAGCAGCCGGGGAGAATGCACGGCGCATCACAAAGCTTGATTTTTTTGAAGACGGACTCTCGGGCGGTGCGGATGCGGCAAACAGGCGAGCCCTGCTTTTAAAGCGGCTGGGACTCCCCTCCTACCTTACGGCAAACGCCCTTTTAGAGGTCATCAACAGCATGATGACCTATGAAGAATACCAGACATTTA